>Ga0206129_10000854_pt1 | contig 44409 bp, 40 predicted proteins | sample Helgoland_Spring_8_FD_148616 | JGI IMG/M metagenome (GOLD analysis project Ga0206129, IMG submission 148616) | Pelagic subsurface seawater microbial communities from Kabeltonne, Helgoland, North Sea - Helgoland_Spring_Bloom_20160502_2 | ecosystem: Environmental > Aquatic > Marine > Epipelagic ...
TCGAAACGCTTGCTGCGGCAAGTGTTTCGTGAATCGGCCCACTGTTTCAGAAATCTGGCGGTTCGGTTCAGCCAACGGGTGGGGACCGTCTGTCGGCATCGAACCGCTAGACCTAGCCGCTGGAGGTGCTTTTCAAAAATAACAGATTGGTGAGACGTGGCGCTTGGCCCTAAAGTTGCCACTCGTCTATCAACACCAGGAGGAAACCATTATGGCTGGACGCGTGGCAGACAAGGTTGCGCTCATCACCGGCGGCGGCTCCGGCATTGGCCGTGCCTCGGCCCTGACGCTGGCGCGCGAAGGCGCGAGCGTCGTCGTCACCGACCAAAACGGCGAAACCGCGGCGGAAACGGCGCAGATGGTGCGCGACGCTGGCGGCCAGGCCCGCGCCATGGCGCACGATACAATGGACGAGGGGCAATGGCAGGCCGTTATGGCCTCGATCCGCGAAAACGAGAAGCGGCTGGATATCGTCCTCAACAACGCCGGCGTCAGTAACAACGGCCGCCTGCTGAAAGATACGACGCTGGAGCACTGGCGCTTCGTCAACGCCGTCAATGTCGAGGGCGTGTATCTGGGCACAAAATACGGCATCGAATTGATGGAGGAGGCCGGCAATGGCGGCTCCATCGTCAACATCTCGTCAATCTACGGCAAGGTCGGTGCGGTCGGCTCGGTCGCCTATAACGCCAGCAAGGGTGCGGTTTGCGTGTTCTCCAAGGGCGCGGCGCTGGAATGCGGCAAGGCCGGCAACGGCGTGCGCGTGAACACCATCCACCCCGGCTTCATCGAAACCGGCATGACGCGCGAACGCTTCAAGGACAACGCCGTGCGCGACTGGATGATCAACCGTACCCCCATCGGCCATCCCGGCCAGCCGCAGGATATCGCCAACGGCGTGCTGTACCTGGCCAGCGACGAAAGCTCGTTCGTTACGGGGGCGGAGCTGGTGATCGACGGCGGCTTTACGGCGATCTAAGGCCCCCGACGGCCGTACCGGGCAACTGCGCTGCGGCGGCGCCGCGCGGCGGAGACACTCATTGCAACCCGAGGTGACCTCTTGACCGACACCGCCGCCTTCGACGCTGTCACGCTGGAAGTCATCTGGCGGCGCATGATCTCCGCCGCCGACGAGGCGGCGAAGACGCTGCAGCGCACCAGCTTCTCCACGCTGGTGAACGAATCGAACGACTTTGCCTGCGTTATCACCGATGCCGCCGGCCACTCGCTGGTGCAGAACACGGAGAGCATTCCCAGCTTCAACTCCTGCCTGCCGGTCACGGTCCAGCATTTCCTGAGGGAGATCGGGCCGGAGAATATGAGCCCCGGCGATGTGCTGATCTGCAACGATCCGTGGGTGGCGACCGGCCATCTCAATGACGTCACCGTCGCCAAGCCGATTTTTCACAATGGCCGGCTTGCCGCCTTTGCCGCCTCCACCGCGCACGCGCCGGATATCGGCGGCAAGGTGCGTTCGGTCGTGGCGAAGGAGATTTTCGAAGAAGGCTTCCAAATCCCGGCGATGAAGCTGCTCGACCGCGGCGAACCGGACCGCACTCTCATCGGGCTGTTGCGTGCCCAGGTGCGCACGCCGGACCAGACCGAGGGCGATCTTTGGGCCCAGATCACCGGTTTGAACCTGATGGAGGCCCGCGTTACCGAACTGATGACCGAATACAGCCTTGCCGACCTCACCGCATTCGGCGAGGAAATTCAGGGCCGCAGCGAGCGGGCCATGCGCGCCGCCATGGCCCGGGTGCCGGACGGGCGCTATCCCGCCAGCTTCGACACCGACGGGTTCGAGGGCTATCCGCTGCACTATGAGTGCGTCGTCACGGTGGAGGGCGAGCGCATCCACGTGGATTTTACCGGCACCAGCCCGCAAATCCCGAAGGCGATCAACTGCACCTTTACCTACACCTTCGCCATGGTCTCCTACGCACTGAAATGCGCGTTGCTGCCGGACGTGCCCAACAATGACGGCATTTTCCGCTGTATGGAGGTGACGGCGCCGGAAGGCACCATCGTCAATCCGAAGCGGCCGGTGAGCGTCGGCGGGCGCATGGCGACCGGCCACTATCTGCCGGCGTTGGTGTTCCAGGCGCTGGCGCCGGTGCTGCCGGATAAGGTCATGGCCGCCCCCGGCTCGCCGCTCTGGAGCATTATCCAGACCGGCGTCGACCGGCATGGCCGCACCTACGCCAACACTCTGTTCTTCAACGGCGGCATGGGCGCGCTGCCGACCAAACCGGGCGAGAGCTGCTATTCCTGGCCCTCCAACATCTCGAACGTGCCGGTGGAACTGGTGGAGCGGAACGCGCCGCTGTTTGTCCACGCCAAGGCGTTGCGCGAGGGCTCCGGCGGCGTTGGCCTGCACCCGGGCGGGGAGGGGCAGGAGATCGTGTTCGAGAACGAAAGCGAGACGCCCATCGGCATCATCTTTATGGCCGAGCGCCTGAAATACCCGGCCCAGGGGTTGGAAGGCGGCGGCGAAGGCGCTTTGGGGCAGGTGCTGATCGACGGCGCCGCCGCCGACGTACGCGCCGATCACCTGTTGACCAAAGGCCAGACCGTGACGCTCCGCACCCCCGGTGGCGGCGGCTATGGCAAGGCGTGACAGGGAAGAAGGGCAGGGGAAAGCTGGCGGTTCGATGCCGACGGACGGTACCCATCCGTCGGCATCGAATCACCGGATTATTGGAACAATGGGCCGATTCACGAAACGCTAGCCAGAGCCCAACTGTTTGAAGTTCAGCTTCTGAGCCAGCAGCACCGCCTGGGTGCGGGAATGCACGTTGAGCTTGCGCAAGATGGCCGAGACGTGCGCTTTGACCGTCGACTCGACAATGTCGAGCTCGTGCGCGATCTGCTTGTTGAGCAGGCCCTGTCCCAACAATTCCAACACCCGCAATTGCTGCGGCGTCAGCGAGGCGAGGGCAGCGCCGATGCCATCGTCTGCCTGGGCCGGCGGGGCATCGTCGCCGGGCCAGTAACCGTCGCCGGCCATCACCGCGGCAATCGCCGCCAGCATGGTGGCCGTGTCGTCGGCCTTGGAGACGAACCCCGCCGCGCCTGCCGCCCGCGCCTCGCGCCGGTACGGGGCGTCGTCGTGGCCGGTCACGACCAGGATGGGGATGCGTGGAAAGGCGGTGCGCAGACGGATCAGTCCCGTAAAGCCGTCGGCGCCCGGAATGTTCAGGTCGAACAACACCAGGTCCAGCGCCGGCTCCTCGGACAAAATTGCCTCCGCAGACGCAATGTCGGGAGCGTGCAGAACGCGTTTGTCCGGATGGGTGCGCAGCAGCGCAGCCTCCAGGGCGGCGCGGATCATCGGGTGGTCGTCGACGATCAGGAAGCCAGCCATAGCAAATGCCTCGGTTGCGGAGCGGATACAAGCATGGAGGTCAATAGAACTTCCGTCGGGATTCGACTTTAGCCTAAGGCGGAATCGGCCGGCGCCCATAGGCCATTGGTCGTAGGAGTTTCGAGGAAATACCATGTGCGATGGAATTCCCACGCCTGCCCTCTTGGTCAAAGGTCGCAAGCGGCGCTAGGATACGGGAAACACGCCCGCTGCCAAGCGGGATTGTGTGTCAGCCTTGTCCTTAAGCGCGATGGAATGCCTGTCCGATGTCCTCTTCGACCCCTTATGACGTTGTGGTTGCCGGTGCCGGCAATGCCGCCCTCTGCGCCGCGATCAACGCCCATCTGAACGGCGCCCGTGTGCTGGTGCTGGAAAAAGCGTCGGAGGAGGAGAAGGGGGGCAACTCCTACTTCACCGCCGGCGGCTTCCGCTTTGCCCACAATGGGTTGGACGATGTTTGCCAGGATGTGATGCCCGACCTTTCGGAGGAGGAGCGGGACCAGATCATTCTGCCGACACACGACCGGCAGTTCTTCTACGACACGCTGATGAAGGTGACGCGCCACCAGTCCAACGAGGAATTGGCCTGGATCCTGATCGACGAATCGCGGGAGACCATGGGCTGGCTGTGCGAAAACGGCGTGCGCTTCATCCCGATGTACGGCCGTCAGTCCTACGAGGTGAACGGCAAGCAGCACTTCTACGGCGGCGTGAATATCGAGGCCGTCGGCGGCGGCGCCGGCTTGGTGACCTTTCTGTTGGACCGGGCAGCAAAGCTGGGGATCGAGATTCGCTACGAGACCGGAGCCACCAAGCTGATCCAGGACCAGGATTACAAGATCAGCGGCGTTACCGTGCGCGGGCCGGAAGGGTATGAGGACATCCCGTGCCGCGCTGTCGTGCTGGCGTGCGGCGGCTTCGAGAGCAATCCGGAAATGCGCGTGCGCTATCTGGGGCCGGGCTGGGATCTCTGCCGGGTACGCGGCACCCGCCACAACACCGGCGACGGCATCAAGATGGCGTTGGATGTCGGCGCGCAGTCCTATGGCAATTGGAGCGGCTGTCACTCGGTCGGCTGGGACATCTCCGCCCCGCCCTATGGCGACCGCTGGGTGCTGGACAACTTCCAAAAGCATTCCTACCCGCTGGGCATCATGGTGAACCTGGATGGTGACCGCTTCGTGGACGAGGGCGAGGACTACCGCAACCTGACCTATGTGCGTTTCGGCCGGGCGATCATGAGCCAGCCGCACCGCACCGCCGTGCAGATTTTCGACCAGAAGACCGTGCACCGCCTGCGCGACGAATACCGTATCCGCGAGGTGACCAAGGTCATCGCCAACACCATCGAGGAATTGGCAGAAGGCGTCGATATCGACCCGAAGAAGCTGCGCGCCACCATCGACGCTTACAACGCCGCCTGCGGTCCGGCGGACAACTACAACCCGGCGGTGATGGACGGTGTCTCCACGGCGGGCCTCAGCCCGAACAAAACCAACTGGGCCCTGCCGATTACCGAGCCGCCATACCACGCCTATGTCACGACCACGGGCATCACCTTCACCTTCGGCGGCGTCAAGATCAACGACAAGAACGAGGTCCAGGACATCACCGACCGTACCATCCCCGGCCTTTATGCGGCGGGCGAACTGGTCGGCGGCCTGTTCTACGAGAACTATCCGGGCGGCACGGGCCTTATGAGCGGCAGCGTCTTCGGCCGCCGCGCCGGCCAGTTCGCGGCCGAATATGCGAGAACGCGAAACTAGACCGCCGCACACGTTCGGTCATTCGAGGCATAATTTCGCATTGGAGAGACTTTGGCCACGATTGTGGTGTATAAGTCTCTCCGACGCGGGCCGATGTGGAGGCCTGTCCGGCGGCTGTTCGGTTGCAGTGAGGTTTTGCCCGGTATGATCGACATCCTGACTTTGGTCATAACCATGGCGGTGTTGGGGTATATTATTTTTCGCGCCGTGGTCTTGGACCGCACATTGCCCTGGTTCCGGCTGGCAGAAGACCAGAAAGCCCGTGCCAATGGAGGCTTTGGCAACAATGTCCCCCCGGAAGAGGCACAAGAGCAGGATGTGGCTCCTCCCCCTCCTTCGAGCGTCTCGTCCCGGCGGCAACGGAGGGGTCATACCGGCGCATTCCGGCCTCGCCTAAAGGGCAAGCAGAGCCCATGAAAGACATTACGCTTGCGCTTTTTTGCTTGGGGCTGCTTGCTCTGGGCACGGCCGCTCCGTTCGTCATGGGGCTGGGGTATTTGTGGGTCAGCTTGGTGAAACCGCAGACATTGGCCTACGGGTTTTTCCAGTCTGTGCCCATCGCAATGGTCTTTGCCGTAGCGTCGCTGCTTTCCTATCTGCTGGTTGACCGGCGCAGCCCGCCGAAACTGACAGCCTTGCACATGTTGTTGGTTTTCTTCGCCGTCTGGATCACTCTCACAACCTTCAATGCCATCCATCAAGGGCCGGCTTGGTGGAAGTGGGATTGGGCATTTAAAGAGATCGCCTTTGCTTGCTTTCTACCCTTTGTCATCCGCTCCCGTATCCACATAGAGGCAATGCTTTATGTTTTGACGGTCGGGACGGTGCCGTTGGTCGCGGCGGCCGGCTTGAAGGCACTGGTCGGCGGCGGTGGCTATGGCGAGATCTCGGTTGGGGGCACCGCCGAATCGCTGCTCGGCGAAAACAGCACCCGCGCCATGTATTCTGTCATGATGATTGCGATTGTGTTGTACTTGCGACGGCACACGGTAATAATGCCGCGCAATTGGATCTCGAATGCTGCTGTATTTGCCTACGTCATGCTATGCCTTCTTGCTGCGGTTGGGGGTTATTCCCGCACGGGGCTGGTGGCAGTCGTGGTCTTGGGTGGAATGCTGTGGTGGTTCTCACACTACAAGATCAGCTTGGCGGCATTGATGGTCGTGATCGTCGCTGTTGGTTTCGCTGCGATGAGTGATGAATGGTTTGCCCGCATGGACACAATCATGAATCCGGAGGAAGACAGTTCGGCCTTATCCCGGCTTGATGTTTGGGCTTGGACCTGGGAGTTCGTGAAATCTCATCCCAATGGTGGGGGCTTTGTCAGCTATCTGTCCAATTTCGGCGCAATCCCAGGAGAAGAAAGAGCCCGTGCCTTTCATAGCATATATTTTGAGGTTTTGGGAGAGCATGGCTATGTCGGGTTGGCAGTATTTTTGGGAATCTTATTATCTGTTTTAAAAATGTCGTACGGTATCTATAGAAGAAACAAAAATCGACCTGATTTACTTTGGCTATCTGATTTGAGTAAGGCCGTGCTGATCTGCGGAATTGTCTATGTGACCGGTGGTACATTTATCGGGATCGCCTTCCAGCCTTACATATACATCTTGGCGGTTATCACCATTGCGCTGCGCTCGTACGAATTGCGGTATCATGAAGAGGCGCTTGGCGACTTGAACCTTCGAAAGCCGAGATTTCAGTCCGGTATCTCGCAGACACGACGGCATCGCCCCGCTGAGTGAACGATCATTAGCGCTTAACGACCGCGATCCGACCGAAACCGTTGATGCCCTCACTCATCTTCAACGCCGTCCTCCCCATTTTCGGCTTCATCGCCCTCGGCTATGGCCTGGCGCGGACGCCGGTGTTGCGGGGGGAGGCGGCCAAGGGTCTCTCGCAGTTCGTATTTTTCTGCGCCATCCCCGCACTGCTCTTCCGCGCCGGCACCCGCATTTTCGGCACCGAACCGCTGTCGCCGGACCTGCTGCTTGCCTTCTTTGCCGCCGGCATCGGCCTGCATCTGGCGCTGACGCTCTGGCTCGCCAAGGGCAGGGGGCGGCCATTGGCGGAGGCGGCGATGGCCGGGATGACCGGCGTCTTCACCAACACCGTCATGCTGGGCCTGCCGCTCGCCCAGGCGCTGTATGGCGATTGGGGGTTGCTGCTGACCTCCTCGGTCATCGCCGTCAACGGCATGCTCTACTACACGCTCACCACCGCCCTGGTCGAACTCGGCCGCGGCGCGGGCGGGGAGGGCGCCGGTGCCTGGCGGCAGGTGGCGAGCGGTTTGCGGGGCCTGGTGCGCAATCCGATCCTGATCGGCACGGTGGCGGGGCTGGTCTGGGGCGCGGTCGGCTGGCCGATCCCGACGCCGGCGGCCCGCATGATCGACCTGCTGGCCGGTGCGGCGGCGCCGGTCGCCCTGGTCTCCCTGGGCGCGACGCTCGCGCAATTCCGCCTGGCCGGCGATTTGGCGGAAGCCGCTTGGTTGAGCGCGTTCAAGCTGCTGCTGTATCCGGCCGTTGCCGGATGTATCGGCCGTTTCGCCCTGGGCATGGAGGGCGATACGCTGGCCCTTCTGATCCTGCTGGCGGCGCTGCCGGTCGGCGTGAACCCGTTCCTGCTGGCGCGGCGGTATGAGGTCTACGTGCAGCGCTGCGGCAGTGTTGTGCTGCTGACGACGGTCGGCAGCATTGTCACGGTGTCCGGCCTTGTCGCAATGCTGGCGCCTGGCGCGCCCTGAGCCTAAACTGGCCCACCCCGTTCCGTTTTTCCGAGAAGCTTCCCCCGCAATGTTCGAGCTTTGGGTGCCGGTCACCATCGGCGCCGCGTTCCTCCAGAACGTCCGGTCGGCGCTGCAGAAGTACCTCAAGGGGCGCCTGTCGACCACCGGTGCGACCTTTGTGCGTTTTGGCTTCGGCATGCCGATCGCCATCGCCTATGTTCTGATCCTGCATTATCCGATCGGCCTGCCCTGGCCGGAGCCGAACCTGGAATTCGTGCTCTATGTCGTGCTTGGCGGCCTGACCCAGATCCTGGCGACCTTCCTGCTGGTCCATCTGTTCGGCTTCCGCAATTTCGCGGTCGGCACCGCCTATTCGAAGACAGAGGCGATCCAGGCGGCAATATTCGGCTTCGTCATTCTGGCGGACCCTCTCTCGCTGGGCGCAGGCATTGCCATCGTCATCGGCTTTGCCGGCGTGGTGCTGATCTCGGTCGCCCACACGGCGCTGACCACTGGCGCCCTGATCGCCGCCACGTTTTCGCGCACGGCCGCGATCGGCCTGTTGAGCGGTGCCATGTTCGGCATTTCCGCCGTCGGCTACCGCGGGGGCTCGCTGGCACTGGGCGGCGGCGAGGAGTCGTTCATGATGCAGGCGGGCTATACACTGATGTGGGCGACGATCTTCCAGACCGTTGTCATGCTCGCCTATATGCGCTGGATGGAGCCGGGTCAGACAACGGCCGTGCTCAAGGCCTGGAAACCCGCGAGCCTTGTCGGCCTCGCCGGCGTGTTGGGCTCTGTCTGCTGGTTTACGGCGATGACGATTCAAAGCGCCGCCTATGTGCGTTCGCTGGGGCAGGTCGAGCTGATCTTCACATTCGCCTCGTCCTACTTCATCTTCAAAGAACGCCCGAACAAGACAGAGACGGTTGGCGTCGTGCTGATCGCGCTCGGCATTGTCGTGTTGCTGCAATCGAAATAGGCTGCCGGAGGACGCGCCCATGAGCGACAAAAAGATCGACTATTATTTCTGTCTGAACTCCCCCTGGGTCTATCTCGCCCAGCATCGGCTGGAGGAGATCGCGTCCAAGGCCGACGCCCGCATCCGTTATTGGCCGGTGGACCTGCGCGAGATGATGATCCGCCTGTTGGGCGAGGAGGAGGCGCCGGCCCGCAGCGAACTGCACCGCCAATACGGCAAGCGGGAAATGCAGCGTTGGGCGGAGTTCTATGGCCTGCCGCTCAGCGAGAGCCCGGACTTTTACCCCGTCAGCCAACGCCGCGCCGCGCTGATGACGGTGGCGTGCGACCGCCTCGGCCTGGACACGGGGCGGCTGGTGTTCGCATTGCCCCAGGCAGTCTGGGCGCAGGACCGCAATATCAACGACTGGCGCGAACTTGAAGCCATCGCCAATGAAGCCGGCCTTCCGGGCGACATTTTGGCGCAGGCTGCGCAAGACCCGGCGACCGAGGACGAATTCCTGCAAAACACCGAGGATGCGCTCACCCGCGGCGTGTTCGGCATCCCCTCCTATGTGGTGAATGGCGAGTTGTTCTGGGGCCAGGACCGCCTCGACTGGGTCGAGCGGATGCTGGCAGCGGCCTGAAAGGCTGCGGACCTGTCGCTCGCCGCAGATTGGCCTTGTCAAGGGCAGGCAGAAAATTGCCATTGGCACTAGCGGGCGATCGCCGCATAGTCTTGCGAATGACCGCACGGCCCCAGCCAACCGTGAGAAGGAGCAGGCCCTATGAACACGACCATGCGCGCCGCCGCCGACCTGGCATCCTACAAGACCATCACCGTCCGCCCCCAGACCCTGCACATCGGGGCCGAAATAGAAGGTGTGGATTTCAAGCAACCCGTCGCGCCGGATACATTGAAAGAAATCCGCCGTGCCTTGGTCGATTGGAAGGTGGTTTTCTTCCGTGGCCAGAACCTGGACCATGCCCAGCATGTCGCCATGGCCAGCCAGTTCGGCCAGTGCACCATCGGCCATGCCGTGTTTGGTCACGAGCAGGACCACCCGGAAATTTACTCCATCGCCAAAAACCGCACCGCCAACTCCAACCGCGACCTGCGAAAGACGACGCCTTGGACCGGGTGGCACACGGACATTACCGCGGCGATCAACCCGCCCATGGCCTCGATCCTGCGCGGCGTGACCATCCCGCCCTATGGCGGCGATACGCTCTGGACCAACCTCGCCGCCGCCTATGCCGGCCTTTCCGAGCCGATGCAGCGGTTTGTCGAAGGGCTGCGCGGCCTGCATCGCTTCGAGGCGAACTCGGGCACGTCCGAGTATGATGGCAGCGTGAAAAAGCGTGTGCTGCATAGCGAACATCCGCTGGTGACCGTGCACCCGGAAAACGGAGAGAAGCAGCTGTTCGTCAGCCCCTCCTTCCTCAAATCCATCGTCGGCCTCACCCCTCGTGAGAGCGAGCAGCTCTTGCACCTGTTGTGGGAGCATGTGGTGCGCACCGAATACACCGTACGCTTCAAGTGGAACGCGGGCGATATCGCCTTCTGGGACAACCGCTCGACCGCGCACCTGGCTCCGACGGACATATTCGAATCCGACTACGATCGCCAACTCTACCGCATTACCCTGGTGGGTGAGGTGCCGGTGGGGGTCGATGGGCGGCCCTCAACCGCAATCGAAGGCGATCCGATTCTGACGGTTCAGGACGAATTGGCGCAGCGGGCAGCCTGAGGCAGTTCCGCCGACTCCGTAATACTTAGGTTGCATGAATCCGCTGGCGTGTCATAGCGTTCGAGTGAGACCGATCCCCACCGGAGCCGTCGCCCACATGTCGGCGCGGCTCCGGGCAGACATGCGGATAAAGCAGACACGCGGATAAAACAGCCATGAACCATGTCAACGATCCTCTTCAGGCCTTTCGTGAAGCCCAACAGGCCCGCCAAGTGGCCGATGGGTGGCTAGCTGGCTTCGAGACGGTCCTCGCCACCCGGGATGCCGCGCAAATCGCCGGCCTGTTCCACGAGGACAGCCACTGGCGCGATATTCTCAGCTTTACCTGGGACCTTTCCGCCGGGCGTGGCCGCCAGTCCATAGCCGCCGCTCTGGCTGAAAACCAGGGCGAAACTCAGGCCAGAGGCTTCCACCTGCCGGCCGGGCGCAAGCCGCCGCGTCAGGTCCGCCGCCTTGGCATCGACTGCATCGAGGCGATTTTCGAGTTCAAGACCGCGGTCGGGCGTGGCGCCGGCATTGTCCGCCTGTCCCCCGCCGCCGATGTCGCGCCCGGCGAGGTCGCGCCCGGCGAGATGAAAGCCTGGCATCTGTCGACCACGCTTGAGGAAATTGACGGCCACGCGGAGAAGATCTACGAAAATCGCCCGACCGGCTATGCCTATTCCCGCAATTTCGGCGGCGACAACTGGTCGGATGTCCGCCGCAAGGCTCAGGCCTACGCGGACCATGACCCCACCGTTCTGGTGATTGGCGGCGCGCAGTCCGGCCTCTCCATTGCGGCACGGCTGAACCAGTTGGGCGTCGACACGCTGGTGGTGGAGCGCTGGCCGCGCATCGGCGACAGCTGGCGCAAGCGCTATCACTCGCTGGCGCTGCACAATTCGACCCACCTGAACCACCTGCCGTATATGGATTTCCCGCCGACCTGGCCCAGATACATCCCAAAAGACATGTTGGGCCTGTGGTTCGAGTTCTATGCCGAAGCCATGGAAATCAACTGCTGGACCGACACGGAATTCGTCGCCGGCGAATGGGACGAGGCGACCAAGACCTGGGCCGCGACCGTGCGCAAGAGCGACGGCACGGAGCGTACTTTTCGCCCGAAACACCTGGTGTTCGCCAACGGCGTCTCCAGCTACCCCTATATCCCGGACCTGCCGGGCCTGGGCGATTTCAAAGGCGAGATCATCCATTCCGAAGGCTTTGACAGCGGCGCCGCCTGGGCCGGGAAGAACGCCGCCATCATCGGCACTGGCAGCAGCGCCAACGACATCGCGCTCGATCTGCACAGCTTCGGCGTGAACACCACCTTGGTGCAGCGCGGCTCGACCACGGTGGTCTCCATCGACCCCAGCGCCCGCCTGAACGAGGCGATCTGGGACGAAGGCCCGCCGCTCGACGATTGCGATCTGATCGTGGCCTCATCCACGCCGGACCTGATGGTGGAGGGCTACAGACAGGTCACCCAGCGCATGTATGCGCTGGACAAGCACCTGATCGACGGGCTGAAAGACATCGGCTTCAAATTCGACATGGGCGAAGACGAAACCGGCCATCAAATGAAATACTTCCGCCGCGGCGGCGGTTACAACCTGGATGCCGGCAGTTCCGAACTGATGATCAAGGGCGAATTGGGCCTGCTGCAATACGAGAACATCGAGCGGTTTACGGCGGACGGTGTTCTGTTGACCGACGGCACGACAAAGCCTTTGGACCTGATCGTGCTGGCGACCGGTTACTACCCGCAGAAGGAGTTGGTGAATCGCGCGCTCGGCCAGGAAATAGCCGATAAGATCGGGCCGGTCTGGGGCATCGGCGAGGATGGCGAACTGAACAACATGTTCCGCCGCACACCGCAGGAGGGCCTCTGGTTCATCGCCGGCGGCCTGGCACAGTGCCGAATCAACTCCAAATACTTGGCCCTGCAAATCAAGGCGATGGAGTTGGAGTTGTTGGGGCCGCGGGAGGGGTAGGGGCTTCTAATCACCGAACGCCGCCGCAACCCCCTGATACCGGCCCTTCCGTAGCGGCTTGGGGTAGGACCAGACCGGGTCGAAGTCCGCGAACTCCCCATGATACTCGGGCTCGTCCTCGCTCCAGATGCGCTTCATCGCCTGGATGCGCTCACGCATGATCTTCCAGCGGTGTTTGAAAGGGACGGGGTGGTTTTCCGGCCATCTGCGATTGCCAAGGCGTTTGCACCCGGCGTTTCTGCCGCTAACCTTCGGGCCAACCGCATTCCGCTCCTGACCGACCAGCGACTTTGCCAAAGGCAGCACCATGACACGCCCTCTCGAAGGCTCAACCGTCCTCGACCTGACGTCCGGCGGCGCCGGCGCATTCGCCACCATGTTCCTGTCCGACTGCGGCGCCCGGGTGCTGCGCGCGGTGCGGCCGGAGGCACCGCTGTTCCGCGACGGCGGTTTTGTTATCTGGGACCGCGGCAAGGAAGCCATCGACCTTGACCCCTCCACGCCAGAGGGCAAGGCCGCGCTGGACAAGCTGATCCCTGGCCTCGACGTGCTGATTGAGGATTTTGCGCCGTCGTCGCCGATGCAGGAGGTGGTGGCCTATGACCGGTTGAAAGGGTTCAATCCGGGTCTGGTGGCCTGTTCGATCACGGCTTATGGTCTGCGCGGGCCGTTGAAAGACGATCCGCCGGTCGATGACCTGATCCTGGCGCGCTCCGGCGTGCAGGGCGGAATGCCGGGCTTCCGGCCGGCGCCCGTGCATACCGTTCACCCGCTGCCCAGCGTCGGTGCGGCGCTGTTCGCCTGCATCGGATGCGCCGCCAGCCTGCTGGCGCGGGAGGAGACGGGGAGGGGCCGCAAGGTCGAGACCTCGATGCTGGCCGGCGCCCTGCTCTACCACCCAAAGGTGATCGGCGAGGGCATTGAGCGGCACGTGTTCCAGACCCACCCGTCGGGCAGCGCGCCGTTCTACAGTGTCTATGAGTGCAAGGACGGCAACTACATCCAGTTGGGTTGCGTGCATCCGGGCTTTATCCGTATTGCCGCCGGGCTGATGGGCATCGCCGACCTGGTCGCCGAGCCCCGCTTCCTGGAGGGCCGCGGCGGCCAGACGCCGGAAGACGTGCAGGAAATGCGCGACAAGGTCACCGAAATCATGCTGACCCGCTCCGCCGCCGAATGGGCCAAAATGTTCGAGGAGGCGGACGTGCCCTTCGCGCCCGCACGCCATGCGCAGGAGGGGTTGGAGGACCCGCAGGTCATCCACAACAAGATGGTGCAACGCTTCGCCGATCCGCAATTGGGCGAGGTGGTGCAAATGGGCACGCCGATCCACTTCACCAAGACCGAAGCCGCCCCGCAGGGCCCGCGCGCCGCGGCGGTCGGGGCAGTGCCCGACCTGCCGCCGAAAGCCGCCGCAAGCGCCACGCCCGCTGCCGGCGCCGAGCAAGACCCGCCGCCGCTCGCCGGCATCCGGGTTCTGGAGATCACCAACCTGATCGCCGGCCCCACCAGCGGCCGCCTTCTGGCCGACTTGGGCGCGGACGTGATCAAGCTGGAGCCGCCCGCGGGCGACCTATCGCGCCCCATCGGCCGGACCTATTTCTACAACCTGAACTTCAACAAGCGCTCGGTCTGTTTCGATGCTGGCAAGCCGGGCGCAAAAGACGCAATCCAGCGGCTCGCCGCCTCCTGCGACGCCGTGCTGGCCAATCTGCGCCCGGGTGCTACCGAGCGGATGGGCATCGGCCCGGCCCTCAACCCGAACCTGCTGGAGGTGCACCTGACCGGCTATGGCTGGACCGGCCCCTATTCCAAGCGGCCCGGCATCGACCCGCTGGCCCAGGCGATGATGGGCCTGCAACGGGCCCAGGGCGGGCCGGAAAACCCGCCCAGCTTCCCGGCGGAACTGGCGCCGACCGACTACACCACCGGTGCCATGGGCACGCTCGGCCTGATCATGGCGCTCTATCAGCGCAAGAAAAACGGCGTGGTGCAGCGGGTGGAGAGCAACCTGCTGAACGGCGGCATCGTCCTCAGCTCCACCTGGTTCAGCCAGTACAAGGGAAGGCCGGAGCGTCCGTTGGCCGACCAGCAGCAATACGGCCTGAACGCCTATCACCGGCTCTATCATGTGGCCGACGGCTGGGTCTATGTGGTGGCAGATGAGCCGGCGCAGCAGACGGCGCTGCGGGAATGGCTGGGTGTCGGCGACCTGGACCCGCAGGGCGATGGCCACCCGGCAGTGTCCCCGCTGGGCCAGGCATTGGCGGAGGCATTCAAGACCCGCAAGCTGGCCGACTGCCTCTCGGGCTTGAGGGCGGCGGGCGTGCCGGTCGCCGAATCGCAGAAGGGCGACAGCGAATTGTTCCTGCATGACCCCCACAGCCAGCAGAACAATTTCGTCGCCGAGCGTCAGCATCCGAAGGTCGGCCGGATGAAGGTGGCCTGGAACTATATCCAGTTCTCGGACACCGTGCCGACGCCAAGCCGCCACACGCCGCTATTGGGAGAGCACACGGCAGAGGCGCTGGCGGAGTCCGGCCTTTCCCAGGCGGAAATCGACGCCCTGTTCGCCAACGGCGGGGCGCTGAGCGAGGCGGGGTGAATGGACTCTATCCACGGCCTCGTCAGGATCGGGCAGCAAAAGGCCTTTGCCGAGCCGATTCGACCCTTTAGGTCTTTCGGATGGCGTTCTCGAACCTGCCGCAAAGACTCGGGCTGCCGCTGATCGGAACGGGCAAGGCGCTGCAACAGGTGGCGGCGCTGCCCTATGTCTGGACGGACCATGGCCTGGAAGTCGCCATGGTAACGTCGCGGGCGCGTGGGCGCTGGATTGTGCCGAAAGGCTGGCCGGAAAAAAAACGGACGCTCAGGGAAACGGCGGCGATGGAGGCCTTGGAGGAGGCAGGGTTGGAGGGAGACGTTGCCGACGAGCCTGTCGGCCACTTCGACTACCCAAAGACGATGGACAAGGGCTATACCGTTACCTGCCGGGCACTGGTGTTTCCGCTGTTGGTCCGTGTTCAGCGCCTGCGCTGGAAAGAGAAAGGGCAGCGGCGGGTCGTCTGGCTGCCGATTGCAACTGCCGCCCGCCGTGCCGACGACGATGACCTTGCCCGCCTGTTAGGCGAAATTGCCGCCGATCCCTGGAAGCTAGCCGACTCTCCCCACCAGCCGGACTGACAATTTATGACAAGCCCGACCAAGCCCACCCTCGACAAGGACCTCAGCAAGTTCGTCCATGTCGAGGCTGCCGCCCGCAGCGTTACCAGCGGTCCGGCAGGACATATGGTGGCGGTGCTGTTCCTGGGCGCTTCGGCGGTGCTGGCAGGCGTCTATGCCGGCATTTCACAGGAAGCCGCTCTGGTGATCTTCGCCGCCGTGTTGGGCGGATATATGGCGCTCAACATCGGCGCCAACGATGTCGCCAACAATGTCGGGCCGGCGGTCGGCTCGCGTGCCATGAGCATGACGGCCGCACTTGTGATCGCCGCCGTGTTCGAGAGTGCGGGGGCGCTGATTGCGGGCGGCGATGTGGTCTCCACCATCTCCAAAGGCATTATCGACCCGGCGCAGGTGCAGGATCCGCAGACCTTCATCATGGCGATGATGGCAGCGCTGATCGCCTCCGCTATATGGGTTAATCTGGCGACGGTGGTTGGCGCGCCGGTTTCGACAACCCATGCCGTGGTCGGCGGCGTCATGGGCGCCGGCATCGCCGCAGTGGGCTTTCAACTGGTGAATTGGGTCACTATGAGCCAGATCGCGGCCAGTTGGGTGATTTCCCCCCTGATGGGAGGGGTGATTGCCGCGGCCTTTCTGGCCTTCATCAAATTGAATCTGATCTACCGCGAAGACAAGATCGCAGCCGCGCGCCGCTGGATTCCGCTGTTGATCGCGGTGATGGCCGGCGCGTTTGCCTGCTATCTGTCGATCAAGGGGTTGAAGCGGGTGTGGGAGGCGGATGCCTTGTCGGTGATGGCGATCAGCCTTGCCGCGTTTGCGCTGGCCTGGGCCATCACCCGTCCGCTGATCCGCCGCCAGTCGGAGGGGATGGAGAACCGCAACCGCTCGCTGCGCCGGCTGTTCCGGCTGCCGCTGATCTGCTCGGCAGCGCTATTGTCGTTTGCACACGGCGCCAACGACGTTGCGAATGCCATCGGCCCATTGGCGGCGATCCTGCACAGCATTCAGTATGGCGATGTGGCGATCGAGGCGGTGGTGCCGGTCTGGATCATGGTGATTGGCGCCTTCGGCATCAGTCTGGGCCTGTTCATTTATGGGCCGAAGCTGATCCGCATGGTCGGCGGCCAGATCACGAAGATGAACCCGATGCGCGCATATTGCGTGGCGCTGTCGGCCGCCATCACGGTGATCATTGCCTCCTGGCTTGGCCTGCCGGTCAGCTCCACGCACATCGCCGTCGGTGCGGTGTTCGGCGTGGGATTTTTCCGCGAATATTTCACCCGGCACAGCAAGCGGCGGCGCGCCATGATTGCAGCCGCCGGCGGTTATGACGATGCGCCGACAGTGCCGGAATCCCGGGCGGAGATGCGCCACCGCAAGCTCGTCCGCCGCTCGCATTTTCTCACCATTATCGTGGCGTGGGTGGTGACGGTTCCGGCGGCGGCGGTGCTGTCGGCGGCGGTGTTCTTCGGCTTGCAGCTGGCGCTTTAGGCCGGCTCGTGCCAGTTGACCTGCGCCGCAACCCTGCGCCAACCGGCGCCCGGCAGGCGCCCCCAGGCCTGGCTCTGGCGGCCGCGCCGGCCAGCGAACCCGCGCCGTCGCCATCAGCGCCCTTTCATAGGCCTCGAAGGCGGCGCGGACATAGGCCGCCGCCGCTGCCTTGTCGGCCAGGCCGCTGCTCTCACAGGCCCAGGTTCAGTTTGGCCAGGATGTTGCGCTGCACCTCGCTGGAGCCGCCAAAAATGGTGGCAGCGCGGAACCCGGCATAGCGGGACATGGCGCTGGCTTCCTCCGCCGTCGCCACACCGGGGGCGTTCGCGCCATCGACCGCAGCTTCGAGCTGTTCGAATGGCAGGGCATACATGCCGGCCGCATCCATGATCATCTCGGTCGCCTTCTGCGTTGCCTCGCTGCCCCGCAGCTTGACGATCGAGGCGGACGCGCCCGGGTTCTGGCCCGTGGTCAGCGAGGAAAGCATGCGCAATTCCGAGACACTCACCGCCTCCGCCTCCACCTCCAGCTCGGCGAGGCGTTTGGCGAAATCACGGTCTTCCAGGGTGCCGTTCGCTGCCGCCAGCTTGCGCAGGCGCATCAGGTTGACGTTGATCCGGCCTGTGTAGAAATTGCCGCCGCGCTCGAACTCCAGCAGGTATTTCGCGACGGTCCAGCCGTCGTTCTCCTCGCCGACCCGGTTCGCCTGCGGTACGCGCACATCGGTCAGAAACACCTGGTTGACCTCGTGATGGCCGCCGATGGTGATAAGCGGGCGGATTTCGATGCCGGGCGTATCCATCGGGATCAACACAAAGCTGATGCCCTGCTGCGGCTTGCCCTCGGTCGAGGTGCGGACAAGCGCGAACATCCAGTCGGCGAAATGGGCATGCGTGGTCCAGATCTTGGAACCGTTGATGACGTAATCGTCGCCATCCTTATCCGCCCGGGTCTTCAGGCTGGCCAGGTCGGAGCCAGAGCCCGGCTCGCTGTAGCCTTGGCACCAATAATCGTCACTGGCGAGAATGCGGGGCAAAAAGCGGTCCTTTTGCTCCGGCGTGCCGTAGCGCATGATCACCGGACCGACCATGCGCAGGCCTAGCGGGATGACCGGGGGCGCGCCGGCCTCCGCCATCTCCTTCTCGAAGATGAACTTCTGACTGACGGTCCAGCCCGGGCCGCCATACTCCTCCGGCCAGTTCGGCGCGATCCAGCCTTTGTTGTAGAGGATTTTCTGCCAGCGGACGGCATCCTCCCGATCCGGAAAGATCAGCGAGCCATCGCGCCAGCGGGCACGGATATCGTCCGGCAACTCGGTGGCGAGGAAGGTGCGGACTTCCTCTCGGAACGCCAGATCGGCGTCTGAAAAGTCGAGGTGCATGCTTCCGGTTCCTGTCGAATGCTTTTTGGCTACCGTTACAATACCACCCGTTCGCCTGCCGCCTAGCCCTGACCGAAGCTCTCGCCATCGTCGGCCAGAAAGGCAAGCTCCTCCGGTGTGCTCGCACGTCCCAGCGTTTGGTTGCGGTGGGGGAAGCGGTTGAAGCGGGCGACGATGTTGCGGTGGCGGGTCCAGCCCTGGATCGAGCGTTCGACATAGGGCTGCCATTCCGGGGCCGCCGCCGCATGCACGTCTTGCAACAGCCGCAGGCCGCGGTCTTGCCCGGCGATTTCTTCCGCATGGTGGAACGGGTGATAGAGCCAGATGCGCTCGACGGGATGCAGGTGCGTGTCGATTCCCGTCTCTACGGCCTTGTTGACCACCCGGAACGCCCGCGCGTCGCCGGCATAGGCATCCCGGGTGCCCCGCCAGATGTTGCGGGTGAATTGGTCCAGCAGCAGGATCAGCGCAAACGCACCCGGCGCGCTCTCTTCCCATTCGGTGAGGCGGCCCTCGCAGGCGGCCCGCACCAGATGGCCGAAACGCGCCCGGATGGCGGCATCGACGGGTTCGCCGCCACGATACCACCATTCCCGGCGGTTGCTGGCGGCTTCCGGTGCATTCAGGGCCGGGCCAAGCCAGAATTCGGCAATCTCGGCTATCGCAGGATCGGTCATGGAACAGACCCTATCGTGGGGACAGAGTGCTGTGCGGTTGCACTGCGGCTGCGAATTGCCATGCGGGTCTCGCGGGCAAGGGTGCGGATGGCGGCGGGGGAATACAGGGGAGGCATGCTGACCCTCGAATTGCCGGACGCGGTCATTCTAGCGGCCCGATCGAAACGCGAAAGCGGCACTGCTGACGGCAGCAGAAGCAAAATTCCCATGGCCGGCATTGGCTCTATCGGGATGGCAGGGTTCCTGCTGGAAATCCGACGGCGCAACCGGTTTCTACCCCTCTATCCCAGCAGCCATGGTGCGTTGCAGCGGCTGACAACCTCTCGCAGTTCTCCCAGCAGGGTTTCCGGCAGGGGGACGCCGGTTTTGGAGCGTTCGGCGAACATGCTGTATTCCGGGTCGCCCGCCACCAGCACGGGCCTGGCGGGATCGACCGGCGGCGTTGCGTGCAGCATGTCGATCATACGGTCCAAATCCTCGCCGAATTCCGCGCCGCCACGCAACAGGTTCGGGTCGATGGCCAGGAAGAAGTGGCCGGTCTGGGTCGCGCTCTTCACCGGACGGCCATCGGCATCCCGCTCCCCCGGCTCGGCCCAGGCGCCGGTGAGGACGGCGCAGAGGATTTCGACCATCATCGCCAGGCCATAGCCCTTGTGGCTGCCAAGCTCCCGCGTGCCTCCAACCGGCGTCACGCGCCGCGCCTCATAGCCGACCTTGGGGTCGGTGGTCGGCCGGCCCTCGGGGTCCATCGCCCAGCCTGGCGGGATATCCTTGCCACGGCGGTAGTGGTTGCGCACCTTGTTCAGCGCCACGGTCGAGGTCGCCATGTCGAGCGCGAACGGCGGGTTCGCCTTCGCCGGCGCGGCAAAGGCAATCGGATTGGTGCCCAGCATCGCATCCCGCCCGAAGGTTGGCACGATGGCGGAACCCGGCGCGTGCGTCATCGCCATGCCGATCAGGCCCCGACGTGCCGCCTGCCGGGAATAATAGCCCGCCGCGCCGAAATGGTTGGAGTTGCGCACGCCAACCAGGCCGACGCCGGCGGCGCGCGCTTTCTCGCAAGCCAGGTCCATGGCCATGACGGAAACCGGGTGGCCCAGCGACTTGTCGGCGTCGATCAACGCCACGGCGCCCTTCTCCCGCACCACTTTCGGCTCGGCACTGACATTGATACGGCCCTGGCCGCGGCGTTGGTCGTACATCGGCACCAGACCGACGCCGTGGGAATCGACGCCATGCAGGTCCGCATCGGCCAACGCCTCCGCCGCGGTGGCGGCGGGTTTGGCAGCGACACCCCAGGCGGTCAGCACCGCCTCGATCTGGTCGCGGATGGCCTCGCCCGGAATGTGGCGGATGGCGGGGGCTTCGGACATGATGACGGTTCCGGCAAAGGAGAATTCGGCTTGGCGGCAGGCACCCGATGACGTCAGACTATGCCCCAGCCGACGCCACCCGCCAATCCCGCCAATAACGAGAGCGCACACCATGCCGAACCCGTCCGAACTCACCGCCCTGGACGCCGCCCGCGAGATCGCCAACGGACGCTTCACCTCCGAGGAATTGGTGCGCGCCTGTCTGGAACGGATCGCGGCGCGCGACGACGCGGTGTGCGCCTGGGGGCATCTGGACCCGGAGCAGGCGCTGGCCGAGGCGCGCATGCGGGATGCAGAGCGCCCGCGCTCCCCCCTGCATGGCGTGCCGGTTGGCGTGAAAGACATTCTCGACACCCACGACATGCCGACCACGCACGGCTCGCCGATCTACCCGGACAACCGGCCCGGGCAGGATGCCGCCTGCGTGGCGCTGCTGCGCGATGCCGGCATGGTGGTGATGGGCAAGACGGTGACGACGGAGTTCGCCATGCGCAACCCCGGCCCGACCCGCAATCCGCACGACCCGACCCGCACGCCCGGTGGCTCGTCCAGCGGGACGGCCGCGGGGGTGGCGGATTTTCAGATCCCGCTCGGCATCGGCACGCAGACGGCGGGCTCGATCATCCGCCCGGCGAGCTATTGCGGCGTCGTCGGCTACAAGCCCACCCATGGCCGCATCATGCGCAACGGCATGAAAGCGCTGGCGGAAAGCCTGGACACCATCGGCTGCATGGCCCGCTCGGTCGCCGATGCCAACGCCTTTGCTTCGATCATGGAGGCCGCGCCGATCCAGAGCCTGGCGGATGTCGGGCCGTCGCCGGCCTTTGCCTTCACCAAGACACCGCCCTGGGAGGAGGCCGAACGCGGCACCCGCGCCGCCATGAAGACGGCGATTGAGCGTGTCCAGGCTGCCGGCGGCACGGTGGTGGAGATCGAACTGCCTCACGTCTTCAAGGACGCGCTCGACGCACAGGAGGTCATCATGACCTACGAGGCCTGGCGCGGCCTCGCCTACGAGCGCTGCGTGCACATCGACAAGCTGTCGGTCGCGCTGAAGGACTACATCGCCGACGGCGGCAACCACACGCGCGAGCGCTATGACTGGGCGCGGAACGTGCAGGCTACCTGCAAGGCCATGTTCTGGCAGGTGTTCCAGCGCTTCGGCGCCGTGCTGACGCCGGCGGCGCCTGGCGAGGCGCCGCAGAACCTGGCCTTCACCGGCTCCCCCAACTTCAATCGCATCTGGACCATGCTGGGCGTGCCCTGCGTGAGCGTGCCGGGGCTGAAAGGGCCGGCGGGCATGCCGGTCGGCGTCCAGTGTGTCGGTGCCGCCGGCCGGGCGCACGAAACGCTGGCGCATGCAGCCTGGCTGGAGAGGGTGTTGAAAGGGTAGGGGGATAGGCGCTGGCCGCGAACGCGCGCACGCCCGCTTCCCGCGCCGACAGGGTGCGCGCTTCGGCAGCATGCCCGGCTGAATGATCCGGTTCTAGGTTCTAACCTTCGCCGCGTTTTCACCGCTTCGGACGTCCCCCCTATGGGCCTTCTGGCCGCCTTTCGAGAGCATCGCCGGGCCATCCTGGTTCCGGTTGCGGCATGGCTGCTGTTGCAGGTGGTCATGGCGACGGGGCTGCGCGCTGCGACGGGCGGTGCTGCGGAGGAAAGCGGCGAGGGCGCGTTGCTGCGCGACCTGGCGACAAGCCTGTGCCTGGTCGGGCAATCGGCCGACGGCGAGACGCCCCTGCCGACACTGCACGATCGGTGCTGGTGGTGCGTGGCGTTCGGCGTTTCGCTGTTGCCGCCGGCTCCCCGGGTGGGGGCGGTTGCCGTTTCGGTTCCGCACCGCCCGCCGCTGCCGTTGCGGAGCGAGACTTCGCCGCGGGCGCCGCAGCGGTTTGCCCTGTTTGTGGCCCGCGCGCCGCCGGTCTGATCTCTCACACCTTCATTCCCAATCATTCCCAATCTTTGCTCGGGCGGATGGCCATTGGCCTGTCCGCGCCAGAGCCTGTGTGAGAAATCGACATGACTTGGACCCAAAGCCATGGCGGCACGCGCCATCGCCTGACCTGCGGCGTGGCCGCGCTCGCCCTGTTCGGCCCGGCCGCCGCAGCCGTCGCCGACGAGGCGAAGGCCCCGCCAGCCCAACCGGCAGGCGAAACCCCGGCCTTTACCGTCACCGTGCCGCCGCAGCCCTTTCTCCCCGGCATTGCCGGAGAGCCGCCAGCCATGACCCCGCACCCGACTGCCGACGGCGGTGACTTCCTGCGCAGCCTGCCCGGCATATCCGGCAGCCGCATGGGCGGGCACGGCATCGAGCCGGTGATCCGCGGCATGCAGGGCAACCAGATCAACATTACCGCCAGCGACATCTATACCTATGGCGGCTGTCCGAACCGGATGGATCCGCCCAGTTCGTTCATCCCTGTAGAGACGTTCGACCTGGTCACGATCTCTCAGGGCTACCGCTCGGTGACCGGTGGGCCCGGCGGCCCGGCGGGGCAGGTGGCGTTCGACCGGCTGCCGCCCGGCTTCGGCGAGGGGGAATGGTTCAAGGGCTCGGCCGGCGCTGGCATCGAATCGAATGGCCTGACCCGCAATGGCTTTGCCGATGTCGCGGTCGGCCAGGATGGCTTCTATCTGCGCGGCATCGTCTCCGGCACGCAGGCCGACAACTATGACGATGGCGGTGGCGACGAGGTGCGCAGCAGCTTTTCGCACCGCTCGGCCGAGTTGATCGCCGGTTTCCAGTCGGACAGCGGAATTGAACTCACCCTGTCTGGCGGTGTCGCCAGCACCACGGACACTCTGTTCGACGGCGCGATGATGGATTCGCCGCTCGACGACTCCCAGACCCTAAGCGCCCAGGTCACGGTGCCGGTGCGCGACTCGATGCTGCGGGAGGTGCGGGCAGGCGCATACTTCTCCGGCGTCGATCATGTGATGGACAACTATTCGCTGCGCACCCGGACCGCGCCGATGGCGATGCGGGTCGACTCCGATTCCGATACCTACGGCGGCAGTCTCGCGACCGACCTGAACCTGGGCGGCGCAATGCTGACCCTGGGCGCGGACCTCCAGCGCAACCGGCGCGTGGCGCTGCGGTATGCGGGCATGACCGACGCCAACGTCAACACCCTCAATTCCATCATGTGGCCGGGCACGGAGATTCGCGACATCGGCCTGTTCGCCGAGGGCCGGAAGCCTCTGGCCGACGATCTGCGCCTGAAGGTCGGTGCTCGCTATGACCGGGTCGATGTCAGCATGGATCGGGTGGACAGCGTGGTGCCCTCGCGCGGACGCAGTCCGAACGAGCTTTATACGGCCTACTACGGCACGGCCGGTGGCAACCGCTCGGAGAACAATTTCGGCGGTCTGGCCTTCCTGGAATACGATCTGGCGCCCGCCGTGGTGCTGACGGCCGGCATCAGCCGCAGCGTGCGAACCGCCGACGCGACCGAGCGTTCCATGGCATCGGATTCGGGCGCGCGCAGTTGGGTCGGCAATCCGGCAATCGATCCGGAAGCGCATCACCAGGCGGAAGTTGGCGTGGAAGCGGGCAAGGGCGGCTGGTCGGTCTCCGCCACGGCCTACGCGGACTGGGTGAACGACTTCATCCTGCGCGACACCGCCCGCGGCCAGGATGGCATCCTGCTGGCGAACGGCGCTTCCGTGTACCGCAATGTCGATGCGCTGCTCACCGGCGTCACGGCGTCAGGCCGGTACCGGTTCCGGCAGTCCTGGGTGATCGCCGCAAACGCCACCTACACCTTTGGCGAAAACCTGAGCGATGGCGGCCCGCTGGCCCAAATCCCCCCTTTGGAAGGCAGTGTCTCGTTGACCTACGAGGGTGAGGGCTGGTCGCTTGGCGGCACGGTCAACAGCGCGATCACCCAGACGCGGGTCGACACCGACCCAACCACCGGCACCGGGCGGGATGTTGCCAAGACGCCGGGCTGGGCGACGCTCGACCTGCATGCCACCGTCGATCTGATGCCGGCGCTCAAGCTGCAGGCGGGGGTCACCAACCTGTTCGACAAGGAATACGCCTACCACCTGAACCGCTCGAACGCGTTTGACCCGACCAATGTGCAGGTGAACGAGCCGGGACGGTCCGTCTATCTGCGGGTGACGGGCAGGTTCTGAGCTTCGGGACGGGCGGACTCCGGACCGGGTCCGCCCACCCTTGCTCTCCCGGTCAGTCCCGGTCCCTTGGCCGCCAGATACCGGTGTTCGGGTCCTGCTCCATATCGACGGCCTTGTCGGCAGTCGGGTCCTCCGGCGGCGAATGGTCCTCCGGGCGGCGGGCCGGCGGCTGGGCACCGCGGCGCTCGAACCAGCGGAACAATTGCCAGGCGCCATAGATCGCCAGCACCAGGACGATCAGCTTGGTCAGGCTCATGCCGAACATGCGGCTACCCTCCGAACCGTTGGCGGGCGAGGCGTTCGTCCAGCAGGCCCGCTGCGTCGCCCACCAAGCCCGCCGCACCAAGGCCGCCGCCGGTCAGGCGGCGGAACAGCGGCTGCTTCGCCTTCACGGGCACGATCTCCACATCCTCGCCGAAACGCTGGCGCAGCACCGGGCGGAAATGGCCGATGCCGTCGATCAGGCCGCGCTCCAGCGCGCCGCCGGCGGTCCAGAAAGCGCCGGAGAAAACCTCCGGATCGGCGGCCTTCAGCTTCGCGCCGCGGCGGTTCTGCACCTGGGTGCGAAAGACCGTGTGCAGGTCCTGTAAAATGGCGTTGAGCCGCGCGACGTCCTCCTCCCGCTCCGGGCGGAAGGGGTCGAGGATGGCTTTGTTCTCGCCGGCGGTGTGGACGCGGCGTTCGATGCCAAGCTTCGCAATTGCCTCACTGAAGCCGAAGCCGGCAGAGATCACACCGATGGACCCGATGACGCTCGCCTCGTCGGCAAAAATCTCATCCGCCGCGGTGGCGAGCCAATAGCCGCCGGAGGCCGCGACATCCTCGACGAAGGCCAGCACGGGCAGGGATTTCTCGCCAGCGAGGTCGCGAATCCTGGCCGCGATCAGCGCCGACTGCACCGGCGAGCCGCCGGGCGAGTTGATTGCCAACGCCACCGCCTTGGCTCGCGGCGTCTCGAACGCCTGTTTCAGCAACGGTGCCACGCCCTCCAGATTGAGGCCGCGGCGCAGGCTGCCGCTTTCGGGCGAAATCATGCCGGCGAGGCGCACCAGCGGCACGATCGGCGGGCGTTTCCAGAATTTGAGCTTCATGCCATCCCGTTCGGATCCAAGGGCCAGCCCCGCATGTAGCGCCCCCGGCGCCCGCCGCCAACCCCGCGCGCTCCTGCACAGGGCTGCCGCGCCGCAGTTGACCCGCATGCCGCGGTGGGCTACGGCCATGCTCTGCCAGCCTGCCGGAGCGTGTGCGCCTTGCTGCCGCCCATTTCCATCGTCATCCCCGCCTATAACGAGGCCGACAATGTCGGGCCGCTGGCGCGTGAGATCATAGCCGTGCTGCCAGCAGAGGCAGAATTCGAGATCATCTTTATCGACGATGCCAGCACCGACGCCACCGCAGAGGCCGTGCTGGCCCTGCGCCAAAGGGATCCGCGCATCCGTCTGGTGCGCCACCGCCATAATGCCGGCCAGTCGGCCGGTATCCGCAACGGCGCCAAGGTGGCGAAATTCGACTGGGTCGTGACCATGGACGGCGACGGCCAAAACGACCCCGCCGACATCCCAAGCCTGTTCGCCCTGCTGGACGGCGCCCCGGCGCAGCCGCCCCTCGGCCTGCTGGGCGGGCTGCGGCGCAAGCGGCAGGACGTCTTTGCGCGCCGCCTGGTCTCGCGCGCCGCCAACGCCATCCGCCAGGCCGTGCTGCGGGACAATTGCCGCGACACCGGCTGCTCGCTGAAGGCGGTCCGGCGGGAACTGCTGATCGACCTCCCGAATTTTCGTGGCCTGCACCGCTACCTGCCGGCGCTGGTGCCGGCCTATGGCTATGCCACCCGTTTTGTCGATGTGAACCACCGGCCGCGGGCGGCGGGCGTTTCGAAATACACCAACTGGGGCCGGGCGCTGGTGGCGGTGCGCGACCTGCTGGGCGTCGTCTGGCTGCGCTCGCGCGCGGCTGCCCCTTTCCCTTACGAGGCGGACGAGACCTGAAATGCTGGGATCGATAATCGCTGCCTTTCACGAATGGTACGACTCGCTCTCCGGCTACGAGCTGTTCTGGATTATCCTCGGCTTCTGCGCGCAGTTCATGTTCATGATGCGCTTCGTCATGCAGTGGATTTATTCGGAGCGCGCGCGCCGCTCGGTCATGCCGGAAGTCTTTTGGTATTTTAGCGTCGCCGGCGGCGTGACCCTGCTCGCCTACGCCATTCACCGCGCCGACCCGGTGTTTATCGCCGGCCAGGCTCTGGGGCTGATCATCTATGGTCGAAACATCTACTTCATCTGGCGGGAAAAGCTCGTTGGACGCGCCGGCTCCGGCTCCCAGTGAGCCATCCCGTCCCTGGCTGCCCGGCTGGGCGGTCTGGCTGGCGCAGCGGCCGCTCGCCTTCTATCCGCTGCTGGCGCTGCTCGCCGTCCTGATCTACTGGCCCGGCCAGATGGACGTGCCGCCGCTCGACCGCGACGAGCCCCGCTTTGCCCAGGCCTCCAAGCAGATGATCGAGACCGGCAATTTCATCGAGATTTCCTTCCAGGACGAGCCCCGGCTGAAAAAGCCGATCGGCATCTACTGGCTGCAAAGTGCCTCCGCCAGCCTGCTGGCGCCGGACGAGCCGACGGCACTTTGGGCCTACCGCCTGCCGTCGCTGGTGGGCATGGTGCTGAGCGTGCTGCTGGTCGCCGGCATCGGCCGCACCCTGTTCAAGGGGCCGGTGGGCGCCGTCGGCGCGGCGCTCTTCGCCATCGCCATTCTGCCGGGGGTGGAGGCGCACCTCGCCAAAACCGACGCCGTGCTGCTCGCCTGCATCCTGGCGGCGCAATGGGCGCTGGCGAAAGCCTGGATGGCCACCCATCCGGAGACGGCGCGCGGGCCGGTCGCTATGGGGCCGTGGACCGCTGCCGCCTTCTGGCTCGCCATCGGCGCCGGTGTGCTGGTGAAAGGGCCGGTGGTGGTGCTGATCGCCGGCTTGACCGCTGTGGCACTCGCCCTCTGGACCTGGCGCTTTGCCTGGTTGAAGGCGCTGAGGCCGCTTTGGGGCGTGCCGCTGGCGCTGGCGGTGATCGTTCCCTGGTTCGTCGCCATTCATTTCGCCACCGACGGTGCCTTCTGGGAGGAAGCGGTCGCCCGCGATTTCCTCGCCAAGATCGATGCCGGGCAGGAGCGCCATGGCGGCCCGCCCGGTCTCTACCTGCTGCTGGTCTGGGTGACGTTCTGGCCGGCGGCAGCCTTGCTGGGCTTCGCCGCGCTCGGCGCATGGCGGGGGCGCCGGGCGCCGGCGGTGCGCTTCTGCCTCGCCTGGATCGTGCCGAACTGGCTGGTGTTCGAGGCGGTGGCGACCAAGTTGCCCCACTATGTCATGCCGATGTACCCGGCGCTGGCCCTGCTGGCGGCCTATATGCTGGTCCGCGCCGGCCAGATGCCGCGCCGGCGCTGGGTGGCGGAGGCGGTGCGTGCCCCGGTCTGGATTGCCATGGTCGTCGCCGGCGGGTTGGCGCTCGGCATGTTTGCCGTGCCGCCCTTTATCGGCGGCGATTTCGATGCGGGCTCGCTGGCCGCGGCAGCGGCCTTTGCCGCGCTGGCCTATGTGCTGTTTCGTTTCGGGCGGCGGGCGGTTGTGGCCCCGTTTCCGCTGGGTGTGGCGGTCCTGGCGGCGGGCTTGGCCTATTGGCCGTCCTACAGCCAGGTGCTGCCAGGGTTTTCGAACCTCTGGGTATCGTCCCGGCTCGCCCAGGCGGTGGTCGACCACACGCCGGCAGCGTGTGTGGGGCAGGCGCGCCTGATCTCGGTCGGCTTCAGCGAGCCCAGCCTTGTCTTCCTCGCCGGCACCGACACGGCACTGGTGCAAGGGGCGAAAGCCGCAGAGTTGCTGGCCGCTGCCCCCCAATGCACCCTGGCGGCCATCGAGGCCCGCAACTGGCCGGCGTTCGAAGCGGCGCTTGCCGGCATCCCGGTCGAAACCCTCGCGACCGTCGACGGCCTGAACTATTCCAAGGGCCGGCAGGTCAGCCTCCGCCTGGTGCGTATGGCCGAGTGATCGCCCTTCTGCCAGCCCCCGGAATGCGCCCCCGGAATGCGCCCCCGGCATGAGCGGCCGAGACAGGCGGCCAGGACAAGCCGGCGAGGGCAGGGGCTCAGCGCTGGTGTGTTATCCAGCCCCCCTCATCGCCGCAAAGCCGGCCTCCAGGTCTGCGATCAGGTCTGCCGGGTTCTCCAGGCCGATGTGCAGGCGAACCAGCGGGCCCTCGGGCGCCCATTTCGTCGCCGTGCGGTAGTCGCTCGGGTCCGCCGGGATGGCCAGGCTCTCATAGCCCCCCCAGCTTGACCCCATGCCAAACAGGCTGAGCGTGTCGAAAAACGCTTCCAACTGCGCCTCGCCCGCCGGGTTCAGTACGACGCCGAACAGGCCGCTCGCCCCCGTGAAGTCGCGCTTCCAGAGGGCGTGGCCGGGGTCGCTTTCCAGCGCGGGATAGAGCACGCGCGAGACTTCCGGCCGGCGTTGCAGCCACTCGGCCACTTCCGTCGCGTTCTTCTGGTGCTGGGCGAGGCGCACCGCCATGGTGCGCACGCCGCGGGTGCCCAGATAGACATCGTCCGGCGGCGCGGCGACGCCCAGCAGGCTCCACATCTCGCGGATCGGGCCATAGGTCTCTTGCGTGCAGGTGATCGCACCCAGCATCGCATCCGAATGGCCGACAATGTATTTGGTCGCCGCGTGTACGGAGACATCGCAGCCATGCTCGAACGGCTTGAAGAACAGGCCGGTCGCCCAGGTGTTGTCCGTCATGACCACGCAGCCGCGCTTGTGGGCCGCCTCAGCAATGGCCGGAATGTCCTGCATCTCGAAGGTCAGCGAGCCCGGCGCTTCCAGATACACCACCTTGGTGTTCTCCTGGATCAGGCCGGCGATACCGGCGCCGATGGCCGGGTCGAAAAAGGTGGTCTCGACGCCATAGCGCGGCAGAAACTTGCTGGCGAAACTGCGGGCCGGGCCATAAACGCAATCGGCCATCAGCACGTGATCGCCCTGGGTGACGAAGGGCAGGATGGCCGTGGTGATGGCGCTGAGGCCCGATGGGCAGAGCACGCAGCCGTCTGCCCCCTCGATCTCCGCCAGCACGTCCTCCAGTGTAAAGGTGGTGGGCGTGCCGCGGCGGCCATACCGGGGCTCGCGCTCGCCCTTGTCGCGCTTGCGGTCAGCATAGCTGGGCGCAAGGATCGTCGAGGCGCGGAACACCGGCGTGTTGACCGCGCCGAAATAGGAGAGCGGGTCGCGGCCCGAGTGAGTCAGAACGGTTTCGGGACGCTTGCCCTTAAGGTCTTTGCTCACGCGTCGGTCTCCACGGGCGTATCCTGGCGGCTGCCCCATTCGCTCCACGAGCCGTCATAGACGGCGGTCTCGGTCTGGCCGATCAGGTAGAGGCCGAGGGCCAGCGTGCAGGCGGTGACCCCGGAGCCGCAGGTGGTCGCAACCGGCTTCTGAATATCGACGCCGGCCTGGGCGAACGCCTCGCGCAGTTCGTCGGCGCTGCGATAGGTGCCGTCCTTGTTCAACAGGGCCGGGAAGGGCACGTTCTTCGAGCCCGGAATGTGGCCGCCGCGCAAGCCGGCGCGCGGCTCCGGCTCCTCCGCCAGAAATCGGCCGGCGGAGCGGGCATCGACCACTTGCTCGCGCGGCAGGTCGATATTACGCAGCATCTGCTCCCGGTGACGCACCAGCATGTGGTTCATGCGGGCGGTAAAGCTACGCTCGCCGCGGGTCGCGACGTTCTTGGTCACGGGGCGGCCCTCGGCCAGCCATTTGCGCATGCCGCCGTTCAGGACAGCGATATCGCGATAGCCGAACACGCGGAAGGTCCACCAGACCCGTGCCGCGCCGGTGGCGCTCACCGTGTCGTAGACGACGATCTTGTGGCCGTCGCCAATGCCGAGTGCGCCCACCTGTCGGGCGAACTGGTCGGCATCGGGCAACATGTGCGGCAGGTCGCTGGATTGATCCGCGATGGCGTCGATATCCCAGAAGATCGCGCCCGGAATGTGCTGTTCGTCATACTCCGCCCGTGCGTTCCGGCCGGCGGTCGGCAGATGGTGCGAGGCGTCGATGATCCGCAGGTCGGGCGCATCCAGGTGTGCGGCCAGCCACTCGGTGGAGACCAGCGCGTCGGGGTTGGTGTAGCCAGGGTCGGGCATGGGCAGGGGCCTTGTTCAGGTTGTCTATTCGTCGAACACGATGCTGATGCGGCGGTTGCGCTTGCCTTTGTTTTCGATCTTGGCAACGCGCACCTTGCCGATCTCGCCGGTGCGGGCGACATGGGTTCCGCCGCAGGGCTGCAGGTCGATGACGCCGTCGCCGACCGCCATCAGCCGGATGCGGCCCGCACCGCGCGGCGGCTGCACCGAGAGCGTGCGCACCAGGTCGGGGTTCTCGTCCAACTCGCTTTCGTCGATCCAGCGCGGCTCGACGGGATAGTCGGCAGCGACCAGGCCGTTGAGCTTTTCGGTCAACTCTTCCTTGTCATAGACATGGTCGCCGGAGTCGAAATCCAGCCGACTCTTCTCCGCGCCGACCTGGCCGCCGGTGACGCCATGGTGGATCATGGCGCAAAGCAGGTGCATGGCCGTGTGCATGCGCATGTGCTTGTGCCGGCGGTCCCAGTCGATGCGGGCCGTAACCTTGATCCCCAACGCGGGCGCGGCAGCGCCTTCGGGCAGGCGGTGCAGCACGTCGTCCGGGCCCTCGCCCTTGACCGCCTCGGCCACAGGGATTGCAGCGCCATCCGCGCCGACCAGCACGCCGCTGTCGCCCGGCTGGCCGCCACCGGCCGGATAGAACACGGTGCGGTCCAGCACCACGCCCTCTGGGCCGGCGGCGACCACGGTCGCATCGCACTCGATGGCATAGGGGTTGTCGCGAAACACCAGTTCCATGCGTCTCACTCGCTGTTCGGGGCATTGTCAGGGGCCGTGTATAGCGGCTTTCGCTCAATCCCGCCATATCCGGCGCAACCGTTCGCGGTTGCGCGCGAACGAGAGCAGGGCGATCAGCAGGGTTGCGTTGGAGGCTTTCTCCGTACCGATCCAGCCAATCGCCTCTTCTGCCGGCACATTGAACACGCGGATATCCTCGCCCTCATGGTCCAGGCCATGCACACCATCGGCACCTTCCGCATCGACACGGCCGGCGAAGAGGGTGATGGCCTCGGTCGTGCTGGCGGGGTTGACCATATAGCGGCAGAGGCGTTCCAGCCGGTCGAGCGGCCGGCCGATTTCCTCCAGCGCCTCCCGATGCGCGGTTTCTTCCGCCGATTCGCCTTCGTCATGGCGGCCTGCGGGCACCTCAATCATCCAGGGATGCCGGCCCGCTCCATAGGCACCGATGCGAAACTGCTCGATCAGTATGACGCGGTCTGTGCGCGGGTCGTAGGGGATGACGGCCACCGCCTGGCCGCGCTCCAGCAATTCCCGTTGGATCGGCTGGCCCAGGCCGCCGCCGAACAACTCATGCTGCAGGTTGAACACGTCCAACTTGTTGAAACCGTCGAACCCACGGCGTCTGGCCAGGATTTTCACTTGATCCGGCATCGAAACTGGCCTCCCATGGGCGGCATCGCTCCGGCCGCGGAACCCGTTCGAAACAGCAAGGGTCGAGACAAGGAATGCGCAACCTGCTTGCATGGCTCGTTCGACTGTACTTTGGCATTGGCCTGGTGCTGGGTGTGTTGCTGTTCGCCTCCCACACCATGCAAAGCGCCATGGCCGCCCCGCCGGGCGACCAGCTGATTCGCGACGCACTCACCGGCGCGGTGCGCGGGGGATTGCGGATTTTCTATTGGGCGCCAAGTGCTTATGAGCATATCTTGAAGCGCGAAGAAGACCCGATCAACTGGGTGATCAATTAGGGCGCGCGTCTCAGTCAAACGCCTCCTCCCAGGTGCCGCGGGTGGCGCCGCGGGTGTATTCCGTGGCGCGGTTTTCGAAGAAGTTGGCGTGCTCGACCGCATTCAGCATTTCATCCATCCAGGGCAAAGGGTTGCGCTCGATTGTGAAGATCGGTTCTAACCCCAGTTGCACCAGCCGGCGGTCGGCGATGAAGCGGATATAGCGCTTCACCTCCCCCGGCGAGAGGCCCTCGACCTCGCCCAACTCGAAGGCCAGGTCGATGAAGGCATCCTCGTGGCCGATAATGGTGCGGCAGGCGGTGCGGATCTCGTCGCAGAGAGCCTTGTCCCAAACCTCCGGGTATTCTTCGATAAATGTCCGGAACAATTTGATAATGCTGAGAGTATGCAGGGTTTCGTCGCGCGCCGACCAGGCAACGATCTGGCCCATTCCCTTCATCTTGTTGAAACGTGGAAAGTTCAGCAGCACGGCAAAGCTGGCAAACAGTTGCACGCCTTCGGTAAAGGCGCCGAACACCGCCATCGTGATTGCGACGGAGCGTTTGGAATCAGCGCTAAAGCCTTGCATATAATCGTATTTGTCGCGCATGGCCTGATAGTGCAAAAAGGCGGAATACTCCACCTCCGGCATGCCGATCGTGTCCAGCAAATGGCTGTAGGCGGCGATGTGGATCGTCTCCGTGTTGGAGAACGCCGCCAGCATCATCTGCACCTCGGTCGGCTCGAACACGCGGGCATAGTGCTTCATGTAGCAATTGTTCACTTCCACATCCGCTTGCGTGAAAAAACGGAAAATGTGGGTGAGCAGGTTGCGCTCGCCATCGCTCAGGCGGTTCTGCCAGTCCTTGACGTCATCGGCCAGCGGCACCTCGTCCGGCAGCCAGTGCAGCCGCTGCTGCAACTGCCACGCCTCGTAGGCCCAGGGATAGGCGAACGGCTTGTAGGTCGGTTTCGGGTCGAGGAGTCCCATGCCAACTCACTGACACGCCAGGCAATCGTCGTCGTCCCGTGCCGGCTGGGGCGGCGGCGCGATGCTCACCACGTCGGCGCGTTGCAGCGACTTGGAGCGCACGTAATAGAGGCTCTTGCAGCCCTTCTCCCACGCCCGCACGTGCAGGCGGTGCAGGTCTCGCTTGTGCACGTCGGCGGGCAGGAACAGGTTGAGGGACTGCGACTGGCATACGAATGGCTGCCGGTCGGCGGCGTGATCCACCACCCAGCGCTGGTCCAGCTCAAACGCGGTCTTGAACACGTCGCGCTCGTGCTGCGACAGGAAATCCAGGTGCTGGACCGAGCCCTCGTGCGTGGTGATCGAGCTCCAGGTCTCGTCATCGTCACGGCCATGTGTGGCCAGCACCTCCGCCAGCGCCCGGTTGCGCACCAGATAAGACCCCGACAAGGTCTTGTGATTGAACGCATTCGCCGCAATCGGCTCGATCCCCGGCGAGGCGCCGCCGCAGATGATCGAGATCGAAGCCGTCGGTGCAATCGCCAGCTTGTGGCTGAACCGCTCCCGCACGCCATAATCGGCTGCGTCCGGGCAGGGGCCGCGTTCGGCCGCCAGCATTTGACTGGTCGTGTCAGCACCTGTCTTTATGTGCTTGAACATCCGTACATTCCAGACTTTGGCCATGACAGACTCGAACGGAATGCTCCTGGCCTGCAGAAAGGAGTGAAAGCCCATGACGCCCAGGCCGACGCTGCGCTCGCGCATGGCGGCGTACTTCGCCTTGGCCATGCTGTCCGGCGCGTGGTCGATATAGTCCTGCAGCACGTTGTCGAGGAAGCGCATCACGTCCTCAATAAACGTCGGGTGCTGTTCCCATTCCTCGAAATGCTCCAGGTTCAGTGAGGAGAGACAGCAGACCGCCGTCCGCTCTCCGCCCAGATGGTCGACACCGGTCGGCAGCGTGATCTCCGAACAGAGGTTGGAGGTCTTGACCTCCAACCCGGCCAGCTTGTGATGTTCGGGCCGGCCGCGGTTCATCTGATCGATGAAAATCAGATAGGGCTCTCCCGTCTCCACCCGCGCCGTCAGCAGCCTGATCCAAAGCGAACGGGCAGAGACGGTGCGCTGCACCGAGCCGTCGCGGGGGCTGATCAGCGGCCACATCTCGTCCGCCAGCATGGCGCGCATGAAGGCGTCGGTCACCGCCACGCCATGGTGCAGGTTCAGGGCCTTGCGGTTGTAGTCGCCGCCGGTGGGCCGCCGCAACTCGATGAATTCCTCAATCTCCGGATGATGGATTGGCAGATACACCGCCGCCGAGCCGCGGCGCAGGCTGCCCTGGCTGATCGCCAGGGTCAGCGAATCCATCACCCGGATGAACGGCACCACGCCGGATGTCTTGCCGTTCTGCCCGACCTTCTCGCCGATGGAGCGCAGATTGCCCCAATAGCTGCCAATGCCGCCGCCCCGCGCCGCCAGCCACACATTCTCGGTCCAGAGGCCGACAATGCCCTCCAGATCGTCGCTCGCTTCGTTCAGATAGCAAGAGATCGGCAGGCCGCGCGTCGTACCGCCGTTCGAGAGCACGGGCGTCGCCGGCATCATCCAAAGCCGGGAAATGTAATCGTATAGCCGCTGGGCGTGGGCCGAGCCGTCCGCAAAATACGCCGCCACCCGCGCAAACCGGTCCTGAAACGATTCGCCCGGCAGCAGATAACGGTCCGCCAGCGTCGCCTTGCCGAACGGCGTCAGCAGCGCGTCGCGGCTGCGGTCTATATGGACGCGGTTAAAGCGGTCCTGGTACTCGTCGCCGCCGAACAGCGCGGGCTCGGACGGGCGCTCCAGGGCGGCAATGGCGGGGGGTAAGGGCTGTTCCATAACGCCTGTGCTTGGCTGGCTTTTGAAGGTGCGAAAGCAAGATTGAACATAGGTGGAACGGGACAGGGACGCAACCGGCCATTGCCGCCCCCTCCAGCGATCAGGCAGACTTATCCACGCTCACCCGGAAAGTGGCAGTGAATGTGGCGCCGCCGCCGGGCGTATCCTCCACCCTCAGGGCGCCGCCGTGCCACTCGCATATGGACATTGCCACGGCAAGGCCGAGCCCTGCGCCGCCTTCTCTGCGCCCCGGTGGCCGCACACCGGTCCGAAAGCGCTCGAACACGGTGGCTTTCGCCGAATCGGCCACGCCCGGACCCGAATCGGCCACGGTGAACCGCAAGAGGGCAGAACCGTCCGGGCCCGGTGGCTCCAGGCTGGCGCCGATCCGCACGATGGATTTTGGGGCAAAATCCAAAGCGTTCGTCAGCAGGTTGGCGAGCACCTGGCGGATGCGCCGCAGATCGCCCCGCACCTGCCCGGCATCCTGGCCGCCAGGGCCGGTAACCAATCGGGCAGCATCCGATGGCCGGGCCTGCCCGACCAGGGCTGCGGTATCGCGGGCCAGTTGGTCCGGGTGAAACGGCTCGTGGTTGGGCGGCAGGACGCCGGCATCCATCTGGCCGATGCTCAGCAGATCGTCCGCAAGCGCCCGCAATTGCTCGCCGGCCTGCTCAAGCACGGATAGCAGGTTCTCCGGCCGGGCATTCGGCGGCATAACCGCCAGCGCGTCGGCAGAACCAAGCAGAGCGTTCAGTGGCGTTCGCAGTTCATGGCCGATGTCGGCCAGCATCTCCAAATCGGCTTTGGCCTTCTGCTCGGCCTCCAGGACGCGGATGCCCTGCCAATAGGCCTTCATTTTCAGTGCGATATGGGCCGACAGCGCGTCAGCCATATCCGTGAGCGAGGCGATTTCGTGCGTGTCCCAGGCGCGCGGTTGGGCGGCGAGCAGGCAGAGCGTGCCGATCGTGCGGCCGGATGGGGCCAAAATCGGGGCCCCGAGATAGGCACCGATCCCCATCCGCTCCGGCTCTCCCGTCCCCGCCAGGCGCGCATTGCGCTTTGTATCAGGGATCACTTGAGGGCTTCCCGCCCCCTCCAGATGCTGAAAGATCGAGTTGCTGTATGCCATCTCGCCCGCGCTGGCCCATGGCTCTGCCAAGCCGAGCTGCGCTTTGAATACGAGCCGATCGCGTGCGGGATCGGCGAACGCGACCGTCGCCACGTCTGTGCCCAGCCATCGCTGCAGAACCCGCACCGCACCATCGAACACGCGGTCGGCTTCGCGGTCCAGCAAGCCGATGGCATCTGCCGGTGCATCTGGAATATCCGCCGCTTCGGTCATCCGGCACATAGGGAGCGAACAGTTCGCATTCTCGTATTCGACCGTATGTATCAACTCCAATCCGGATATTGTACACATTTATCGCATAAGAGAACCCGGATTGTCGAATCCGCCAGGCGAATCCGGCGTTTGATCGGGCGCGGCGCCCGCTGCCCCTCCTGCAACCACTACTTCGCAGGCGTATGATAGGGTCCCGGCGGCAAACCCTGGCCTTGCGAGGCCACCAGGGCCCGGTAGTTCACCTGTTGGGCCAGCGGGATATAGCTGGGAGCCGCCCGCTCCACCGCCGCCGCCACCGCCGCCGCAATCAGCATGCCCAGCGGATGGCCGCCGCCGCTGACCTGGGGCGAATAGGACAGGGTCTCGTAATCGGTCCAGAGCGTCTCGCCGGTGATGCCGCTTTTCAGCGTATAGCGGATGCCGACGGTCGTCTGCGTCGTCAACACCAGGTATTTGGACTCCCAGTGCTCGATTTGGGCATACAGAATGGCGTCGGCACCAAACAGTTCGCCGGTGCGCATTGGGTCGGCGCTGTGCACCAGGTTGGCGTCGGCCAGGCCGTCGTCCTCCATGGTGCGCTTCACCATGTGGGTGGGGAAAACATAATAGCCCAGCTCCGCCAGCGGCACCGCCAGGGTGGTCAGAAAGTTGTCCGCGGCATCGACCTGGGTGGTCTGGTTGACCACCGGCACGATCAGGATGGAGCGCGGCTGCTCCGAAAGGGTCAATGGCGGGCGCTTCTGCGGATCGCAGGCGCCGAGCCCGGCAAGCAGCAGCAGGGCGGCCAGGCAGGAAAGGGGGAACCGCATGGCAAAGAGTCTCCGGTCAGGCACGGGCCGCGCCGCTGCTTAGCTGGTTTTCGGCGCTGCGGGGGTGGCGGGGATCGTCGGCGCTGCGGGGGCCGCCGGGGCGGATTGGGAACGGATCGCCTCGATGGTGCGGTCCATGAAGGGAGCGGCCTCCGGCCAGCGGGCTTTCTCCCGCTCGAAATAGCCGATGGCGGCCTCCTCGTTGCCGGCCCGGAGTTCCAGATAGCCAAGCTCGGCAAAGACGCCGGGCGGCACGCGGCTGGGGTTCCCGTTCTGGCTCAGCTTCACCAACTCCTCGCGGTAGTCCTGCGCCGCGGCGGGATCGCGGTAATAGGCGTAGAGCCGGTTGGAATAGGAGCCCCAGTCGTATTTCGTCTGCGGCTCGCAGGCAGCAAGGCTTGCGGCGGTCAGGGCGATCAGGGCCGCTTGGCGAAGGCTCAGCATGCGCGATGTCCTCACGGCGTCACGGTGACGCTGCGGCTGGTGCCCAGGGCCAGATAAACCTGCTCGCTGTGCACGATCCGGCCATTCTGCCGGATTTCGACCAGATGATTGCCGGCCGGCAATTCCAGGGTCGTCTGCTTGCCGTCATAGGCATCGGCCGGGCCGATGGCGACGCCGTTGACGAACAGCATCATGCCGGCGGTCGCGTTGCGCACGGTCAGTTGCGGCCGCTCGTCCAGGGTCTGCACGGTGGTTTGCGGATACTGGCAGGCGGCAAGCGCCAGCAGGGCGGCGAGGGCGGCGAGGCGAAGGGGCGATCTCATGGTTTTTCTGCCACGAACAGGGTGTTGCGGTCGCGCTTGCTGACCGCGCCGGATACGATGCGCGCCACCGAGCCCTCGTTGGTCGGGTCGGTGCCGAAGGTGGAAACGATTTCGATCTCCGCCACCCGTGTGGGCGGCAGTTCGATCGGGAAGCCGGTCTGGCCGCTGACCACGGTCTTGCCGCGGCGCATCACCAGCAGGCGCTGGCCGGGCGCCAATCCCTGGGCCGTGCCGCCGCTGACAAACACCTGGCCGCCCTCGATCTCCAGAATGTCGCTCTGCCAGGGCTGCTCTTCCAGCTTGTTCACCAGCGCGTTCATCAGGTCGGCAATCGCGGCAGAGATGGCGCGGTCGTTCAGGGTCTGGTCATAGGCGGCCTTGCCGCCGAACCCCATGACAGAGCCGCTCTGGGTCGCCGCCTGCCCGGTGCCGGAGGCAGAGAAAAACGCGTGCCCGGTCTCGGGCTTGACCAGCCGCAGATCGACCTTGGCGCGGGCGACCTGTTTCTTGGTGTTGCTGAGAAAACCGTCCTGGCCTTCGGTGGAGCGGCCGAACTCGGTCAGAGAGCCGACGATCAGCGTGTTGGCACCGACCAGGCCGCTCTTGGCGCCGGACAGCGCGCGTTCGGCCTGGATCGCCCCCAGGTCCGGGCGCTCCAGCACGATGAACTTGCCGGTTTCGATTAGGCGGGCGGCCAGAATATCCCCAACCTGCCGGCCCATGGCATCCAACTGGGCGCCCGTCAGCAGGGCCCGGCCATAGAGGGTTTCGTTGGTGAACCGGCCAACCGCAATCTTGCGCTTCAGAATCTTGCGGGCAGGTGGCGCGGCCTGCTCTGCCTTCTGTGCCTGCTCGACAGCCTTGGGCGCCGGCTGGGCGGTCGGCTTCGGTGGCGGCGTCGCGCAGGCGGCGAGCAGGGCGGCCAGCGCGCCGATTGCCGTCAGGCGCGAAACAGCCCTCCAGCCGCGGATTCTGCCCGGCGGCGGCTTAATGGTTCGATGAATGGCTTTCACCCCGAACCCCCTTTCCCAATGCAAATCCCGATCTCGATGCCCAAGGACGATGCCCGAGGACGATGCCCAAGGACAAGGCCCGAGGACGATGCCCAAGGACAAGGCCCGAGGACGATGCCCAAGGACAAGGCAATTCTCTCTCATCCTTTGTTCTTGTAGGCCAGAGAGTGCCGCCTTCACAAGCTTTTCCAAAAGCCCGTCGCCCAGCCTGCCTGCCGCGGTGAGGGCGGGACGAACGAGGAAAAGGGTGCAGCCCCCGCCACGATCGGTATGGTGGGCAGCGAACCCTCCCGGATCGGAAAGTCCTGCCGGCCCATGCGCACCATCGTCTGCCCCGACTACGGCCCGCCCGAAATCCTGACCGTCGAAGACCGCCCCATGCCGCAGCCCGGCCCTGGCGAGGTGTTGGTGCAGCACAAGGCCTGGGGCATCAACTATGTCGACGTGCTGATGTGCGCCGGCGGCTACCAATTGAAGCCGCCGGTCCCCTTCGTGCCGGGGCTGGAGGCTTGCGGCGATGTCGTGGCCGTGGGGGCCGGCGCCGAGGGATGGCGTGTCGGCGACCGGGTCATGACCTCCGGCCGGCCCGGCGTGTTCTGCGAGTATTACGTCGCCGGCAAGAACCAGGCGCACCGGCTGCCCTCCACCTTCGACTATGCGGAAGGGGCCGCCTTCCGCTCTGCCTACATGACCGCCTGGAACGCCCTGACCCATGGCGGCCGGCTGGAGGCGGGGGAGGTGCTGCTGGTGCATGGTGCCGCCGGCGGCGTCGGCCTTGCCGCCGTGCATGTGGGCCGCCTGCTGGGCGCCCAGGTCATCGCCACCGCCGGCTCCGACGAAAAGCTGGCCGTGGTCAAGCAGCAGGGTGCCGACCACGTCATCAATTACACCACCGCCGACTTGCGCGACGCGGTGAAGGGCCTGACCGACGGGCGGGGCGCCGACGTGATCTACGACCCCGTCGGCGGCGATATCGCAGAGCAGAGCCTGCGGTGCATGAATTACGGCTGCCGCGTGGTCTATATCGGCTTTACCGGCGGTCCGCCGGTCTCCGTGCGCTCCAACCTGCTGCTGATCAAAGGGGCGAGCGCTGTCGGCTTCCGCGCCGGCGAGATCGGCCGCCGCATTCCCGGCCTGAACGAGAAAACCATCGCCACCCTGACCGTCCTGGCCGAGCAGGGCCGCCTCCGGCCCCACATCTCCCACCGCATCCCCTGGCCCGACATCCAGGCCGCCATGCGCCCAATCCAGGACCGGGCGGTCGTCGGCAAGGCGGTGATGGTGGCTTGACGGCAGGGCTCCCCCGCAACCTGCGAGGGTCCGGCGGAGGCGGCGATGGGGTTGCGGCGATGGGGTTGCGGCAAGCGAGCCTCAGAGCCGCTGCACGGCGGTCGGTTGACAAAATGTTCGAATTATGTTCTATTCTGGCCGTTCCCGTATGGAAATCGATGGCCCATCATGTTCACTTCGCCCCATCCGGCCAGGGCCTTGCCAAACCGGTCCATTCCACACAACTCTCTGAAATAAAGTCAGAATTCCGCGCCAGGTTAAGGTTTGACCATTTTCGTCAACCTCTTCGGCGTTGATCTACTATGTTATTCATTTGTCATCCTTTCCTCTGGCCAACCGCCGCTCTGCCTGCTAGGTTACAAGCGGGTAAAAAGCCGGTCGCCGCCACTATTCCTTGTGGCCATCGCCGCCGACTCACCCCAAGATGTAGAGCCAGTATCGCCAGGGCATAAGGGACAGGACTCTTGGTCGACGAACCTCGGGGCGCGGGCCGCGATATCGCGCCCGTCTCCATCGAAGACGAAATGCAGCGTTCGTATCTCGATTACGCCATGAGCGTGATCGTCTCGCGGGCGATTCCGGATGTGCGCGACGGCCTCAAGCCGGTGCACCGGCGCATCCTCTACGCCATGCGCGTCGGCGGCTATGACTGGTCGCGGCCTTACCGCAAGTCGGCCCGCATCGTCGGCGACGTCATGGGCCAGTTCCACCCGCACGGCGACTCGGCGATCTACGATGCGCTGGTGCGCATGGCGCAGTGGTTCTCCATGCGCCTGCCGCTGATCAGCGGCCAGGGCAATTTCGGCAGCCTGGACAACGATCCCCCGGCGGCCATGCGTTATACGGAGGCCCGGCTCGCCCAGGCCGCCCAGCCGCTGCTGGAGGATATCGACAAGGATACCGTCGACTTCCAGCTCAATTACGACGAAAGCGAGCGCGAACCGACCGTCCTGCCGGCCCGCTTCCCGAACCTGCTGGTGAACGGGGCAGGGGGCATCGCCGTCGGCATGGCCACCAATATCCCGCCCCATAATCTGGGCGAGGTGGTGGCGGCAACGCTCGCCTATCTGGACGATCCCGAACTCGGCCTCGACGAGTTGATGGAGATTATGCCGGGGCCGGACTTTCCGACCGGCGCCATGGTCATGGGCCGCGGCGGCATCCGCCAGGCCTTCGCCACCGGCCGCGGCTCCGTCATCATGCGCGCCCGCCACGAGATCGAGGAGCGCTCCGGCGGCCGCGAGGCGATCATCGTTACCGACGTGCCCTACCAGGTCAACAAGGCCAAGATGGTGGAGCGCATTGCCGAGGTGGTGAACCTGAAGCTGATCGAGGGCATCAGCGACCTCCGCGACGAGAGCGACCGCCGCGGTATCCGCGTCGTCGTCGAGCTGAAGCGCGACGCCGTCACCGACGTGGTGCTGAACCAGCTCTTCCGCTTCACGCCGATGCAGACCTCGTTCGGCTACAACATGCTGGCCCTCAACGGCGGCAAGCCGGAGGTGATGCCGGTCAAGGCGATGCTGGATGCGTTCTGCCGCTTCCGCGAGCAGGTCATCACCCGGCGCACAGCCTACGAACTCGGCCGCGCGCGGGAACGGGCGAACACATTGCTGGCGCTGGCCGTCGCCGTCGCCAACCTGGACGATGTCATCCGCCTGATCCGCGAGGCCCCCGACCCGCAGACCGCCCGCCAGCGCCTGATGGAACGGCTTTGGCCCGCCGGTGAAGTGGCGCCGCTGATCGCCCTGGTGGACGACAGCGCCACCGCCCGCACCGACGGCAATTACCAGCTTACCCAGGCCCAGGCCCAGGCAATTCTCGACCTGCGCCTGCACCGCCTGACCGGGCTGGAGCGGGAGAAGATCGACACCGACCTGCGCGAGACCGTGCGCCAGATCGAGGACTATCTCGACATTCTGGGCAACCGCGATCGCGTCCTTTCCATCATGCGCGAGGAACTGGAGGAGGTCCGGGAGAAGTTCAATACCCCGCGCCGCACCGAAATCCTCGATGCCGGGGCCGACCAGGATGACGAGGATCTGATCCAGCGCGAGGACATGGTCATCACGGTCAGCCAGCAGGGCTATATCAAACGGGTGCCGCTCACCAGCTACCGGGAGCAGCGGCGCGGCGGCAAGGGCCGGTCGGGAATGTCCACCCGCGACGAAGATTTCGTCGCCGACGTCTTCGTCGCCAACACCCACGCGCCGGTGCTGTTCTTCTCCTCCCGCGGCATGGTCTACAAACTCAAGACTTACCGCCTGCCCATCGGCACGCCGCAGGCGCGCGGCAAGGCCATGGTGAACCTGCTGCCTTTGAGCGGCGGCGAAACCATCTCCACCGTGCTGCCCCTGCCAGAAGACGACACACCAGGGCTGGAGGAGATGGACATCGTCTTCGCCACCGCCACCGGCAATGTCCGGCGTAACAAACTGGCCGATTTCACCAATGTCATGGCGAACGGCAAAATCGCCATGAAGCTGGAGGACGGCGACAGCCTGATCGGCGTGGCCTTGGCAGAGCCGGCCGACCACTTCTTGCTCGCCAGCCACCACGGCAAGGCGATTCGCTTCCCTGTGCACGATGTGCGTGTGTTCGTCGGCCGCAACTCCACCGGCCTCCGCGGCATTGCCCTGGCAGAGGGCGACCGCGTCATCTCCATGACCATCCTGAAAGGCGCGGAGATCGATCCAGAGACCCGGGACGCCTATCTGCGCATGGCGGCAGCCCGGCGGCGGGAAGAAGGCGGCGACCTGGGCGACGATCAACCGCTTGACGAAGCTCGCTTTTCTGAACTGCACGCGGCGGAGGAGTTGATACTTACCGTCGCCGACGATGGCTATGGCAAGCGCACAAGCGCCTATGATTACCGGGTCACCAAACGCGGCGGCAAAGGCATCGACCTGATGGATTTGATGCCCGGTGCCGGCGTTGTCGCGGCCTTTCCCGTCACCGATGCGGACGGTCTGGTGCTCGTCACGAATGGCGGGCAATTGATTCGCGTGGCCGTGCAGGATATCCGTATAGCACGGCGGTCCACCCGCGGCGTACGTTTGTTCTCGGTCAGCGAGGGCGAGCGTGTCGTCTCGGTCTCCCGGATTGCCGATGAGTAGGGTGCGGAGCGCCGTCGGCGCTCCGTATTGCGGACCACCGTTGCTATGAGAGAATTCCAATGTCGGACGGGCATGTAGCGCTTTACCCGGGCACATTCGACCCGGCTACCAGAGGTCATACCGACATCATCATGCGGGCGGCCGCGGTGGTGGATAAGCTGTATGTCGGCGTGGCCGGCAATGCGGGCAAGGGGCCGCTGTTCAGCGTCGACGAGCGTGTTGCCATGGTGCAGGACGAAATCGACGCCATGACCGACCGCAAGCTGGCGGCGAACATCTCCGTCACGGTGGTGAACGGGCTTTTGGTGCACTCGGCCCGCAAGCTGGGGGTTACTGTCCTGATCCGCGGCCTGCGTGCGGTGACCGATTTCGAGTACGAAATTCAGATGGCCAGCCTGAACAAATCACTGGATTCCGGTATCGAGACCGTGTTCCTCATGGCCAGCGACCGGCACCAGTTCATCTCGTCACGCTTCGTGAAGGAGATCGGTTCGCTGGGCGGCAAGATTGACGATTTCGTCTCTCCCCGCGTCGCCAAACGCCTGGTGGAGAAGTTCGGC
>Ga0206129_10000859_pt1 | contig 44087 bp, 48 predicted proteins | sample Helgoland_Spring_8_FD_148616 | JGI IMG/M metagenome (GOLD analysis project Ga0206129, IMG submission 148616) | Pelagic subsurface seawater microbial communities from Kabeltonne, Helgoland, North Sea - Helgoland_Spring_Bloom_20160502_2 | ecosystem: Environmental > Aquatic > Marine > Epipelagic ...
ATAGCCATCTGTCACATCAAGGAAAACAGAGCAATTGTTGTGGACCCACTGACCGCACTGTTTGCAACCAACGACTTCCTTGTCGTCTGGGATTGTATTGCAGCCTGGACATTGCCAATCGGCTTCGTCCCAACAACCTTGGCAGAAAATATCCACGTTTTGAGATCGTGTACACAATACAATAGAAGAATCGAATTTACAACATTTTCCACATTTGGTGCTGGCAAACGTCGTAGAAATGGAAGTCTTGCCGTCAGGCGGGTTCTGTTGCCATTGAGCCAGGGTGTATCGTTTGTTACCTACTGTTTTCGAGAAGGAGGTTGAAAGCATGTTGTATATAATAATTATTCTTTATTCAGCCTGCGGAAAATTATTCTTTATTCTAAAATGGTTTCAGCCATCAATATTGATAATATTCTTCTAAAATTGTGAAATTTGTCGTGGTCTAATCTACCACATAATTGTACTCATACAAGAAAAAGCTAAACGTTTTTTTTATTTTAATAATGTCCACTCTAATTTTTTGATTGCTCGTTCCACAGCGGACAGTCGGTCAAAAGACGTAACACAGTTGGTAAACATATCAATTGGTAGGGCATATCCTTCTGTCCAGTAGTATTTGTTTTTGATACTACATTTCCTGTAGTATCCGCTTGCTACAAGTTTGAGTACCATGGCAGCTGTTTTTTTAGTGTCTAGTATAAACATACGGAAAGGTGCTTCGAACATATACACAAAGAAATCGACCTTTTCTTCTTGTGCGCGAAACACACCACCTGGTGTGTTTTTCCGATTGTTGGAGACTGTTTCCATGAAAAAGTTGAGTTGGTATCCATTCTGGTCTCTGCGGGCTCTGTCTGACACGTCGAACTTGAGCTCAAGTGTGCGACCCTTTGTATCTACAAAATCTGGTTCTTTGCAATGATTTCCAATATTATTAGCTGACCACTCTGGACACACCTTGAGAAATAGTTCCTCACCTCGTTTGCCAATTTTATTTTGTTCATGAAAACCAAATGTACCAGACATTTACAGTCAAAAACTGTCTACAGACTGACAACATGAATATGTGCTACATAATGCGTTAAGCGCGATGTCAAGGGGTCCTAGCCCCTGTGGCCAGGACATAAGTTACACTTATTTTTGTCACTGTTTCGAACAGAGTCAGACTCGAACACAGTCAGACTCTGTTCAAAATGCCAGCCGTATCTCGAAAGAAAGATCGTCGATTTGATCATTTTTTGGGAAAATTTAAAAACAAAACAGCAGTCAAGCATGAGTGTAGTCGGGTGTTGAAAAACAGTGCATGGACCAATACAGTGACTGACGCAGACAGTGTTTCACTCTTAAAGGCCATTCTCCCCTTTCACTACAACTCTGTGGAGTTGCTTGCAGAACCAATTGTGGGATTTGTGAGTGGGGAATCAGAGACTCATCCGGGTAGTTTTTGTTTTAAAATTGTGTACAGGTCTGGAAGACAGCGAGAGTTTAGCTATAACAAATGTTTCAAAGTCATGTCTGTCAAGGATCGACAAACGAGGGCCGCGAGAGCCGCCATCCAGGAACAAATATGGTCTTTTAAAAACAATACTTTGAAACAATCGGGGTCTATGGAGACCAGCTGTGGAATCTGTGGCCAGACCATCACAGACGCAGTTCAGATCCACATTGACCACACCATCACGTTCAAACAACTGTGGTCCGAGTTCCAAAAATCCAACGGGGCTCCAGACACCGTCCGAGTTCAGAACATGAAAGACTACGTTTTTGTAGATCGGGAATACACTGAACTGTGGCAACTGTACCACCGCAAGGAGGCAGTGCTACGGGCCGTACACAAACAATGCAATTTAAAAAGAAAACATGAATAAACATCGTACCATCAAAATGCATTCGATTTATACTGTGAAAACTCGCACATGCCCAACGATTTCCAAGAATTTTGGGCTAAAACTTGGAAACCAATTTCTGTGAAATGTCTAAATATAGCAAAGCATAAATTTATTATGCGAAAATCGTTTGAACTGTTCAAAGCACATTGTGTTCTTAACGAATTTAAAAATGGTAATATCTGTTTTTTGGGCCGGAGGCGTCTTTTTAGAAAGTGAAGAAATAGATATTTTACAATCATTATGCAAGCATGTCGGTTTACAAGGAGAAGAATTCATTTATTTTGGCTTGTTATTCCATAAGAAGCGATGCATGCGGTATTTTCAAAATAAATACATATGTTAAACATTTACGCTACAAAACACCCGAATTTTTATGTACAATTTATATTCATTTATTTTTTCTATACATATCTCTACAAATTTAAAACATCTTATCGTACAATTCTCCAGTACTCGTCGTGGATTTCTGTGGTTAGACTGGTCGGTGTAGTGTCGGTCAAATCCTTGTTTAGTTTGGAATGGTCGGGCGGATTGTTGTAGAGACAAACCAAACGGAGATTGCGAGGGACATGGCCTAAAAGGGGATTAATGGCGTCGCCCGATATTTTCCAAAGACCACTTTCGAGTGACATCGGTATTTTAGCAACTGCGCAAATCCCTTTTTGTTTTTTCAATAGGACCAACATATGTTTCCAGTAGGCTTTGGCTGTATCGAATGCGCCTTTGCATTCATCATCTTTTTTCCAAGTGGTTTGGGCATGACTGTACAGTGGCGTCGGTTTATTATGTGTGGCTTTCTGTGAAATTTCCAAAACATTTTTTAAATCCTCTTGGCGTTGTTCCACCGACTTGTTTTTGTAGATGTCGTATCTTTCTTGAATTTTAATTGTGGAAGCTTTGTAAGCTACATTAGCCATAAAAGCGACAACATTAATGTTTTCAAGAGCGTTTTCAGGATCGGGGTAGTGCAATTTGTGAAATGTTTGGCCATTAACGGTGTAGTTGTCCTCAATACGGTCGAAAGAAAGATTAAACAATCCGCCGTGACTTTCAAATTCAAAGCCATTTTTGATCAACCCACCGTTGTCGTCGGTAACATTTTTTTTTGCAAACATTCCCTTTGCATTCATGTGTACACAATGTTGACGGGCGAGCTTGTGACGAGTTTCTTTGTTGTTCATTTCCGTCAATTTGTCTTTGTCTTCTTCGGTTACCTTGTGTTTCCAACTAAATGTAACCGTGCGTCCTGCAAGATAGATACGCCTTGTTCTTCCAAGCCCAAGTTGAAGATCGTGTCTACCTCCTCCAATAGTCAATGATTCATTATTATCAATGCTATCCAGAATTTGCTGTTCGTCCAAATGATATTTTTTGGCAGCTCCTTTGATATTGACTGTTCCCCAAGGTTCATCAAACCCATCGACCAACGCCATCAATTTTTTCATTTTACTTTTTTTAAGGTCGCCTTCAATGTTACTTGTGACTTTTTCGGAAACAAACGCGTACTGCTTTTGAGTAATTGGAGGAGTAAACGTTTTATATTCTTCTGGCATTCTGTTTATTTTGATGAACGGCGGGAAAACATTAGGGTGTTTTGCCCGAACATGAGAGATCATGACCCTTTTTGTACTGTAATGCTTACCACACCCTGTGACGGGGCAAAAGACTCTGTTCGATGTATCGACAGGCGCGTCGACGATAAACATGACTTGCTTATTTTCGAACACGCCATTTTTGCCTCTGCTTTTGATTTTTTTTAAGATATTGTTATTAATAGTCTTTTTCAGAATACCAGTAGCTTCCTCTGCTTCTTGTTTGCTCAGATATGGACCAAAATCTGTACCTCCCTCAAACTCGATAATACCATTCTTCTCCACTCGGATACCGCCAATGTTGGCAAGACACGGTTTGGTGTTACTTGCTGCAATTTTTGCAACCCTTTGTCTTTCTCTTTCGGCTTTATCCTCTGTTTTTTTTTGTTCTCTTTCTTTTTTCTCTCTTCCCCGTCTATCACTATCAGATTCTTTGGTCTCACCAGCAAACTTTTCGAGTGGTGACTCTGACTTTGATTCACCAATTTCAGATGTATCACTCGAAGTTTTTTGGCGTTTATCACTACTTGCCCCAAAATTGCTTGATTTTCGTTTTTGATTCATCTTTGTTTATTTTGTTGTTATCATTTGTTACATAATTGGAAATTTTCAGAATATGTTTAACATTACATGATTTTGTGAGTCGAGTGCGCCTTCACTCCAAATCCAATAATACCAAAGTGATTGCGATTGCCTAGATTAAAAAATAATGATATTTATTGTTTTGTGTAGTTTGCTATTTTGAAGCCCTTTTCTTTCAACTCAATCAAGACTTGTTTGTATTTATCAAGTAGTTCGTCAGACATCTCAGACTTGACCGGTTCAATTTTGTACTTGATGTGCATTACTTTACGTATCGACTGCCAGGAACACTGCCGTATACCGTTGGAAGCAATGTCAACACAGTCGTCTAAATCTTTAGCTACTATACGGCGTCTTTTTTTACGAGAGACTGTTGCAACAGTCTCTGCTTTGTGTACTGCTATTTTGGCATCAATGGCTGCTATTCGGTCGTCGAAAAGGGTCTGCTCGTATTCCAGCCGTTGTTCAAGAATTTGATGGCGTTCTTTCGGGACCTGCGCAAGTTGAGTTTGTAAACTCTGAGACGCTTCTTCGAAAGCGAAAACAATGGCAGCACGTTCGTTTTGGAATTCCGCATCGGTTGACGCACTTTTGTCTTCGTCGTGGAGGTCTTCTACAAGGTGCTCAGAATCGAGCTCGTGATTACGCTTAGTCATTATTAATAAAAAAAAAAGTTGTTAAATAGACAAAATTGGTTCACACAATAGTGCAAACAATTCGTCGGTAATATCTATATGTTCGGTAATATCTATATGTGTCCTAATCCACGGGTTGTAAGGTTCCACTGTGTATAAACTATGACATCCATGACATTTTTTGGAGCGGTTGCTCTTTGCCATTCTTTTACAATTCGAGCACCGTTTTGAACATTTTCCTCGGCGATCGTTCTGCGAACGTTTTTTGACAGGGAATAAACGTTTACATTTCTGACAGGTTGTGGACACATTGGACGGAGCATGTTCTCCACACAGACATCTCTTTGTACTCCGTCTGTTCTTGTAATTGTATTTAGATACCTTTGGCATGGTTTAGAAAGGCTGAAAACGTTTAGTAAGGGTGTGGTGTCTATGTGCTATGTGAGCTGATATTTTCTTTTTCTCTGGATAAAAAAAATTTGAAATAATTTGAAATAATTTGAAATTATTTTTGTGTTCTTTATGAGGAAATTTCTTTTATAATTCGTCTTCATCTTCGTCCTCTTCGTCTTCCTCCTCTGCTTCCGGCTCTGAGCCATCCGACAGTTCTTTAATGATTGGATTGACAATACTTTCCAGTTCTTTCTGTCTGTTCTCGTAGTCTTTCTTTTCCGCTTCTTGGTTCTCGTCCAGCCATTCCATAGCCTCTTTGATTGCCTCTTCGATTGTTTCCTTCTCCTCTTCCGAAATTTTGTTTGCAATACCTTTGTCTTCGTCTTCAAGCATATTTTTCAAATTATAGCAGTATCCTTCTAGACTATTTTTGCCATCAATGCGTTCCTTGGTTTTTTTGTCTTCCTCTGCAAATTCCTCTGCTTCTTGAACCATGCGCTCAATTTCGTCTTCAGAGAGTCTGCCTTTTTCTGCAGTAATTGTAATTTTATCAATTTTTCCCGACGCTTTGTCCTCCGCAGAGACTTGTAGAATGCCGTTGGCATCGATTTCAAAAGTGACTTCAATTTGCGGCACACCTCGCGGTGCCGGTGGCAGACCTGTCAGTTCAAACTTGCCCAACACATGATTGTCCTTGGTCATAGCACGTTCACCTTCGAAGACTTGAATCATGACTGCTGGCTGATTGTCCTGATAGGTCGAAAAGGTTTGCGATTTTTTGGTTGGAATGACCGAGTTACGTTGAATTAATTTCGTCATCACGCCGCCAACTGTTTCGATGCCCAACGACAACGGTGTCACGTCCAATAGTAAAATATCTTTGGTGGCATCTCCGCCTTCCCCTGACAAGATACCTCCTTGAACTGCCGCACCGTAGGCTACAGCTTCGTCAGGATTGATGCCAGTGTTTGGGGACTTGCCGTTGAAAAAATCTTGCAATAGAGTGCGGACTTTGGGGATGCGTGTCGACCCACCGACCAGGACCAACTCGTCTACTTCGTTCTTCTTGAGACCCGCGTCGTCGAGAACTGCTTTCACTGGACCCAGCGTTCTTTTAAACAAATCGTTGTTCAGTTCCTCAAAACGTGCACGTGTCAATGTTTCCGAAAAATCAATGCCATCCATCAACGCTTCGATTTCTGCGCGTGCTTGCGTCTGTGTGGACAGGGCACGCTTGACACGTTCCGATTCACGGCGGATTTTTTGCAAAGCGCGTTTGTCCGAGAGGATGGACAGTTTGTGCTTTTTTTTGAATATTTTCATGAAATATTTCATGATGCGTTGGTCAAAATCTTCACCACCCAAATGGGTGTCACCATTGGTTGCGAGGACTTCAAAAACACCATTGTCAATAGTCAACAACGTGACATCAAAGGTACCACCACCCAAGTCAAAAACCAAAATGTTCTTTTCGCCGCCCTTTTTATCAAGCCCATAAGCAATAGCAGCTGCCGTTGGTTCATTAATTATACGCTCAACATTCAGACCAGAAATCGTACCAGCATCCTTGGTCGCCTGCCGCTGAGCATCGTTGAAATAAGCAGGGACTGTCACTACAGCATTCGTTATTTCCTTGTCCAGAAACGACTCGGCCGTTGAACGCATCTTTTGCAGAATCATTGCAGAAACTTCTTCGGGCGCAAACTGCTTCTTCTCACCTTCCACAGTCACTTCGACATACGGCTTGCCTTTACGGTTCACAAGGTCAAAAGGAAACATTTTTTTGTCATGCTGCACCGTCTTGTCTTTGAATTTACGCCCAATTAAACGCTTGACATCAAAAACTGTGTTTTCAGGGTTGATAGTGGCTTGGTTCTTTGCCGCATCTCCCACCAGACGTTCACCACCGGCCCAAGAGACATAGGACGGCGTAATACGATTGCCTTGGTCATTGGCAATAATTTCGACCTGTCCGTTGCGAAAGACACCCACACAAGAATAGGTGGTTCCCAAATCGATTCCAATTGTCGTAGACAAAGGTTCTTCGTCATCATCTTGGGCATATACTAGAGACAGAATTAAAAACAATAGATAGAACATGATTTAACGTAATTTGCACCTGTTTTATATACAGTTTATTTTTATTTTTTGGATTTAGACCGTCTGACGGCAACACCAGTTTTTGATTTCTACAATGTAAGCCAGCACTACTGTCAATATCATCAGTAGAAAGATTGTACCAAAGGACAAAGCAATGCCTTCACTTGGTGTCATCTTGACCAGAGAGACACTACAATTTATACTACAAACTTAACTTGAATTGCTGTCCTATTTTAGAGATTCTTTGAGGTAGATTTGATTCGACGTTCAGCATGAATAGTTTACAGTATGAATAGGATTCAAACTACAATGGAGTCAAACACTGGTTCAGACTGAGACCTTTCCGGTAACTCAACAGTGGTTGACACACGGCCCATACCTGGCCAGGACCTTGAACGACCCAACAAATACCGTACAGCAGGCGTGTCAGTTATTCGATATCGTGTACACTTACGCAAACAGACACAAAACAGCAGCAAGACTATGGGTACTATCCAAAGTGCATGCAGAACATCTTCGTTGCAGCGACAAGTCTTGGTTATATTAGTCATATTATAGACTGGTACATGTGGAGGGATAACTATAGGAAGAGTAGGACATAGAACACCGACAGGAGACGGTACTGGAACACTAGGTACAATGACAACAGATGGGGCAGGAGATGGGGATTCTCTGTTAAGAGACGGTACTGAAGATGGTACTGGAGACGGTACTGGAGACGGTACTGGAGACGGTACTAGGCCCAATAGAGATGGTGCAGGAGATGGTATCATATTTATAAAAGACGGCGATGGTGTTGTACGACCAACATCGTAGTCAGAAGGACATGTCCACAATGTTATGTTGTGTATTGTAATTAACCTGGTACACATGGGTAGTCCTACTGACCAAATACATTCAATTATACATATATGTGTTTCTTACTTTCTTTCTTTTGATTCTTTACAAAGACAAATACAGAAACCTGTAAATGTCAATGTCAATAATATGAACGTAAATGAAGGTGCAAACAACCGCATTGTACTACTACGAACATGTTTTTGTTCAGATTGTATTTTTTCACCAGTCAGTCGCAATTGACATCCAGTACTATCGCCACCACACACACCACATTTATCACGGCGTTTGCCCTCTGGACAACAGGTCCCACCACATACACCACAACCATCAAGAACATGTCCAAAACAATCACAGTTGTCCGTTGGCAACAGACCTGTACATGGTCGGGTTTTATTTGTGGGACATTTTGTACCGTCATATTTCGATTCAGTTGTAATGTAATAATTGAAACTCTGAAGACCTTCCTGACCACAGGCAGTATCCTTGTCACCTGTTGTGCATACAGACCAACTACTATCAGCTGTATAGACGCAGTTAACATCACATTGGGTATTGTTACAGGGTTCGCTGTAGGGGTTGTGAAGAGGACAGGGTCTGCCACCATGTAGTGCTGGATTCTGCAATGTCCAATAGTTATATTTTGTGCCTTCTCGTTTACCATCAATGCACTCGTGAGTTAACATGTTACCAATGCAATTGCTTTCGAAAAATTGTTCCCATTTGCAATCAATTTGTACTTTGAACGGTCTAGCAACATCATTGACTTTATACGAGACCTCCGTACCATCTGATATCTCAAAATATTGATAGGACGGTTTTAAGATATGAACCGCGGTGAACTCGACAGTCTCGGTACCATTTCTATCAAAACGTGTCCATTCATTGTTCTTCAAAATAACCTCAGGAAGCAATGTACCTGTACGAGTAGCAAAGGTAATATTGCCATTTGTAATATTGTATGAATAAAAGGTGCATGTATGATTGGAACAGTCGCTGGGATTGTGTGCAAGTGCAGTCGCATTGAAGTCACAGTCATCACTATTCATACATCCATGACATCCTCCAAAATCGCAGTTCTTGCAATCTCGATTGCTTGTATATAGTAATTTACCATTTACCATTGTGCTACTTGGTTTTGCCGAATATTGTCCATCCTCACAAGACACCAACGGTTCACAGATCCTGTCCCCTGATGTAAATTGATTTGACTGGAATTCAAACTCAGAACACATTGTCAATGGTGAACAGATTCGGTTGGTGAAGTTAGTGTAGGCTTTCTTTTCGTATTGAGTACTATTGTCACAAATAGTAAGATTCTGACACTCACGATTAGATGTAGCAGTGACATTCTTGGATTGCCATTCACCATCTCCACATTCAGGTCTAATCTCACGACATACTCTGTTTTGATATTTTGTTGGTGGTTGATGCTCATATTCACTGGTATTACAGTCACGGGATATGTCACTACATTCATTATTGTTGTACTCTGAAGCATTCAGTGACACATACTTTCCTGAGTTGCAAAATGTTTTGTTATCACATTTTCTGTTGGAAGTTCTTGTAGCATTGGTTGAAATGTACTGAAAAGTAGAGTTGCAGACTTGGACATTGTGACACACTCTATTTGAGTAAATAGTGGCAGGTGTCTCGTAATGTAATTGATAATTGCATTGAGCTAATGCTGAACATTTTCTGTTACTGTTGATGGTTGAGTTCGTGGACACATACTCAGTGTAAGGATTGCAAATAGTTAATTCTTTGCATTTTGTATCTGTAGTACCATCTGCATTGCTAATACGATATTCTGTATTACGACACTCAGAACCTTGCTGACATGTGGTTCCATTCAACCAAAATCCATCATTACAAGAACTACAGAGAACATTATTATTTTCTGTACATTCTGGTGGCAATGCTGCTGTACCATTTGGACATGTGCATTTCTGCAGAGAACAACATTCATTCTGTGCACACACTATTCCATTGCACGTCTTTTGGGTAGTGCTAATGTCGACAATATAACCGTCCAATGGATTACACACTTTTGCAGTACACCTATCTTTTTGTATACAACATTCTTTGTTAGTACACCCTTCCTCGCAATGTCCAGTGTAGGGGAATAAGACTCGGTCAAAGGGGATATCTCGAATTTCATCTAAGGATGGCCGGACATAAAATTGCTCACATTCGAAATTTGATGGACATTCTGCTAGACTACAATCATTATTTTGACATTTTTGACAACATTCATTCCAATCTGCTGTAGTATCACAATTCTTGCTTTGACAATAGTTATCATAATTCACACCATCTAAACGACCGGAAGGACTACAATCGACAGATGAACATTTGTCCCATGTACATGCACCATCATCATGACAGAATTGATTCTTTTGACAATGACCAGCTTGGGAAATTGTGCCCGGTATGGCGATACATATACAATCACCATCTGCCTTTCTTCCATTTACACAACGAGTAATACTGGTGTTGCTGCATGTGTCTGTATTCTGTGAACAGTATTGAGCAGCGCCATCACAGATTGAAGTTGAACCACAGCTACATTTATTAACAGAAGAAAACTGATTTTCCACTTTCCCATTGGTATAGTCACAAATGGTGAGTGGTGATTCAGTACAACCAATTATAGGTGAACAGTACTGGTCTGTACATGTTCTTGCTTCATCCATAAAACCAGCATATTTCAAAGGTAAAGCACATGTACAGGTTCCAAGATTTTTCTGATTGGCATTCATATTACCACAGTAATCATGTTCCAAACAATGTCCAAATTCTCTTTGACAATACTTCCTATCAGTACATTGACTATCTGTATCTTGTGTCTTTCCATCCTCAGACCAGCACTGACATGGTCCACTACTAGATGAATGACAATCTGGAAAGTATTTAGAAACACCGTTCGGTGGGCCAAAGTCAGAGCAAAATGTATCATTCATACAATGTTGACCACTATTGCAATTGACGTCATTGCATGAACACTTTTCTTGATTAACTCCAGTTTTATTACAGTCTGGTACACAACAGTGGCTTTGAAATTCTGTTTTGCACAAATTTGCATTGCCAAAATTGCATTGTACAGTTGGTGTTTTATGTTCTGTAGCACATGAACCCCAGCGACCATATGTACAAATTGCAGCGAAACAGGTGCTACTTTGTACTTCAGATACAAACCCTATTGGACAATTTTTGCAAACTGATTGTGCTGTTTGGTCAGTGTATGTATCATTCTGACAGTCTAAGCAATTAGATTCAACAGTTTGACCTGTTTGGTTATTGTACTTGCCCAGTGCACAAAACTTGCAAACTGATTGTGCTGTTTGGTCATTGTACCGACCTGCTGTACAGACTAAGCAATTAGATTCAACAGTGTGACCTGGTTGGTTATTGTACTTGCCTGCTGTACAGTCTGTGCATACGGGTTGTCCGAATTTGTCATTGTACTGACCTGGTTGACAGTACCAGCACTGTGATTGGTCTGTTTGGCCATTGTACTTGCCTGGTTCACAGTCTGTGCAAACTGATTGTGCTGTTTGGCCATTGTACTTGCCTTGTTCACAGTCTGTGCAAACTGATTGTGCTGTTTGGTTGTTGTACTTGCCTGGTTCACAGTCTGTACAAACTGATTGTGCTGTTTGGCCATTGTACTTGCCTTGTTCACATGATTTGCAAACTGATTGTGCTGTTTGGTTGTTGTACTTGCCTATAATACAGTCTAAGCATACTGATTGTGCTGTTTGGCCAAACAGGCCATTGTACTTGCCTTGTTCACAGTCTGTGCAAACTGATTGTGCTGTAATATTATTGTACTTGCCTTGTTCACAGTCTGTGCAAACTGATTGTGCTGTTTGGTTATTGAACTTGCCTATAATACAGTCTAAGCATACTGATTGGCCTGTAATTTTATTGAACTTTCCCGTATCACATGATTTGCAAACTGATTGTGCTGTTTGATTATTGTACTTGCCTTGTTCACAGTCTGTGCAAACTGATTGTGCTGTAATATTATTGTACTTGCCTTGTTCACAGTCTAAGCATACTGATTGTGCTGTTTGGTTGTTGTACTTGCCTATAATACAGTCTAAGCATACTGATTGGCCTGTAATTTTATTGAACTTTCCCGTATCACATGATTTGCAAACTGATTGTGCTGTTTGATTATTGTACTTGCCTTGTTCACAGTCTAAACATACTGATTGGCCTGTAATTTTATTGAACTTTCCTGTATCACAATTTGTACATATTGTTTGACTAGTGTTATCTTGGAATTTACCAGCAGTACAATTTTTACAGGAGGGTTGACCTTCAATATCTTGTACTTTCCCAACAGCACACTCTATACACAAGGATTTAGCTCTGTACTCTTGGTAGGTTCCAGCAGTACAATTTTTACAAACTGATTGTGCTGTTTGGCCATTGTATTTGCCTGCTGTACAGTCTAAACATCCTGATTGGCCTGTAATTTTATTGAACTTTCCTGCTGTACAGTCTAAGCATACTGATTCTTCAGTTTGGCCTGTTTGATTATTGTATTTGCCTATAATACAGTCTAAGCATACTGATTGTGCTGTTTGGTTGTTGTACTTGCCTTGTTCACAGTCTGTGCAAACTGATTGGACTGTTTGATTATTGTATTTGCCTATAATACAGTCTAAGCATACTGATTGTGCTGTTTGGTTGTTGTACTTGCCTTGTTCACAGTCTGTGCAAACTGATTGGACTGTTTGATTATTGTACTTGCCTATAATACAGTCTAAGCATACTGATTGTGCTGTTTGGTTGTTGTACTTGCCTATAATACAGTCTAAGCATACTGATTGTGCTGTTTGGTTGTTGTACTTGCCTTGTTCACAGTCTAAGCATACTGAATGGCCTGTTTGATTATTGTACTTGCCTTGTTCACAGTCTAAGCATACTGATTGTGCTGTTTTATTATTGTACTTGCCTTGTTCACAGTCTAAGCATACTGATTGTGCTGTTTTATTATTGTACTTGCCTTGTTCACAGTCTAAGCATACTGAAGAATCAGTTTGGCCTGTAATTTTATTGTACTTTCCCGTATCACAGTCTAAGCATACTGATTGTGCTGTTTGGCCATTGTACTTGCCTTGTTCACAGTCTAAGCATACTGAAGAATCAGTTTGGCCTGTTTTATTGTTGTACTTGCCTGCTGTACACATACGACAAGCAGTTTCAGTTTGGCCTGTTTGGTTATTGAACTTTCCCGTATCACATGATTTGCAACTTGTTTCGTCGTTCGTCACATTGGTTCCATATTTACCAGCTGTGCATTGCGAACACGAAATAGCTTCTGAGAAAGTATTGACATTAGGACTAGACATGAAAGAACCAGCAGGGCAGCAGCCGTAGCGTGCTGTGCTAGATCCAGCCAAAGCACCTGTCCATTGACTTTTAAGAGATTCCCAGGCACCACCGCACAATGTACGTGTAAATCCGCTATTAAAAAACATGTAACTCATAGACGCGACGTTCGCCGTGTTCCATTGGGAGATATCGCCGTTGAACGCTGTGGCCTCCCTAAACATGTAACTCATACCCATGACCTTCTCCGTGTTCCATTGGGAGATATCGCCGTTGAACGCTGTGGCCCAGTGAAACATTGAACTAATATGCATGACCTCTGACGTGTCCCAATCGAGCGTCTGATTGAATGCTGTGGCACCATAAAACATTTGATTCATATACGTGACCTTCGACGTATTCCATTTGGAGATATCGCCGGTGAACGCTTCGGCACCATAAAACATGTTTGTCATATCCGTCACCTTCAACGTGTCCCATTTGGAGATATCTTCATTAAAGGTACTCTTTTCTCTGAACACATTTTTCATACTTAGAACATCTGATGTATCCCAATTCTCAATCTCTCCATATTTTAAGACAATAAACCATCTCTTTTTTGTGTTTAGCCATGCATCTACGACAAAACCTAGTGATTCAGTGTCTGTGCATTCATAATAATCTGTTCCGTAACATGCATTACCGTTTGGCAATTTATCAAAAGCATCGCAACTGTGCAGCAGCAGTGCCACACAAATCCATAAAGAGTGAGTCATCCACATTATTATTATGAAACAAATGATTTATATAGTCTCTTTTTTTGTCTTATTAAATTTCTAATTCTGGTGGGCTAATGATTGGTGTTTCAGAATCTGTGGAGGAGGGGGACCAACTTCCTAATTGACTTGGGTCTTCCAACCAATCGTGGTAGCAATCATCACTACAGAAATGATATTTTTTCAATCCTGATGTTGCTTTCTTCCATTGTGTGCAATCTTCAGTGTGTTCGTTGCAAGCCATATTTGAACAATCAATAAATCTTTTTATTGATGATGGTGATTGGACTTTTTCATAGTTATTTTCTGCGTCCGCCCTTGTAATGCATAAACATTCTTCTTTGTTTCCGGATGTTCTCCCTGTACAATAACTAATAAATGCCTCCATTCAAACAAAACGGATATCATTATATAGTTCCAAATCCTGACCTACTCTTCGCCGATAATCCAAGTTCTAAAACGACTATAACTGGTTTCTCTTTCAAATACAATATCCTTATATGTGCGTAATGGCTGATTGTATTCTGAGTAATTACCCTTTGTTGTTGTGATTGTGACTTTAATAAAGCGTTTGTTGGGGGTCATATTTTTGAAATGAACTTCGACCATATGCTTATCATAGCTGAAGGTAGAGAATTTATTATACATATTAGGTGTCGGAGAAAGCATAGATAGTTCCCAACCGTATTTGTCCCAATATAAATATTTAACTTCTTCGAGTTCACTTTCATATGCTATATCGTCAAATTCTGTTTTAGGGTCGTGTCTTTTAATAGATCGTATCACTATCAATTTATTTTCTGGTATCCATTTCAGACTTTTAAAGTCCTCTAAATCATGTTTGTTGACTGAGGTCCATGTTTTTTCTGACATTTCATATACATGTGATATATTTATACTGACAAAAATCTCAATTTCAGTATAGTCTCGGCATATTCCAGTATATAAAGAGTATGTACTTTGGTCACACAAACATGGAAGATTTGAAAGACATGGAAGATTTTAAAGTTATTCAGCAACTTGGTGAGGACGGTGCTCAAGGAGTGGTATCATTGGTGGAATTTCCTAACGGATTGCGTTCAGCTATGAAACAATTCAAGAAGAATAAATCAACAACACGGATTCAACAAGAAGCAAAATTCCAACAAGCAGCAGCCGATGCCGGTATTGCACCTGCTGTTATGCATGTTGATGTGATTCATCGCCGTATTTTTATGGAACCCATGCAATCACGTTTGGTCGATGTTTTGACAGAGAGTCAATCACATTTTGAAGCGGATTTGCACAATATCATGGTGACATTGGACAACATTGGTATTTTACATAATGATGGTAATGCTTTAAATTTGATGCTGAACCATCAAGACCAGTTGCAAATTATTGATTTTGGTCTTGCCAAGAAAATAACACCAGCAGTTCGTAAAAAATGGAGTGGTTGTCCAAATGTCAAAGTTACACTGTTTATGATTAAAAAAGGCCTTAAAAAATACAATATCCATATTAAATAAATATTTTCTTTTCTATACTATTCTAGCACATATGTAAAAAAAGAAAGGTCTTGTGATTGCAGGTAGAAGGCAATGTTTGCATCTGATGTTGAAATCACTCCAACTCCTGAACAACAACAGCTGTTGCTAGGTCCTCAGACTGTCTCTTCGCTCAAGGCAGCTGATTTCATTGGGAATCAGCAGTATATTGACCAGTGGATTGTGATGTGGTTGACATCCACAGCCTGGGACTCTGCTGAGTTGCCTCTGTGTATCTCTGAATCGATTATCTGTGACAAACAATTGCAGCAGTTATACAAGCAGCATGTTTGCCAGGCCCTAATTGAAAACAATATTGACTGGATGCAGACACATTATATTGTACCGTTAACACACATTTGGTCTTTTGTTGACTTTGAACAAGTGTCACAAATGATGTTTGATTTTCTGTGGGGACAAGCAAAAGTACCGTTATTACTTGGTGCTTTTGTGGCCTATGCCAGAAAACTGCATCAGTGGAGAGTGTTTGTGGACATCTATGGACCAGATGCTTGCATTGACTATGCTGCACGTCAACAATGGTATGGAGGCCTGGAGTACTGTGTGACTGAGGGTGCTGAGCTGAAAGACATAGTCAAATATTGTGTGAGGTCAGCACAATTGTTTCGTCTGGTGACACTGTACAATCCAGAAGCAACCTCTGAAGCGTTTGAAGAGTTTTGCTTACAACGGATGCTGTGCAGAGTGGAGGATGTGGCATTAGTGGAAGAGTGGTTTTTTGTTCATGGGTACAAAGTACAAAAAATACTATAAAAATGACTACTTTTTGTCAAATGAAACTTGTAATGCCTACTGATACCGGTTACTTTATGTATACAAAATCCAATTGTAAATGGTGTACAATGGCAACAAAACAGTTACCAACAGTGACTGTTGTCAATGTTGACCACCTTTTACAGGCACAAAAGGCGGAGTTTCTATTAACAGTCGGAGGTCTTTCAGGGGGTGCAACACCAGACACATTCCCCATGGTTTTTTACAATGGGATGTATATAGGAGGTTGTACAGATAGTGTAGAACACATGAAATGTCGGCAATAATTTAAAGTTTGCACATATATAAAAAAGTAAATAGAAAATAACATGGCGCGAGCGCAATGAAATTTAAACAGTTGTGTTTTATATTACAGACCCAATCCCCTGATACTATACTGGAAGGCATGCCCTTGATATATTGGGTTCTAAAAAAACCGGAATGTATTGCACTGTTGTTGAACAATGGTGCAAATCCCAATATATGCTGTCATGTGCACGAAGACTTGTCTGCGACACCGCTGTATCTAGTCAGTCATGGCCTGCGGGTATCCAAACGCATGTCAAAGCGCAATCTTGTTCAAGAAATATTGGAATGGTGGGGTGCAGAATCCACCCGTTACTCTGATTTTTATATTGTTGACATTGCGGCTAGAAACGAAATACTCTTATAAATCGTGTCAACGATTTCATGTTAATCGCTTTCAGACCATTCTGAATCGCTGTCGTCACTGTCGTCACTGTTGAAGTCTAATTTGTCTGCTTTTGCAAAAAGTCTGTCTGTGTCTTCTGGTAAGGTGGACTCACCTGTATCGTGTTCGACAAAAAAATGGTCAATGGCATAGCCATCATTGGATATTGTTGCAGAGTTTTTCCTCAACTTCTCACACAATATCTCTTCTTCTCTCAATTGACGTTTTGAACGCTTTGTCTGGTGCCATTTCTTGTTCTTGTGTACAGCAACAAATTTATATCCACCCAAGTCACGGTCGTACAAATCTTGCACTTTTGTTTCTTTTTTTTTTCGAATTTTCTTGGGTTTGATACGTGTTGATGACCGACGACCATTGCGGGTAGAACGACGGAGATGTAGTAACTTGACCATTTTTTTTTATTCTCTAAAATAACCGATATACAAAAAAAAACATATGTTCAATATATTTTCCTATTCTTGTTTATATGATTTTCAATGTTAAGGAATATGTAAAAAGGTGTCTGACTCTTCAATAATCCAAAAAAGATGGGAGCTGGTTTTTATGCACCCATTGCAAGCTATCATACTGACAGGGCAGGAACCTATACAATTGACGAAACTTTTGACAAGCGTGTTTACAAGTGGTTTCAAAATAATAATAGCATCCAAATAGCAGTTTTTGTGGAAGACAAGAGTGTTCGAGCCCAACTGATAGAATTCAACGCGTTTAAAATAAGACAGGATGACTGTGTAGAAATTATTGTCAATGAAAATATTGAAATCAAAGATGTTTATATAAATCACAAGGGTATGTCTAGTGAATCTGTTGCCAAGACTATGTTCTGTGCCATCCGGACTTATGTTGAACGAATTGGAAATCCTGTAGTGTACGGGAATGTCACTGTTACATCAAAGAATGCAAAAGCTGCCTTTCGCTGTTATAAGAGTGCTTTTGCAAAGAACGGTTTTGAAACAGAATCTACACTACCGTCAGTTGATGTTATTAATCAATGGACAATACATTTTATAAAATCAATCAAAAAACCACTAAAACTTGCACCGTTGTTTTGAGTTGCCTACAGTCTTTCTTCGCCTTCTTCCGAGAGTGCTACTGCTCTTCCTATGATTTTGTCTTCTTGATGCACACACTTTTCACGCAGTGCCAATACAACACTCATACCGCTGCTGACAATGACTGAAACAGAACCAAAAAAAGCAACAATTGGAAATAATATTGTCACAATACCTCCCACCAACGAGATAGTAGCAAGACTTCCGTATTTGGACATTTTGTGGTTACAGGTCGGACTTAAATAATCTCTCTTGCGACTTTTTTCCAACTGACACCAAATGGCAAATTATCCCGAAGCCATTCAGTGCCATGCATTTTGACTTTGTTTCGTAACTCTGGTACAGTTGTCACCTGCAACAGTACCAATGCTGCCACTGATTTGGGACCAATGCCTCGAACCTTCTTTAGACTCTTTGATTTTTGCACAACTGTTGTCGCTTTCCGCACAGCTGTTTCGGGTTTGCCCATCTTTTGTTTATCGGTCTTGGGAAAGGTCAAATTCATTGATTTTGCTATTCTATTGACTTTGGACAATTTGACTTTGGACAATTTGACTTTGGACAATTTGTAGGGTGTGCCAGCAACATGTTGGCACAATCTACTCAGTGCTTTAGCATCGTCAATAGCTACATGTGCATTGTAAGTCTGACGAAACAATGCAGAGTACAACTTTGGCTGTGAATAAGATTTATGACCAGGGATGTGCTTGCGGAATAAGTGTAGGGTATCATGCTTCTGTATTGACGGCGGAATCGATAAGCCAGTGCGTAATGCACATCCCTCTAGTACTTTAAAGTCAAATGAATTGCCGTTATGTGCCAGCCAATCTCTACCGGCACCAAACCCAATAAGTTTTCCCAGTGCTACCTCTTCCGTATGGAAAACTGGTCCGTCTTCGGGGTGATTGTGCCAATGTACAAAATCGATGGCTCTATTTCGAGTTGTGCGATTGAGCCAGACAAGTGGCGATTCTTCTGTACGAAACATGGTGCGCAACAACGAGTTTCGATTGACCAAAACCCGAGACCAAAAGTTGAGTGTTGCTGTAGGTTTTTGGTGATTTTCTGTCAACCAGTTGAAGATATCGTCGACCGAGCTGATTTGGATAGACGATGGAATAGGATTGACCAGACAACCAAACGTATTTGTTGGATTTAGCCAATCAACAGCACCAATTTCAATAATGCGCGTTTCATATCGTTTCTGCCCAGGTGGTTGGATATTGTCAGGAATTTTACCAGCAATTGTTGTTTCCAAATCGACACAAATACCATGAGGAATACCAACCATTTGACAGATTGTAGTAGTCTTTATATAGTACACTTCGACGGGCGCAAGGGTGTTCGGTTCATCATTGATGTTAATCGTACTTGGTAAGCATTTCTGCTCGGTACAGTATTCATGAGTCGCGTCTTGAGTCGCAGTGTAACCTGTTTTGGTAACCATGTACCCCAGTGACCACGGACTAAAGGTAATACCAAGGGTATATTGGTCAGCCACGACAAGTATGCCCGTAATCTTCGAAACGGTAGTGGTATCAGTTGAAATGTTGAGCATTCACCTTGAACAAAGACAGACATCACTGAGGTGCCGGTGGCAGTCGCCAATTTTAAAAAACCATACCGCGGATACAGTGCAGTGTCCTCTCCTTGTTCAGACAGTACTATTTCAGGAACGCCTCCGGGCACAACTACTATAGTGTGTCCCATTTCTAACGTTTTGCGCATCGTACTGTAGTCAGCAGGTATACAACCAAGCAGCGGCAACGACCATCCCAAAATCGGAATGTAAAACAGAATAGGTGCTACACACATAATAGTTGTGGAACCAGGAACAAAATGAATACCAGCCAAGGCACCACAACATAACAAACCATGTGGATGAACAGCTATGACAGTTTGTTGTTGTACTTGCACAGTGTCACATGGAAACCATTCAAATAATCGCAACTCATTGACAAATGAACGCAGCGGCGATTTGGTCACTGTTGGACACCGTTGGACAAGAATCGAAATCAAAAACGACACAGGTAGCAGCATCAGTGCCACTGGAGACAGAAAGATGGCACCAAGTATCAACAGTGGCAACGACCATATCCACACAAACACAACCACAGCCACAAGAACAAGAGATTTACATTTCATTGTCTAGTTTGGAACAGAGTTGTTAAATAGTGCTGTCTGTTTGAATAGTTTACTATTATTTAAGTAGACCCGTGCTCCTATACCCATGCCTAAATTACCAAAGGGAGGATGGTTACATCATTGCGAAGATTGCGATGCAATTACTTCAAGAATAGCCACTTGTAAATATCGTCGGAAAATTAGAACATTGTCTATTTGCATTGGATGTCGGCATGTTTTTCTGCAGTGGATGGTCAAAGAGTTTACATCTGTACACATCGAATCCGAAAATGTGGGTGAACTAGTCTTAAAAATTATAAAATAAGTTAAACATAGTCTATATAAAACTAACTTTATTCAAAAGTATTAGTATGAGTGTTTATCTAATAGCGTCAATGTCGAAGGACGGCGTAATTGGTGTCGAAAATCGATTACCTTGGGATATACCATTAGATTTGAAATGGTTCAAGATGAACACTACTGAAGGTGCTGTAATCATGGGCCGTAAGACTTGGGAATCATTACCAATCCATCCTTTGCCCAATCGTAAGAACATTGTAGTCAGCCGGCACCGCAATTCTACTGATTCAACCTCGGGAGAATATTGGTGCAATACAATTACAGAGGCCATGCAAATAGCAGGTGATTCCTCTACCTATATCATTGGTGGCGGTGAAATCTTTCACAGTGCACAGCTATTACAGTTGGTAGACCACTTTATTCTTACGCATGTTGACACAACGTTCGATTCCAAATATTTGACAACACTGTCAGTGCCCATTGACCGTAAAATAATATGGACTTCGCCTACCCTTGTACAGAACGGTCTCTCTTTCCATTTTGAATTGTCAACACTTAAAAAATAATTTTTTTTGCTCTGTTTTCTCTGTCTGAAACAACCTTATCTTGTAGCTCGGCCTCTGGCGGTATCTTCCAATATACCAACAAATACATCGACCAAAACAATAAATACTCGGACAGATACCACCAAGAACAGCGCGAGTCTTGTCCAGTCAGTTCGAAATGTGAATACCCCAACCACGTCACACAAATCAGAGCCCCTACTACCGTGACCCACCAGTGTATTGTCCAAAGAAAATGTTGGGGTCGACATTCCCACATTACCAGAGCTGCGGATACAAAAATCAGAGCATTATGTGCTGAAGTTTCAAACATCGATACCAAAAAGGCACTGAAGAATCCAAAAAAAGCAGCAGACAGTACACTGGAATTCAACTGCAAGGTGGCTGCAATGGATAACAGACAATAACCGAGTGTGATACCTCGATAGGGGTCAGTGGTCAATGCTCGAGACAGTAAAATAGGATATCGACATTGACAAGTTTCGAGAGAGATATCCCACACTGCTACAATATTAAAAATAACCAATGTTGTCCAACCACACAACCAAGCTGTCTGTAAAAGCATTCTTTTTTTTTTAGTAGACTATTTATATACAGCTAGATTGAGATTTATTCTTTCGATGCAAAAGCTACAGTCTGAGGGTCTATCCATGTATGTTTGTCAAGATACAGTTTGAAAAAACTGTCCTTGTATGGTGGCATCCGTTTTTGTGAGACATTTTCGGTACAGGTCAGCCATTCTCGGATGGAGCTAGACCGTATTTCGAGCTGCTTGGTCTCTTTGTTCAAAAAAGCTTTTGCAATTCGCTCACTGCCTTGGTACAGATAGATAGTTTTGGTGTCTTCGTATGACATATGCTTTTCCAGTACAAAAGTGTACACTTCGTGCTTGAAGCGTGCAAGGGCTTCGTCTAGTTGAATGTCTCCCCAATGGTGCAATGGTTTTTTAATCCATTCATCAGTGCTTTGCGCACGCCTGTACACATACCAATTTAAATCCGTTTGGAAATTACCCATTCTATTGACATTTTCTGTCTTATATAGTGCACATTTTATTTGTATGCGTGAACCATAGAAAGTGTTATAAACATGGATGCATTGGTCCATACCATACAGCAGCAGCCCACCCATCCACAAGATATTATAGCACTCGAAGGATATTGCATGCAGTACCTGACTGACATTGGTTCTCATCGCTGCCATAAAGAAGCAGGCTGGAGTCGACATATTCCACGATGGCATCCCGACAATACTTTTGCACATCTACAGCAACATTACTGGAAATTACAACGCGAAGTGTCAAAGCTTGGGTCAGAATTGGAAAGGTTGCGCCTACTTAAAGAACAGCAATGTGAACATGTCTGGGAACGAGACTGGGACAATCGAGATGAAAGGTCACGGTCTATGTGTACAAAGTGTGGCAAATTCCGATAACAAAAAAAAGACAAAAAAGTGCATAATGTTTTAATTGTTTTTGTACCTATATTTCTTTTAGTAGAGACTGCTATCTCCTTTAATATTGTGGCGTCATCTCGTAATTGTGATTGTAATAACTGCAGCGTTGAGTATTTGTCAACAATGGCGGTGGCAATGCGCTCAGAAATACCAGGCAATGTCATCAACATTAACAAAAAGACATTGTCTGCTTTACGCTTACGCTTGCTCACTAAACTAGTGATACCAGAATTGCCCTTGATAGTGTAGCCAATCTTTTTTTCCAATTGTTGTAAATGCAGTGAGGTATCTTCAAGACCTCGCGTTTGTATCACACACATTTTGTCACGCAGTATTGTATTCCAAATAGCGGACGATAAGACCTCTGGTGTTTTTCGTTGGCCATACAAACTGCCTTCAATGAGATAGATGACAATGGCACCGGAAGTTGCCAGGCGAGCTTTTTGTTCGCGCCAACGACCATCTGAAATAGATGCTGCAAAATCATCTGTTCTCTTGCGCTCCACAAGAGCAGTGGTGCCGTTGTGTTGGAACATAATGTCACCTACTGGTAGACGACGAACCTCAAAAGACACTTTTTCTGCATTCAAACGCTTAATGAGGTCATGTTCGCGGTCGTCGACTATCATCTTTAGTTAGTAGACAAGACTCACTCATGATCGTGAGTTAATCCGTCGCGCTGACGTCCCCATCTCCCCGGACAAATCTCTTTAGAAATTCGATATGACTATTTCTATAAATGAGCAAACTTCTCAAAATATCTTGAATATTTATTCAGAATATTTTATTGTTCAGCGACCTAAAAAACTGTGGTTTGTGATTAGGGTTAATCTTTGGACTTGTCAATATCACGCTGACGCAACGCTTCGATAATTCGCACATTGCTTGACTTTCCGTTGACATTGTACTTTGAAAGTTTGCCTTCCTTGGCCAATGCCTGCAACTCTTTTCGGTTCAAGTCAGAATAGTCTTCCTCTTCTACAGACTCGTCAGACGATTCCTCTTCTTCTACTTCTACTTCCTCTTCCTCTGTTGCTGCTTCTTCGTCCGCTACTGTTTCATCTTCTGCTTTAGTCAAAAATCTCCATGTCTGCGCATACTTCTCGGTTGTAAATTCATTAAAACGTTTATGCGTAGTTACGCCAGTGTCTGCTTGCACTTTGTACCACTTGTACATATTGTTTACCTCTTCAATTGTCCCACGCCACCAATCTCCCTGTTGTAAGAAACGTATCCTGTTGTTGACAATTGGTTTGTCAGAAGATGTAGCATATGTATATACTGCACGGTCGAACAATGGGTTTTGTCTTATGTCTTCTTTGTCGCGGTCTTTCCGTTCTGCATTTGTCGGCCATCGTTCAACGTCTGGACGGTCGTGGCTGGGCCGTACGGTATGCCACGAAAACACTTCGTTGGGTGATTTGTATTCGTGTCGAGCAGGATTGCCTGCTATGTCAAGCCACGTTTTGTACCGACCCCCGTCGTCTATAGGAAAAGTCATAATCTCGTTATCCAGTGTAAAGTCAAGCCACTCTATCGCGTATTTACCAATGTGAAGCCCCAACCCATATCCAATGATTCGACAAGGCATATATGTTTTTTTGTACTTGGTAAACACACACTCTCCTACAAAATAAGGGTTCTTAATGTTTGTTTTGTTTGGGTTTTCCTGCACGAAATCGTCAGTAATGGTGTCGCTGTCTTTTAGGTTGGGGTTTTCTATTCGGTCGTCCCTACTCCCCGACTCGTCTGTGCCTGAATTGAAGACCCACTGCACAAAACTTGCCTGATTTTTGGTAACATTTTCCCAACTTTCAGGATATTTCGCTTGATTATCCGGTAAAACATTTTTCCATACTTTGTCGACATCGAAAATTGTTTGAACATTTTTGGAAAGCTTTTGTCCGTTGTATTTCGTTCCGTTTTCTTTAATGACATCAGGCGGGGACTCGAGGAAGGTCGATAGTTTTGATTTCATGTCCTTTTCCCACGTCTTTTCACAGTTCAGATAGCCATAAAAAAGACACGTGTCTAACACACATAACTGAATCACATGAATCAGTGTTCCAAGGGTCAGACCGTGGGTGATTTCACTTCTTCCTGAGGTGTTCACTTTCAGCCTCTCTTTCTGAATAAAAGCTTTCAAAAACTGTTTTATTTTGGTTTCAAACTGATGAGCCTTGGGAAGGGACCAACTGTAGATAATGGTGGATGAATTCTGTATATTATTCTGTGTGTTGGCCGATACTTCCAAAGCTGCTTTTCGTTGAACTATGTTCTCAGTAGTACCAATCTTAAATTTTAAATTGGGCACATCCTCCGGTTTTGGTTGTAAATACTTTTCTTTCTCAAATGAATTAAATTCAGCGATATATATCCATCCAAACCACTTGTGCAGTGGTTCCTGTCTGTATGATATGTCTCCTGTCCACATTGGCGAATCAAAGAATTCCCATATTGTTGGATACAAGTATCTGTTGTTGTCTATTTCAACATCGTCCATTTCAACATTATCGTTCAACATTATTGCAAGTTGTAATGCTTAAATACGGCCATTCTCAGAAATAGACGGCCACCTTATGTTCCACATATGTTTGTTTGAGTTGTCAATTCGTTAGTCAGTATTAAAAACAATGCCAAACAATATTGATAGTGAACTGTACACCGAACGCAACGATGACCCCTGTGATTTGCCGCCTCTCATGTGTGGAGATTGTGACCAACAAGTGACATTAGGTGGGAGTGATTATCCAATACCAGCGCACATGTGCGCTTGTAGACCACAGGCACATTTACAAATTCAAGATTAAACAATGACACAACACTCAATCTGTTGAACTTCCGGTTGTTCTGGATGCGGTAGTAATTTCACAACCTCTTCCATGACCTCAACAGCATTCATAAAAGCACTCGAGACTATGAAGGGTATTTCTGGCCATTCATGACTCATTTTCAATCGATATTTTGCAGTCTTTGCTGCTGGCAAGTCTGCTTTGTTACAAATGACAATGAATATTTTGTCCAAGTATTGCAATTGCTCGTGCCATTGTAAGATACTGTCAAACGAGTTGTCATCAGTGGCATCAAAAACATAAACAACAGCTGCGCAACTTTTGATAAACATACGAAGTATGTGTTTGAAACGCGGTTGTCCGGATGTGTCCCAACATTGAAGTCGTATTTTCTTGGAGGTATAAGTGACCATGTCAACACCAGCTGTGGGCAATCTAGGAAGAAGTTGATGTGTTGCATTTTTGATAAGAGCAGTTTTACCTACACTGCTATCTCCTATAAAAATACACTGTACACTAGGTAACATTTCAAATAAAACTGTTCTTTAAATACTTGAGACTTTCTAAATAGTACATGTTTCAATAGAAACATCGGTCTGACATTGCTTTTTGCTTGGACATGTGTCTGTGCTGTTTGACAATAGGTAATCGATGTAGTTGATTGACCATCGTTGAAAATGCCTGTCGTACTTGGACATTTTCTTTGGCAGAGGTCTCCTCATAACAAATGCCTTTCTGAACAGCCCATGCTCGTGCTTCTTCTGAAGTCACTTGACGAATCTGGTCCAATTTATTGCCGACCAGTAATGCTATCGAGTTGTTGATATCGCCATATGAATGATATTGCCGCCACCATTTTTCGAGTCCAAGAAAAGATTCCCTGTCCGAGAGGTCAAAGACAAACAGAACTGCATGTGCAGCTCTGTACATATACCCACACACTGATTGGAATCGTTCTTGACCGGCAGTATCCCACAGCACCAATTGCGTCTCTTCGTCCAGTTCACTGTGTGTAAATTCGACACCAATGGTAGTTGGCACTTCTACTTTAAATGTAGTATAGACATATTGATTGAGTAAACTGGTCTTCCCTACGTTTGAATTCCCTACTATGACTACTTTGTACTGCATTGTAGAGGCTGTGTTTTATATATATACAATGTATTTTATTAACTTTTTTGGATGTATTTACTCTATCTGTTTTGCTTCTACTTCTTCTTCATTGTCAGGGACTGTGTTCTTTCTAGTTGCTACAAGCACTGACAAAATAGTTAGAGTAAGAATTCCTACAGCAATAGCAATTGTTTGATGTTTTTTCATTTTTTGAATTCTATGTAATAGTTTAAATAGTGGACAAAACTTGTTTTCATGCAGATGCAGAGTCTGGAGCAGATGCAGAGTCTGGATGAACAATATTGTCAATGTTGATACCTGGTCTCCAATACATATTTGCTATAGGTTCTTCTTTAATGGAAAAAGGAATCTCATCGTCACATGCAATTTCCAAGTAGGGTTCGAGATGTACTGACGATATTTCTGTCATTCCTCGTGTATTTTGACATTGATTATATTTTCCAACATCACATTTCAAAAACATGGTTACATCAATCGCTTTGGAAATGTCAATAGACCATTTTCCATCAGAACAGTGTTTCCATGCTACAGAGGGGTCTCCCCACGACACCGCGATATCAATACTGCCTGTCAATTGCAAGCGTGTTGTTTCTTTGGTGGATGGTGGCATGGACCAAGTTAATTGTTGATATGTGGGACCATACTGCAGTAATTGGAACCATTCACCAATCCAGTCTCCAATAGTGGTGGCGGAGGTGGCAATAGTGGCATTGATGTCGGCACTACCGATGGGCTGAATTCTCATACTGGAATCAACAGGTTGGATGTCAAAGACTGCTGACAAACCAGTACAATTTACAATAGTTAAACGCGTATGGCAATTTAAGATAGACATTAATTATTTTAGAGGAGGTTTAAATAGGATGCTCTATTAGTTCATTTGACGGACTGTCTGAAAATTTTGCATATCTTCAATAGTAATAGTATCACGCTTCGCAATACTTGCACAAAAGGCGGCACCCGTGAATATAGTTGTTAATTCGTCTTCAGAAGCTGTCTGGAGAGCTTTGACCGCATCAGCATTCCATCTCAACGGTTGAGATGCATGACGTCGCGTTTCTTGTGTCACAATCCGTTTAAAAGTCGTGGCTGGTAAAATGGTGGTTGCTTGTTCTTGCAGGCCGTTGACTTCTTTCTCGGCGCGTTTCTGTTTCCTAGATTTTTTCTTTGTGGTCTCGACAGTACTGACATTGAGAGTTTTATTGCGAATTGAAGAGATTGCTGACATTTTAGTATTGATTCAGTGACCTTTATACCACTATTTGGTACTTTTGTGGATTAAGTGCAACATTTTTGTTTTTGATGTTTTTTGGGGGCTATTCTAATGTATTTGTGATGTTCAGGAGCAGAGGCACCATGGTTCGTTGTTTTGTCCACACATTGTTGAATTATTTTTTTGACTGATTTTGGATTTCTACTTGAACAAGTTCCTTGTACTATCTTCCAATTTTGACGTTTCCAGGGTGCAAGAACATCTTCAAAATGACAATTGACACAAGTCAAATCGTCTTTGATGCCAAGTAGACAGACCACTGTTGGCTTGTACTGTTCTGCTAAACGAAGCCATTGTAAAATGTCTGTCTTCCTGTTGGTCACGTCGTAGGCAATGAGGATGATATGAGCATCTCTAAGGTAGGAACGCATCAGAGAGCGATAGCGCTCAGCACCAGCCGTATCCCAAATGGCCAAATGTACCTTCGAATTGTCAGAATACACTGTTTTCGTGTAGAAATCAACCCCAATTGTGGACTTGACATTGTCGACCAGATTATCCATAAAAGCAAGAATTGCGGAGGTCTTTCCCACTCCTTCGTCTCCAACAATGCAACATTTAATTCGCTGCATTGTTAGTGCTATTGACGATTAAATACTTGATTTCCAAGACCTGTCAGAGGACTTTTGCTAACTATTGCCATTCGAACCGTATAATGTTAATGTTAGTGTCGTCACGGTATTTTTTAGTTGTTTTTTCTATTATTTTTTTGTCGTTGTCAAAGAAATACAAGTCTAGTGCTTCTATCCGGTAGAGGGCATGAATTTGAGCCTCGATTAATGCAACCTTGTACTTGTCAGCTTTGACCTCGTCTGGAAATTGTACATCATCTCGAAACTCCCAGCCACGTTCTTTCGCCAGAGTTGCAAAATTGACAAAGCATAAATTCTCGTCAGTTTTGGTGTCAAATCTGTTCGTACGATTTATGTTCATAATATTGCGGATTTTTTTATCGATTCCGGGTGTTTGTCTTGTGGACCCCACCAACAGAATGATGTTGTCATATTTTTTTTCAATTTTTAGTATGTGTGCTAACAGTTCTTGGCGGTCTTTTTCAATATCGTCATCGGGATAGTCACTACGGTAATTGGCTTCGATGTCTGGAAATAACACATCGAAGCAGCCATCGTAATCGGCGGAAATAACAGCTGTTGTTGTACTGGAAGCGTCAACATGCTGCTCTTCCACATTTTCTTGGGTCAAATCAATTAACGTATTTTGGGTCAAGTCAATTAACGTACCGGCTTCGTGTTGAAGCGATACTTTTTTTGTACTCTTTTTTTGCCCAGATGTCTGCGAGGGAGGACTGTCGTCTTTTGTTTCGCCCATAGTCATATCTTGTAATTGTTTCGCCAGGCCATCTTCCGATAGATAGTCTGACAACATCTTGCGTGTTGAGCTCAAATACTGAGAAAAATCCTGATATTCTTTCCACTCATCGTCATATTGACTTGTCCAATGTTGTTGGGATGCTTGTGGTCGACTATATTTACAACCTTTACTTGGGTCACAAGCGTTCATAGCGACGTTTTGGTCTATCGAAGGATTCGCATTTGCCTCGACCATGAAGGCCGATATAATGTTTCGTATTTGCGTCCAGCGTTTGCGTCTATAGTTTTGAAGCCATTGTACGCGGTCGCGTTTAAACATTTCGTCGGAGACATCGTACCAGTACGGATTGATTCTCGAATTCGGCCCGACGCCGGTCTTGAATTGTCTACCGTCTTTTTTACGGGTGGATATCCACTCGCGGCCGTCTTTTGTCGACAGTTTGACGACACCATGGACTTGACCGGTCGTATCAATTGTAAAAAAATCATGCGGGGCTCCAGAAGACATGTTAGGCGTGCCACCATGGTCTACAAGCCAATTGTCAAGAAGCATAGAGTGAGCACGATGATTAATCACTACTATATTTGCAGCAGAGTCCAGCGTGTACAATTCAATCCCGTACAGGTCGCTTTGTTGCATGTTCTCAAAGTTGGTTGGTATATGATAATTGGGGTCCTTATCATCGCCATTGAACAAGATAGCTTTGTTCGCTTTATGAAGTGCAGCTAAAACATTTTTGACGTCAATCACATCCTTCTCGTCTGTGATTGTTAAAAAGTTTGGATTGTCGATGGACTCGTAATTTACCAAGTATTGCAACCATTTTTGAGCAGCGGATTCGACTAAATGTGCCCGTTCTGTATATTGCATGTCTGGGTCGTCTTGCAAGACGACATTTCCCTGTCTCCACTTCGTATATCCTAAAGGAGCATTCCATCCTTCTATTTCAACTCTAGGATATGGCGGCACTGGTGAAAAAAAATCGGGTTTTGTACCTGTCTCAAGAATGTCACTTGCACGCTTTTCAGTCTCGTATTCGTCCTTGGAAAGCCACTTCCGAAATTGTGGGTCAATAAATGCGTTTTCTTTTTTTGTAGCTCGGCCTAATTTTTTGTTCAATCGCTTGGGGTTAAGCGGAATATTTCGCACTCGAATCTTTTTGGGTGCCATTGGGTCTCTTGGGTCAATTTTAATCTGGTCGTGAAAGAAAAGAATAAACGCGCGACGATTTGCACAGACTCGATATTCTTTGTCCGTGTCAGAACATCCTTTAGATGTATTGTAGGCAACATTGGGGTCGTACATCCCCAATATTTTTTTTAATGTTTGAATGTAAACAGTATCCCCTCCAAACTGTTCCATATCAGTGCTGTCTTGTTCAACAGCAGTCCTCATGCATTCCCGTGTCTGTTCCAACCAATTTTTGTCTGCGTGTTGACCTTCAATTTCTCCTTGAAACATATATTCAGGGTTAGCTTCTGCTTTTTGGAAATTAGCTGGATGATAATAGTTGTTTTCAAACTGATGGTAGGACATTTATTTAAAAAAAAAAGAACGCTTTATACGATTTATTAGTTATGCCATGCGAGTGCTGTTGGTGATTCCAGATTTCCAAGTGTTCCAAGCCTTTTGTGCCAATTTGATGTGGTTGTCGGATTTGACAATGATGCGTGTCCAATATTCACAATACCTTGGTGTCAATAGCGTTGACACCGACCGGCGTGTGACCACAAAAGATTTGGTATTACAGACATGGTCATAAAATCGAATGCTGTCCATGGGATGACCGTCTGCCTTTCCTGTGAATCCCACACAGGAAAAGTCAACAATCAGATCCTCTGCTGTCAGGGCCAAATCGTCAGTGACCAATGTTGCCGCTGTTGGCATCGTTTCCCAGGGCTTGGGACTTTTATAAGTCACTGCAACTTTGTACAAAATTCGTTCGTCAATGCGTCGCACAATGGCACCAGCCTTGTCACTATTGTGGCGGAGGATATCCAAGACACCATCGTCAAAGGTGTAAAAAGTATTCAAATTCTCGATGGACTTTTCCAATGGTATGTCACTGGCTCGGAGCGCGTCAGAGACCATGTGGTGGATTGCCACTACTGCAGGATGGCGATACACAGTAGTGTGCAAGCGATACCGCGTCTGAAACAAATTATAAATATCTTCATAGACTTTTTTGTGGTAACAGATGTGACCATCAATAACGCGAGCCGCATTGATAATACGCATACTATCCGTGTCAAACCCCCCAGAAGAGAGACCACAGGCCCGAGCGTCGCGCTTAATATATTCCATCTTATCCACATCTAAATGATTGACCTGATTGGCTACTATGTGGTACAGAAAACCTTCCTGTCCTTTACTGGGTGCTATCAGAGACTGGACAAAGGCAATTTCTTCAGCCGAGTACTGAAATATTGAAGCGGTCAGCAATTGTGTGACAATCGCTACTGAACGTTGTTCGTGATGGGCCATGGGTGACTGACTACCAGCCAGAAAAATATCATCAAATAAATGTGAAAAAGGTCCATGACCAACATCATGCAAAAGACCAGCCAATTGGACCAACAAAATCTGACGGTCGGTAATACCCAACTCGGGCTGCTTGCGCTGTAAAGTTGTTGCCAAATGACCTGCCAAATATGACACGGAAATGGAATGCTCAAAACGTGTATGTGTTGCACCCAACCACACCCAATGGGCTGTCGCCAATTGCTTTAAGCGACGAAGGCGTTGAAAAACACTGGTGTTAATAATGTCCACAATTTCGACAGAGAGTTCATATTCGCGATGGACAGGGTCAAAAATGGTGGTCGGTAACTCGGAATTGGTACGTCGACGCTTAGACATTGCTTGTCGAGTACAACAAGCAACAGTGGAGAACAAAATTATGTGATATATATGTTATTATTAATGATGTGATTTTTGTCTTTTTGCTACTGGTTGTGTTGGATTACAAACCGACAGTTTCTGAGTGTACCAGGTGATTGTCCCATTGGTTTGTTGCGGCATTATCGAGGCCACTATTGTACTACCTGGCATTGCTTTCTTATTACCAACAATGCACAACCGTCCATCCCATGGTTGAGCACCGTTTATTCGATGTAATGCCTGAATTGCAGCCTCGAACACTGGTTTTTTGTGTGTATTGATATGTACAACAGAACCATCAACCGCACCTACAGACAGACCAGGTGTCTTGACCACAAAAGAATCGTGCATTGGTACTGATAGTCCATTCAGATTCTCCCAAGACCATGGTTTGCGGATGGCAAAGGGTAGTCCTCCAAATTTTTGGACTTGAATACCACCAGCAAAGTGTGGTCTCCATCCGACTTGACCACTATCTTCTGATTCTGAAAGTGACCACCGGATAGCTACATTGACGGTGCCATTTGTGTTCAAGGTGACAAGTCCAGTGACTTCGTCTTGACCATCAATAAACATATTGATAAATTGCTTGTGATGTCCACGTCGTGAAAAAGCTGGTGCTTCAATAGTAAGAAATGGTGGTATTCGACAGTGTTCCCAAAAACTCGCAAAATCGGAAAAGTGTGAGCAGGATGTTAGCAGCTGCTGCTCATACACTAGCTCAGTGGCATCCTTCAGCTGTTTTTTCATCTGTTTTTTCCAAGCTGGTGGGGGGTCAATGGCCAATGTGTGTGTTTCAGTCTCGAAAGAGTTGACTGTAGAATGAAGCACTTTAGAGGCAGGGGTGAGCACTGACCACTCTCTGTTGTTACTGTAAAAATAGACAGAGTTTCCAAAGGCACGGGCGGCATCAGGCAGTCCAGTAGTGTGTAGTCCATAATCTGACAAAAAATGCATTGGGTCTTTCAAATCATTAAATAATGAACGTTTGAGAACATGGATGTCCATTTGTTGTCAGTAAATGACATCAACAATTAATACTCTCATAATTGGTACTTATTTGCAATTTATAAATATAAAACCTACTATTTAAGTTGTTTTATATGAATGAGTATGTTGTTTGAGCGTTTTGTGTTTGTCCTGTATGTATTGTTTAGCTACAGTTGGTTTTTGCTAGGTACTGTGTACGAGACACCCTTTCGTTTTGTACCAATTGTCGGAATGACATTGTCATTGTTGATAGTGTGTATAATATCACTGTTTCAACTGCAGACAATTACCCGCCGTCGCGAATTGTCAGATTCTGACAAGTGGTCAACCATTGCATGGTCTGCAACACATATTATATTGTGCATGATGTTGTGTTTGGATGGATTGGAATGGACAAATGTGCTGATGATATTCTGTGCAGCAGGTATTTTTATTACTTTGGTGATTGCAACAGTGGCAATGTGTTCATGTTATGTGATAATGCAGAACAGCAACGATTGGGAAGCCCATGTACATTTGACCTGTATTTGTTTCTGGGTGTTGGTACAATACATGATTGTCAGACTGCCATCAGAAGAACTGCAGTATGTGACAACAGTACCCGTGACACTGATGGCAATGGTGCGTTTACTGGGGTATAACAAGTGTTCCTGGCAAATAGTGTTTGAAGGTTGTTTGTTTTTGGCAGCAGTTGCTTTACATATAAGCTGCGACCAGGGTATTATATCAACCATTAACTTTTTCTGGGGAACAACTCTGACAATATGTCTGATGATTTTACTAAGTAAACATTTGACTGAATTGTTGATGGTGATACTATTACCGATAGGTGCACTTCCATTGATGCTGTTTATGCTGGTTCAAACTCTACAGGGAAATTCGGCACCGTTGTATGAATTGAAACGACTGTATGATGACATGTCGACAGAGGAGTTGGTCTTGCCATTAGATTTAGAGATAGAAGAGAACTGGGAAGACAAATTATAAAAAAATATCTGCATATGACTCCCATTGTCCCTCTTTGTACATTTGGCAGGACATTTTGTCAAAATCGTCAACATCGCCCGGACCTGGATTATCCTCCCATATACGTTTGTAATAATCATTCCCATCTTTCTTTTTTTTGACTGCAATTATCCAAGATTCTAATGTGTCATAATAACCGTCACCCATCCAAATATAGTCGACCACTTCGTACTTCTTGATGGCATCCGTTTCTTCTTCAGTCCAAGGTAACTCCTCCCATGTAACATCTAGTTGCTCTGGACTTAATGCTGTGCGAATCTCACTTCTTTTCTCCGCTTCTTCGGCAGCTTCGGCAGCAGCTTCGGCAGCAGCTTCGGCAGCTTTGGCAGCATTGGCAGCTTCGGCTTTGGGTTCAGCTTTGGGTTCAGCAGATAAGAAAACACGATACATCTGGATAGTATGTACACATATTTATAGGCAACTTTTGTAATGGGCCGGTAATAATGAAGAAGCCTGCGGAAAAAATAACAGAGCGATATGGAACAGAGACTGGTCGGGCGCGTTTAGAATAGAGCCAGGACCACAATGACCAAAGATTCACGCAATGACCGCCGCCTGCGTCGAGAACTGGTCACCAGTCGGAAACGACTCTGCAGTATGTCAAAGACAGCAGCCAAGCTTGCAGACAAAACACAAAAAGAATCGGCGCAGTACCAACAAACAATTGCAAGGTTAGAGGCACGTCATGTGGTCACATGTCAACAGGTCCGTAATTTGCACCGAATGCTACAAGAGCGGAAAGCTTGCAGTCATGTCAATGTACAGAGAATGAACCCTTACCTGGTTCAAAACACACTGACTATTGCTGCAGCTTACTCAATGCTAGCATTAAGCCAGGTGGTTCAATGATACTACCAACAACTATAAAGCCGATAAAAATGAAATTATGATATTTTACTGTATTTAAATGTATCGTCAACTATAAATGAACATCCATATTCGACATACTATTGAATTTGAAAAAGTTAAAGAAATGAAAGGTGATATCGCTCTCACACGGAAACGTATGTCCATTCAACAGCTCCTTGATTCTCGAGAAAACGATGGGACATTGATAGTACAGTTGACAAAGTACATTGCCGAATTTGACAAAGCAATGGAGTTGGTGGTGCGAGAGAGACACCTTCCCTTGGAGTCAATGCCGCTGTTTTCTTGGAGTGTCGATGATGCAATTATCAACTCACCATGTTGGTACACAGATGCTATTGTATCACGTGTTGCTTTGTCAGACCTGTTGATGTCGACAGGTATAAAACAACTGCCCGACTACAAAGCAGCAGCTGTCACCTTTGCAAGTGCTATTGTCCAACACAAGCAAATTCTCACACAATTATCTGCTTGGAAATGGAAAAACCCACAACACAATTATTTTTTTTTACAACCAGCCTGGCACAATGCTGCCATTTGTCACTTGGAATCCCTGCGACATTTGGCAATGGTCTCTGTCGGAATAGAGAAAAATTTACCAAACAAAACACTCTACACTGTGGCTCAAAGAGCTGTGAATTCCGCAGCAGAGAGTATTGCTCACTGGCCCAAAACAGAATTGCTGCCCCTCTGCGAGACACTGCGCTACTACTTTTCTGCTAATCTTCTCTGGGAAAATGCTCAATATGGTGCTTCCATCCATACAATGCAGACATGGCTCACACACAAATTAAGACCCTCTGCTTTCGATAGTATTAACACTGAACTGGAGAAAATCGATTTTCTCCTCGAAGAACGACAACGTACCAATGAAGGTGCATACTTTGATGCTATTTCTGAACCAACTCCGCTACCAACCCCTGTAGAATTATTAAATAGCAAGGAAGATATAAAACATCCACTATAGTTCATCCTCTGATTCACTACCGGACGAGTCTTCTGAATCGTCTTTGATGTCACTGTCATTGTCGGATTTGTTGTAATCTGATGTATACTCTTCATCAATCAACTCTTCGTCTGTAAAAGTATTGGGAACACCTATCAAAGAGACATGCTCAAAATCGACGGCACTTTGAACTATGTGTTGTTCATTTGTTGCACGTACCCGAACGCGATTTCCTTCTTCAAATATACTCGGTTCCGGTTCCGGAACATTGTCCCCGTCGTCTTCTTTCTCTTCGTCCGTGTCTGACATTTGTATGTCGTCGTCATCTGGCTCTTGTTGGTATTCGCCATTTTTTCCTTCAGCTTCCGCAGCTACTGGTCCAATGAGGTCGAATGGGTAGTCATGTACTCCACCGTCCGCTGTCTTAATTGTGTACCAACCGCCCATAGGCTTATTTAATACAGTCCCTCGTTGGCCGCTAACACCAGCACGTTCAAGTATAGTCCCTTTGACACCAACAACACCACTATCTGTTGTGGCAAAAACTTCAACGCTTTGACCAATCTCAAACTCAATGACTTCATCCCCTTCATCCAAAATATTGGGAGTATATGTGTCATGTATGTCAACCTGTTCCACAATGTTGTGGGACCCAAGTTTAAATTTTCTTTTCTTATTGTTTGAATCTAACAATTTCTGGTGGCTAGTAGTTGTTCCTTTTTTCTGACACATGGTCAAAAAACTGCGATTATTTTCCCAAATTGCACACCATTTGTCTAGCTCTTTATCAGTAATATGAGGAAATTCCTCTGTCGGTGAAACCAGATTATAACTTCCATCTTCGTTGACATTGATAATTCTACACAGTTTAAAGTTATATACGACAAGTCGGCCTTCTTCGTAATGAGCTAATTCCATAAGAAGTTCCTCCGTTACATCCACAGTGGTTCCGGCTTCCAACTCGTCGTCTGTGACAACTTTTTGCTCATTGTCATGTATAATTACATAGTAATGACTTCCATCGTTGTTGACTCTGATTTCGCGCACTGTCCAATCGATACCATCATAAGTCACCAGCTCCTCAATGTGGTGGCTATATATATCCATTTCTTCATCTTCCTTATCCTCTAAAGTTTGAGTATAGTCTGGGTCGGTATTGTCACGACCAGTGAGTACAATACGGTACTGCTGCAACCAAGTATCGAGTTCTGACGACACATGGTCATCTTTGTAGAGAATTAAATGTATCAGTGTGTCGTCATTGTCACTGTGTCTGCCAATTTGTGTAACAATAAATTCCTTCCATTCACCATTCAATTGCTTGACAGCGATAGTATCCTCCTCCTTTGGGATTTTACAAATTGGAAACCTCCATTCGTCTTTATTGTCACCGTATGGTTTAAAATTAAAACGTTGTGGTGTGCCTTTAGGATGATGTGTGTCCTCGATGACATAATGACCCTCTTTGATATTCTCATACTCTTCACTCAGTTTTTTTTTCAGGAGGTCCATTTTCTCATTTGTTTGGTGTTCCAGTGAGTTATACAGAGCTTTAAATTTTGGTTCGTTCCTTTCCTTTTTGCTTTCCTTGTATCCGTTCCTTTCCTTTCGTAATTTTAGAAGTTCATCATTGTTTTTGATGTCTTCTTTCAAACGCACCAAATTACCTTCGTCAACGGGGTCGTGGTAATAACGGCCTGTCCACCAGTCATCGTCGCCGTATTTCACTTGGACAAGACAACCATGAAGTAAAGTATCTGGTGGGTCCATGTAATCCATGTCGTCCACTTGGACATCTTTTTTAGCTATTGAATCAGTTTTTGGATGATTGCCTCCGCGTGTTTGAAATGACCACCTGGTGGTTCCCTCTCCAGTTAGTATCATTCTTTTGGAACCATGGTGGTTTCTGAGTATTTTGCTAATTTTATTCTTGACCTTTTTATTTAGGAGTGTCACTAACTTATAAGTTCCAAGCTTGGAAGACCGTTTGGAAGACCGTTTGGAAGACCGGGTCGAAGACTGAACCTTCGCTCCTGAGGAAGACTGAACATTCGCTCCTGATGCGTTTGTCTTTACTCTTTTTTTCTGTTTATAAATGTCCTTAACACGGTTAATGCCAGCCATATGACGCTGTGCTTGACGCCATTGTAATGCTGGTTCCAGTTTTTGTTCTGATTTTGTAGTCTCTTCTTCAAAATAGGGTCCAAACCCATTACTTTTCTTGGTGATATATTTAATACTTTGTTGCGCTGTAGTGTTGTACAACTCAGAAACATCTATACCGGCAACTTTCTCATGTATTTTGTGTATCATATTCCTTTTAATGCCGACATCTGGATTATCCCTTGCCTGTTGTATGTACTCTTGCAACTCATCTACCTTCTCCAATACTGCAGGGTCGTCAAACCACCGAATATCATTAAGTTCTTTGACAAGAGAAGTAATGGCATCCTCAATTTCCCTCAGAATGTGCTCAAGTGCCCTCTGTGGTATAGATTTGGAAGATTTCCGCTCTTCAAGTGCAGTTTTCCGCTTCCGCTTCGGTTCTGCTGCTAAAAACCCGGTTGTATATTGTTTAAAAAAACTGTGCATTTGTACATATTACAACCTTTAAATAGTGGAACTTTTTTGTTTAGTACCAAAGAATTAAATATTGGATTATAATTTTAGATGTCGATCACAACTGTATATTCTAATAGTTTCAAAAATGAATTCATCTACTGTTTCGTCGGACTCTGTCAATGTCGCATCCACTACTGCCACTAGTAAAATTGATGTTACATTGGTCAAATGGGAGGAGTTTGCGTTGTGTCTGGAGGAGCATTTCCATGCGTTAGAAATGTTTAAGCGAAAGCCCAATGGCAAACCCATGGGTCATCGATAACACCACATACCCATGCACGGTCCCTTAATTTGTTGTAGGGAACACTGCTGTTCCATAGTATGCTCCAATTCTGAATGTGATTCTGTCCAAGTCCAAATCGGAAGATTCCATATCTGCGTCTGACCCAATTGTTTCAGAAGTGACTGCTCTCGGTGTGTGTAGAGCGGCTTTGTGGATCGAAGAATTCCTAACACTCTATCAGTATTACGCCGCATGAAGACAAACATGCATTCTTGTTGTTCGTTTTTTAAAACTGTAAAGGCTTGGTTCAAAAGTGGAATGTCAGTGGGCTCGTCAGTAAGCATGAACCGAGCAAAGAGTATTGAGATGTCGTCAACAGAAGCTTCCTGTTCTAAGCCTTGATACCAGGAGGCACAATAGCCTTGTCGAAGGAGATTTTTGGAACAGATTCGCACACGTTCAGTTTGCATTTCCAAGTAGTCAACTAATATATATACTATCATTCATTATTTTCGTCCCCGTTGTTTATCAATATGTTCCAAGATTTCTAGACAAGGTACTTGCCGACAACATTCAAAAGCCAAATCTCCCCACACTTGTTGCTGTCCCGTATAACCATGTTGGCAGTTCTTGGCAATGTACGGTTTGCGAAACCAATCAGATGTCTTTTCAGAAGAATGTTCCATATAAAAGTACAATACTGTTAGAATCGTTTTCCCATAGGCATACACATCCATACGTCGCGATATATCGCAGTTTGGTCCTTTCCATTTCTTGATAAGGTTGCCCGGTGCAATGTAATACGGTGTCCCACAGTAATGCCACTCTTTGAACGGCACCGAAAAGTCAAAATCAATAAGCATAGCATTCTCTGTACCAATGACAACATTCTCTGGTTTTATATCACCATGACCAATACCATGGCGGTGCAACCAGAGAATCCCCCGAGCCACATCTGTCAAATAACCAGCTGCTGTCTCCCAAGAAAATGGTTGCTGCACCCATTCAAACAAATCGATCTTTGCTGACGGCATACAAGTGCAGAGAACAGTAGCGGACAATTTGTTGCAAGCACTAGGGCTTAAAATATAACGACAATTCGGAAGTGTCATAATAGACAAATTCCGCGCGTATAATAATGTCAAAACTTCGGCATTGGAGACTGTACAGAGTTTCCATATAACAGAGCAGTTGTCAATATACAATTGTGTACCTGACGAGAATTTAATAGTGAGTTTTTTTGCATTTCGCTGGAGATGGTTCAGTACCAAACTTTCAGAGCTTACAGCAGTGGTCTGTAGACATCCCATCTGACAAATTTGTGATACATTATATAGTATATAAAGATGACTATATCAACAATATGTCACGGTTAAGTCGAGCTATGGTACGCAGAGATAAAGCTTTGACATTGTGCGAAATGGTGTCTTTGGCAGACTGTGACCGGCAACCATTGTCAGTCTCAGAAGATTTGACCAAAATACTACGAGATATACCCGTGGAGAAAATTGGTGCTCTCCCGAACTCAGCCTCGGAAAAACCATCGTTCGAATGGGAGACAATAGGAGTAGTGGCCAAAATCGCATCAATTACATCGTTGTGGGAAACACCCATCGGCTCTATTCACAGTTATTTTCCTCATAACAGCAAAGAATGGCTTCAGACATTTCGAACACGATGGCAGTTGGTTAAAGACACACCCAGCAACACTGTCACAGATTTTTTGAAACTTATGGTCCAAAAACCATTAGAGTTTACAGTATGACCAACATATACTACACATATACTTACATAGTTGGATGCACCAGCTATTACTGTACGAAAAAATGGCAGAATGGGATGTTGTCAGTTCTTTTATAACTATTCCGGAAAACACACCAGTGACTGAAAACTTTCAAGAATGGTGGGGCAAAATGTGGCAACCTATTGAAAAGGCTTGTCAAAATGTTGCCAAACATACCTACGTACTACAGCATGCTCTAAACTCATTCAAAGAAAACAGCACAGATAAAACTTGGGAAGAGGCTTTCGAAAAGACACAAGAAATTAAGTGTTTGACACTGTTATGTCAACAGGTAGGGTTGGAACCAACAGAATTTCTAGATTTTGGATTTGAACATCACAGGAACGCATGTAGGAAAGCCTGTTCGGAACAATTGTAAAGGGAAGAGGACAACAACAACAACACTATATAAGCTCTCTTTGTCTTAACAATATGCCCAAAGATTTCTTTTTTGTTTTCGTAACCTGTATTGCAATGGCAGTGATACTACAGTTTTGGCTCTATACAGAACTTGTCAACACATGCAGCAACAGTCAGTTACACATTGCTCCATTGGTGGCAGGCGGGTGTTTGGCATCCTCTTTGTTGACCAATTGGTTTTGGTTAGTGGCTAGACGAAAGAAATGGTCTGTACTTGTGCGGTTGAGTCTGTTTGAATGGGTGCTCTCAGTCTCGACCGGATTGGTAGCTGTTGGTGCTACGTTGGGTCAAACACAACTGTATAACATCGTTTGTCCTGACTATGATAGAAACGGTGTTGACATCAATCTACTGCAATGTGTTTCTGGGGTGTTGTTGCTTTTAAGCATTGCTGCACCACATGTGTACACGTCTCGAAAAGCTAAAGCTAAAGAGGTAGAGGGAGCACCGCTTCTTCCACAAAATCCTTCAACAACCTTAAATTTCCTATAAGTAGAGAAAAGACTATAGAAAATGTTACTGAAAGAATTAAAATGTCTAATTGTATATATGATTTTATTGACGAGTATCAGTACTTGTTTCGTTGTCTTCTATCTACCCGGTGATTGGCCCATTTGGGCGGAAGAGTCTAGCACCTGCATCATTGACAGTCAATGTCTGAAATTTGAAACATGCTTCAACAAAATATGCACCACCTTTTTCCCTGGAACACCTACTTCGAAAACACCATGTCATAATAACTGTTGGAACAATGTACAGATGTACGAGCAATATGTACACCAAACAAATGTGGGACATCTTGTTTATTTCGAGGGTCCGTCTGAGGAGTTCTGTGTTGTCACTTATCAACAGACAGATAAAATTACAGCAGAAATACAGTATGTACAACACTCATTGTTGCGAAGAGAAGAGGTGAACTCGCTGTGGTTGGTGGCATTATGCATGGACAATCCCTAAAAAAACGACCACGAACAACAAAGAAAAAACCCTATTTAAAGATTGCTCAATTTTAAAAATGTCAAGCGTGTACAAGAAAATATTAGAAAAGTGGTCTCCTTTACTAACAAAGTTCCAAATTTGTGACAATATCAATGTTGTTTCAAATGTGGATTTGTACAAGGCAGCAGCTGACGACATGAAACGCAATGTTGAACATCTACAAGGCGAAAATTCCACAATACATGAACTCAGACTCAATGACAACCGTGTCTTTATTCTAAAGAAAGAATCGAGGCATGGTCACAGCATCCGCGGAGAAGCAGAAATGCAACAATATGTGACTGCCAAACATGCACCCATTGTTTATGCTTTTGACAACACCAAAATTTTAATGGAAAAATGCATTCCACTGACAATCCAGAAACATGAGACTTTTGGTCTTGTTGAAGGTTCTATTAAACTCCACAAATATCGAGAAAAAATCTATCATTTTAATGCAATTTCACGCGCACTGAATTATCAACGTCAGTCAATACTGGTCAGAACAGCAGCACTGTACGACGAGTTTGGACTCTTCAGTGAAGATGTACACACTGGAAATTTCTTGCAACGACTTCAACCCCAGGAAGAACCTACCATCGTGCACATTGATTTCGACGAAATGAAATTTAAATCAACAGAAAAATACAAGACTTTTCAAAAACAATATCCTGGACACACTGAAGAACGTATTATTCAAGATACTCCTCAAGACCCACCCTACTACTATTGGTGGGCCGACAGTATATTTAGCGAAAGCAACCAAAAGACATGGAAACGTTCAGATTGGCTCAAGGAAATTATCAATATGAAACAACAGTACAATAGTATCAAAAAAGAAATACAAACAAAGATTAAGAAAGGAAAAGAAGAAATGCAAGGACGCATTAAGAAACGTGTCGAGGACGCCAATAAAGAGAACACTACCACAGCGAACACTCAGCCTGCTGTGTATCGTCAATACAATGTACTCGTTTATGAAAAAAGACAATTTTAAATTAACTGTTTATGTTTAAATGAGAAAAGAGATAAGAGAAAAAAAAGATTGAAGTATGGAAATATTTCAATCTTGGAACAAAAGAATGTTCAAAAAAGTAGTGTATCTGATCAGCATCGTGTGAACGTCTCGTGTGAACGTCTCGTGTGAAGTGTTGTCGTCCATACTATGCACCTGGTGCATCCTCTCGTTCAATCAATCTTAAAAAAGCAACACCAAGTCGAGCCTCACTCATGGCTTTCGTCTCGGCACTGTCAAACATATCTTGGAAACTGAGCCACGTTGGATAGCCGTGACTGCGAATATGACGGGGAAACGCCTTCTTCCAAATAGCGGAGACAGTTTTGTCTGACAATGGTAAAGTTGTCAGATGATTGTACTGGACCAGTGAGGGGAACGAGACACACTGATTCTCTTCGACCGAAGCAATGCATGTTGATGTGAGAAAAGGATGACAAGTACAGGAGGTGGACATATTGTAGGTGGAGGACATATTGTGGATATTAATATTTGTGATGTCACACTTTTTCTCAGGTCAGCTGAAATTCAAGGAATACTCGATTCAAATGTATGATAGATTTCAAGCTCAAATGTGTCTTACTGTTTTTTGCAGTGCAGACCAGAATCTAAAGGAGAAAAAAATTATACTTAATTGTACATATCTAGTCAGTCAGTCATTGTCAGTCCAGCGGGAAAAAAATAATAAAATTCAAAAAAAGAAGTATTAGGCCTAAAACTATCCTTCTATTCTAACAATGAGCAATTTATCCACCTCCAATGAATTCATCCATATGGGTGAATTCAGTCTTCAGGTGGAAGATGGGTTGGAAGAGAATATGATGGGTAATTTAGACATATTTGATTTAAATTTAGATGACGATTTCGATGTCAGTATTAGTATGTGTGACGCGCTTGTTTTGGTGGGAGAGGAATACATGTTCTACAGTGTTGAAGACGTCAACAACATCATTGTTGAACCCAATGCTAATGGGGATGTACCCTACACCGACAATAATAATCAAAACGACACCAACAACGACAACTATCCAGCACCACCAGCACCACCAGCACCACCAGCACAGGCAGTACCAGAAGGTGAAGCGCAAGAAGCGCAAGATCCACCAGAAGCAGAAGCGCAAAAAGCACAGGCAGCAGCACCGGCATCACCACAAGCACCATCAGCACA
>Ga0206129_10000869_pt1 | contig 43852 bp, 39 predicted proteins | sample Helgoland_Spring_8_FD_148616 | JGI IMG/M metagenome (GOLD analysis project Ga0206129, IMG submission 148616) | Pelagic subsurface seawater microbial communities from Kabeltonne, Helgoland, North Sea - Helgoland_Spring_Bloom_20160502_2 | ecosystem: Environmental > Aquatic > Marine > Epipelagic ...
GAGGTCTCGCTGGCGGGCCGACGAGACCTCGCCCTTCGAGCGCGCCCGCGTGCTGAACCCGGAGCCGTCGCCGGTGGTGGTCCGCCGCATCGGGGAGCGGGTGGCCGCCCGCTTCCCCGCGCTGGCGGATGTGACACTGGCGGAGGCCTGGGCCGGCATGATCGACGTGACCCCGGACGCCGTCCCCTATATCGCCGAGGACCACCGGCAGCCGGGCCTGTTCATCGCCACGGGCCTCAGCGGCCACGGTTTCGGCATCGGCCCTGCGGTCGGCCGCATTATGGCCGACCTGGTGCAGGGCCGTCCCGCCGGCCACGACCTCGCGCGCTTCCGCACGGGCCGCTTCTTCGACGGCAGCGCCATCGAGCCGGGGCCGTATTGAGGGCGGCCAGCCACCGTCACGCCTTGCCGACCACCAGAAACAGGCGGTGGAAGGGGAACAGGGTCTCGCCGCCGGCGCGTTTGGGGTAGGCTTGGCGCAGGGCCGCGCCATAGGCGGCCAGGAACGGGTCCGCCGCATCCTTCGGCAGGGCGGTCAGCACCGGGCGAAGCGCCGAGCCCTTGACCCATTCCAGCACCGGATCCTCGCCCTGCAAAACCTGAAGGTAGCGCACCTCCCAGATGTCGAGGAAGGAGGCCTGCGGTTTCAGCAGGTCGTAATACCAGTCCGCGTCCTCGACCCATTTGCGGCCGACCGACCGGCGCAATTCCGGCGTGCCGAACGCCTCCAGCGTCTCGCGCAGCAGGGCGTGGCTGGTCTGGCCGAAGGATAGCGGCATCTGCACCGCCATGACGCCGCCCGGCGCCAGTTGCTGCATCATCCGCGGGAACACGGCCGGGTGGCCATCGACCCAATGGAACATGGCATTGGAATAGAGCAGGTCGGCCTTGGGGCTCGCCTCCCAGGTGCTGACATCCGCCTCCACCCACTCCACCCGGCCGGGCCCCGCGGCGTCGGCTTTGCGCAGCATTTCGGCCGAACTGTCGAGGCCGACGACGCGGGCGTCCGGCCAGCGCTCGGCCATGATCCGCGCGATCTCGCCCGCACCGCAGCCAAGGTCGTAGACCTGCTCCGGAACGCGGTCGCCCAGGGCCAGCATGGCGCGCTCGAACAACTCCAGCGCCGGGCGCAGGCGGTGGTCGCCGAACTTGTGATACTGGCCGGGGTCCCAAACCGCGTGGCCGCGAGGGCTGGTGGTCATGGCGAATGTCTCCGTCGGTCGTGACGCCAGGCTGCCTTGGGCAGCTCGATGATGAAACGCGTCCCCGTAGCCCCGGTTGCGGCCAGGCGCAAGCTGCCGCCGTGCGCCGCCACCAGTTCGCGCGCGATGGCGAGCCCGAGGCCGGTGCCACCGGCGCGGGCCGACCCACGGAAGGGCTGGAACAGGTTTTCCCGTGCCTGCGGCGGCAGGCCGGGGCCGTTGTCGGCAATGCCGATGGCCCAGGTTTTGCCATTGTCGCGAATGGTGAAGCGCACCTCGGTCGCGCCGGCCTCGAAGGCGTTGCGGGCTATGTTCTCGAACACCCGCAGCAATTGCGCCCGGTCGGCAGGGACGGTGACATCCGCGCCGATCTCGTTGGTCCAACGCCAGGGGGCCTTCGGCGCCAGGGTTTCGGCGAGCGCCAGCACCGTGTCGCCGGCTTCCTCCACCAGATCGCGCAGCGGCTCTGGCTCCAGGGCCAGGCTGGGGCGGCGGGCCTGGCTGTAGAGTACGACCTGGCTGCAAAGCGATACCGCCCGGTCGATGGCGTGCAGCAACGCCGGCGCGGCCTTGCGCACCCTGGGGTCCTGGCTGTCCGCCAGCCGGTCCGAGACCAGCTGGGCGGAGGAGAGAATGTTGCGCAGGTCGTGGTTGATCTTGACCACCGCCTCGCCCAGGGCGGCCAGATGCCGGCGCTGGGCCAGCGACTGGCGCACGGTGGCCTGCATGTCCGCCAGGCTGCGGGTCGCCGCGCCGATCTCATCCTGCCGGCGCGAGACGCGGGGTTCGGCAGTCTCGTCCTCCGGCGTCGCCCGAAAGCGCAGCATGGAGCGGGTGAGTTCGCCGACCGGGCGGACGATCAGCCATTGCAGCGCCAGATAGACCAGGGCGGCCGTAATCGCCGAAATAAAGAGCGAGAGTTGCAGGATGCGGTAGGAATAGTCCACCAGCGCGTCGCGCATCGGCGTTTCGTCCATGGTCACCTCGACCCGGACCGAGTGGTCGAGCGGCGAGGGGCCGATGACACGCAACACCCGGTTTTCCGGCTGGGCCAGCGTGACGAACGCCTCCCAGATCAGGGTAAAGAACGTGCCGGTATCCAGGATGAAATGGGCATCGATCTTCGGCATGTTCTCCGCCCCCAGCATGGGCAGGAAATGGGCGCCGAGGCGGGCTTCGACCGTGTGCACGCCCACATGCATGAGCAGGGTTTTCTCCAGCGCTGGCCGCAATTTCTGCTCGGTGGAGCCGGAGAGTGCCAGCACCGCCAGGTGGGCGTCGGCCAGTTGGTCCTGCAGAAAGGTCAGACGGAAGCGGCCGGCCGACGGGGCATAGATCAGCACCTCCGCCACCATCACGAACAGCACCGTGAGCAGCAGCAGCCGGGCGGACAGCCCCGTCATCAAGCCTCGTAACCGGATCATGGGCGAACCATGCGCAAATTCGCGACCGCCCGCAATGCGCTAGTGGGCTGCGAAGCGGGGAGTTCAGGACTCAGCCGCCGCCAATGACGAACACCAGACTGACCGCCGCCCCCACGACCGGCACCCAGAGAGGCACGCGGAACCCGTCTGCCGGCAGGTCGAGCGCGCCGCGTTCCCGCCTTTTCACCCACACCAGCGCCACGTTGACCGCCACGAAGATGACCAGGACGATCTGCGATGTCAGGCCGGCCAATTCCTCGATCGGGAAGGATGTGGCCAACACCGTCACCGCCGCCGTCACCGCCGCTGTCGCCACCACCGGCGTGCCGGTGCGGGGATAGACCCAGGCGAGCCCCTTGCCGAGCCTGCCGGGGATCGTGCCCTGGTCCGCCAGGCCATAGAGCACGCGCGAGGCCATGATCACCTGGATGATGACGCCGTTGACGGTGGCGATGGCGGCAATGACCGTGATCAACAGCGGCGAGAGCGGCGTCACCGCTGCGAACACCAGACCCAAAGGCGCGTCGGAGGCGCCCAGCGTCGGCGGCGGCACCGCCAGCACCGAAATCGCCGTCACCAGAAAATACAGCAGCGTCGAGCCCACCAGCGTGATGAGGATGGCGCGCGGCATGGTGCGGGTCGGGTCTCGCACCTCTTCTGCCACGTTCACCATGTCCTCGAAGCCGATAAAGGCGAAAAAGGCCAGGAGGCCGGCCCCGAAAATACCGGCCCAGAGCGCACCGTCGAACGAGACCGGCACCACCTCCGGCAGGCGCAACAGGATGTCCGGCGTGCCGAACAGGCCACCGGCGACGATGGCGAGCAGGCCGGCCACCTCCACCAGGGTCATCAGGCTGGCAAAGGCGACGGATTCCAGAATGCCGACACAGGCCACCAGCCCGACCGCCAGCACGATAACAGCCGTGAGCCAGACGCGATCGACCGCCGCCAGCGGGTCCAGGAACGCGCCGATATAGCCGGCAGCGCCGATGCTGATCGTGGCCGACGATACCGTCCCGGCCAGCATGACACCGACGCCCACCAGCAGCGCCGCCGCCTCCGAGCGGAAGCCGGCGCGGACATAGGCCGCCTCGCCAGCGCTGACCGGAAAGCGGCAGACGAACTCGGCAAAGCTGGCAGCGGAAAACCCCATGACCACGGCGGCCAGCAGGAAGGACACCGGCGCGTGCAGTCCCGCCATGCCGGCGGTGGCGCCGATCAGCACATAGATGCCGGCGCCGATGGTGACGCCCAGGCCGTAGAGCACCACCAGGGTAAGGCCGAGGCGGCGGCGCAACTTCCCGGCAGGCGGGATGGGCAGGCCTGGCTGTGTCACGACTCAACGTCCTTGCGAGCGGTTTCCCTACTGGGCGAGCGGTTTCCCTGCTGGGCGAGCGGTTTCCCTGCTGGGCCAGCGGTTGCACGGCGGGCCATCCAACCCGGCAACGCCATGGCCGTCTTTGCGCCAGATCAAGGCAGGGTGGGAATTCTCAAACCGCCAGCGCCACGCCGTCATGACCCGGATCGGCGCCGCCCTCCAGCCGGCCGTCTGCGCCAACCGTGATGCCATGCACGGCGGCGATGTGGAAGGTCAGCGCCGAGCGGATCACCTCATAGCCCTCGGCGCGCAGCGGCTCCACCGTATAATCCGGGATGCGGTTGGTGATGTCGATGGCGTTGGAGGTGGAGGAGAAGCGCGGCACGCTCACCGCGCGGTCAATGGGCATGCCGTGATCGACCACGTTGAGGATCGCCTGCAGCACGCCCATGGCGATCTGCGTGCCGCCCGGTGCACCGATAACGATGCGTGGCTCGTCATTCTCGAACACGATGGTCGGACAAAGGCTCGAAAAGCGGCTCTTGCCCGGCGCGACGGAGCCGGCACGGCCGGGGCGCGGGTCGAACACCGCCATGCAGCCATTGTACATGAAGCCGAGCCCATCGGTGATCACGCCGGACGGCATGCCGAGCGAATGGGTCATGGTCACGCAGTTGCCGTCTTTGTCCCGCACGGCGACGTGGGTGGTCTGCGGGCTTTCGGAGGTTACCCGCTCCACATGCGCCCGCTCGCCCCGGCGGATGCGCGCGGCGCAATCGGCGGCATAGGCCTTGGAGAGGAGGCGATCCAGCGGCACTTGCACGAAGACCGGGTCGCCCACATGCGCCTCCTTGTCGGCGGTGGCGATCTTCATCGCCTCGCAGACGGTGCGGATGTAGTCGGCGGCGTTGTGGCCCATTCCGGCCAGATCGAAATGCTCTAAAATATTGAGCATCTCCAAAAGCATAACACCGCCGCCCGGCGGTTGGCAGGAGGCAATGCGCCGGCCGCGATAGTCGGTCAACAGCGGGTCGGAGCGCCCGACCCTGTAAGCCTCCAGATCCGCCTTGCGCATCAGGCCGCCATTGGCGCGCATGTCGGCATCGATCCGGTCGGCGATCTCGCCGCGGTAGAACGTGTCGACGCCGTCGCGCTGGATGCGGCGCAGCGTCTGCGCCATGTCCGGATTTCGCACCACCTCGCCGATGCGCTTCAGGCGGCGGCCGCCCCTGCCGTCGTCGGTGAAATACACCGCCGCGCCGGTCTTGGAGAAGGCGAGGCGCTCGTCCACCTGCACCCGGCCGAGTGCGGCCCCGTGCGTCCACCAGAAATAGACGTGCGGGCGCACCGCAAAGCCTTTGTCCGCCTGGGCGATGGCGGGCGCCACCACGTCCGCCCAGTCCCAGGTGCCAAAGTCGCGCACCGCCTCCCAATAGGCCATCAGCGAGCCGGGCGTGGTGATCGAGCCGTAGCCCAGGTCGTTGACATTGTCCTTGAGAACAAAGCCGAAGCCGTCCCGCGTCTCCTCGATCAGCAGGTTGTGCCACATGTCCGGTGTGGCGGAGAGCGGTGTCCTGCCGTGAAAATCCAGGCAGGTGTGCACGCCCTTGCCCGGCATAAAGATCTGGCAGTTGCCGAAACCGGCAATGCCGCACATTTGCGGGTCGGCGACGCCCTGCACCAAGGCGGCGGCCATGGCGGCATCGATGGCGTTGCCGCCGGCCTGCAGGACGCGCGCCCCGGCCTCCGAGGCTTCGGGCTGGGCGGATACGATCATGGCTTCGGGCATGGCGGCGGTTCCTCGCTGATACCGGTATCGCGCCAGTCTGCTTTCCGCGCCCCGGTCGTGGCAAGGCGCATGCCGGCGAGGGTGGGGCCGGCGAGGGTGGGGCCGGGCACGACCAATATTTGGTTAATAAATAGTTGCGCCTGACCCGCCGATGCCGCACCATGCGTGTGGCTCGCAGGAACGAGCGTAAAAATTGCAACCAGGGTGAGTAGGAGCGCACATTATGATTTTGCGTGGACTGATTTGCAGCGTCAGCGTCGTTGTCCTGATGGGCTCGCCCGCGGTCGCCATGACGGTCGACAAGTTTTTCACCGTCAATCCGATCCAGGTTTGCGACGATGCGGGCATGAATTGTGCCAACACGCCGCTGTTCCAGGCAGAGATGGAGAAGATCTATCTGCAGGCGGGCGTCGCACCGATCATTCTGCCGACCCAGCAACTCAACAGCTCGACGTTGCTGAACGCGCCGAGCGTGACGAGCTTTGGCTTTGCCGGCAATGGCCGCCACACCAACGCGCAGGTGCTGAATGTCTGGTTCGTCAACACCATGCCGGTTCCCATGGGGACGCTGTTCGGCAATGCCTATGTCGGTGGCAATGGTGCGGCGATCAACAGTTCGGCGGTCGATGCGTTCAACGGCGGCAATGGCCGCCGCGACACGGTCGCCCATGAGCTTGGTCACAATCACGGCCTCGGTCACAGTGACTTCGGCGCCGGCGGCGCCAACAATGTCATGACCACCGGCAACGTGCGCTCGGTCCCGGATGGAGTCGGCAACATTACGCCGGACGGTGCCGGGCTTGGCGTGCTGACCATGGACCAAATCGACGAGATCCGCGACAACAGCCCCTTTATCGACATGGCGCCCGTGGTGACCGTCGATACGTTCGGCTCCACACCATTCCAGACCGACGATTTTTTCGAGGTGGCCTTCAATATGGGCCCGGTCGACACCTATCTGGAGTCGCTGACCCTTGACCTGACGCCGGTGAACGCGTTTTTCGACGCGACGAACGACCCGCCGGGTCTCGGCGGCAGCGGCTTTCAGACCAGCAATCTGAGCGGCATCGCCGCCGGGGAAATCTCTACGGCATCCGACGCCGCGCTGAATGGCCAGCAGCAACTCACCATCGACTTCGATCCGATGGCGTTCATGGTCGGGGATAGCTTCTCGTTCGGCATCGACGTCGATCTGTTCAGCAACATCGACGGTTTCGGGGCCGAGCCGACTCAATTGATCGGCGCGACCTACTCGTTCCAGTTCTCGAACGGGTTCAGCACCATGGTTGCGATGGACGCCTCGCTGGTCGCCAGTTCGACGACGAACGTCACGGGTATCATGCAGCCGACCGGTATGCCGATGATCCCGGCCATGTCGCCGGTGATGATTCCGGATCCCGACCCGACGATGATTTCCGACCCGAACCCGACCGTCGATGTGAGCGAGCCGGCAACGCTGGCGCCGCTCGGTGCGGCGCTGGTCGGCTTCGTCGCGCTGCGGCGCCGTCGCCGCTAGAGCGGGGACGGTAGTAGGACGCCCGGAATCCAGAGGGCCGGAGCGCCTGGCCCCGTGCAAACCGGCGCTCAGCACGCTTCGGCCTTCGGGTGCGGAGAATGCCCGCAAGGGATACCGGGGGCGGTTGGAAACAGCCGCCCCCGGCCTGTTTTTGCCCGCGGCCGCTCCGCCGGCCGCCGGTTTTCGTGTCGAAGGGAATTTGCCCGTTGCGCCATGTTGCGATTGCCTGTGCCCTCGCCATGAGCCTGGCACCCGCGTCCGGTTCGGCCAATTCCGGTTCGGCCCATCCCGGTGTCGCCGCCGATCATGTCCAGAGCCCGCCCGCGGTGCGGACATTCGAAGCGCCGAACCGGGCTTTCGTCCTGACGATCGAGTTGGTCGCGGAGGGGGCGGAGCCGAAGACGGTTGGCCGCCTGCACGACAATACCGGCGTTGCGGTGTGGCAACGGCCGATGCCGCAATACTATGGCCCGCGATATGCGTTCGTTGCCGACGACGGCCGCGTGCTGATGCTGGACGAGTGGGTGCCCATCGCTTCGCGCTTCGCGGTCATGGCCCTGGCGCGGGATGGTTCGCCGGTCGCCATCATCGGCTACGACAACCTGGCCACAATCCTGCGCGCGGACCCGAAATATCTGGCTGGCCATGCGGCGCTGGGGATTTGGCTGTCCGCCGCCCCGACACAGGACGGCGAGACCATAACGGCGCCAACCCCGGCAGGCGCTGTTGCCATCGATTTTGCCGGCCGGATCACCCCACCCTGAAACGGCGCCGGCGCCCTCGGCGCGGGTAGCCTGCCCGGCGCGGGTAGCCTGCCGCCCCGCCCACAGCCGGCGCCGACACCCGGTTGCCCCGATGTCGGCCCCGCCGCGGGCCGGTTTGTTCCAGCCAAACCGTTACCGGCTGGCGATCTCCACATAATCCCGCTTCGGCGCACCGGTGTAGAGCTGGCGCGGACGGTTGATCTTCTGGGTCGGATCCTCGATCAGCTCGCTCCACTGGCTGATCCAGCCGACGGTACGGCCGATGGCGAACAGCGCGGTGAACATGCTGACCGGGAAGCCCATCGCCTTCAGCATAAAGCCGGAATAGAAGTCGACGTTCGGATAGAGCTTGCGCTGAATGAAATACTCGTCCTCCAGCGCGATCCGTTCCAACTCCATCGCCACTTCCATGAGCGGGTCGGTGACGCCGAGCTCGCCCATCAACTCGTGCGCGGCCTTCTGGATCACCGCGGCGCGCGGGTCGTAGTTCTTGTAGACGCGGTGGCCGAATCCGAACAGGCGGAAGGGGTCGTCCGGGTCCTTGGCCTTCTTGACCATGGCCGGCACGTTTTCCTTGCTGCCGATTTCGGTCAGCATTTTCAGCACTTCTTCGTTGGCACCGCCATGGCTCGGCCCCCAAAGCGCGGCGCAACCGGCGGCAATGCAGGCAAACGGATTGGCGCCGGTCGAGCCGGCCAGACGCACGGTGGAGGTGCCGGCGTTCTGCTCGTGGTCGGCGTGCAGGATAAAGATCAGGTCCAGCGCCTTGGCGACGACCTCGTTGACCTCGTAATCCTCCGCCGGCACCGCGTGGCACATGTGCAGGAAGTTGGCGGCATAACCCAAATTGTTCCGCGGGTAGGTAAAGGGCTGGCCGATGGAATACTTGTAGGCCCAGGCCGCAATCGTCGGCATTTTCGCGATCAGCCGGTGGCTGGCGATCACGCGGTGCGTCGGATCGTCGATATCGGTCGAGTCATGATAAAACGCAGACATTGCGCCGACCACGCCGCAGAGCACCGCCATCGGGTGCGCATCGCGGCGGAAACCGCGATAGAAAGTCTGCATCTGATCATGCAGCATGGTGTGGTGGCTGATGGTGAATTCGAAGTCGTCGTACTGCTCTTTGGTCGGCAGTTCGCCGTTCATCAGCAGATAGCAGACTTCCATATAATTGGATTTCTCCGCCAACTGCTCGATCGGATAGCCCCGATACATCAGAACGCCTTCGTCGCCGTCGATATAGGTTACTTTCGACTGGCAGGAGCCGGTGGCGGTATAGCCCGGATCGAAGGTGAACAGGCCCGTGTCCTTGTACAGCGAGCGGATGTCGATCACCGGGGCGCCGGCCGTGCCGTGCATGACCGGCAGGGTCGTCTGTTTGCCGCTTTGGTTATCCGTGAGGGTCACCGTGTGTTTGGATCCGGTATCCGACATCGTCATCCTCGTTCTCTACAGGTCCCGTCCCGGCATCGATCCGGTGCACGGTCGTAATTGAATGCACTGCACCATAAGGCCACAAGCCGCGCTTGGCAATTCAAAGCGCACAGGGCCAGCGCCGTTTCCGACCTTATGCCCGCACGATGGTTGATCCGCGGTTGCCGGGGTGGCAAGCCGTTGACAAGCGGCCCGCTTCAGGCTTGTCCGCGGAGGCGGGCCAGAGTCTCCTCCCGCCCCAGAATCCGCATGACCTCGAACAGGCCCGGCGATGCGTTCGAACCGGTAAGCGCGGCCCGCAGCGGCTGCGCCACCTTGCCGAGCTTGACACCGGCGGCTTCCGCCTGGGCGCGCACCGCCGCTTCCAGCGCCATCTCGTCCCAAGGCTCCAGTCCGGCCAGGGTGGCGGCGAGCGCGGCGAGCTGGCGGCGACCGTCGCCATCCAGCAGTTTTTCGGCCTTTGCGTTCAGCGGCTGGGCACCGTCGCGCACATAAAAAACGCTGTTCTCGGCCAGTTCGTTCAGGTCCTTGGCCCGCTCCTTCAGCCCGGCCATGCCGGCCAGCAGGCGGGCGCGGCCGGGCTGGCCGACGGCCAGGTCGTGGTTCTTCGCCAGCCGCTCCGCCACCAGATCCACCAGGCGGGCGTCGTCGGCCGCGCGCAGATAGTGGCCGTTCAGGTTGGTGAGCTTCGCCATGTCGAAGCGCGACGGCGAACGGCCCACGCCGGCCAGGTCGAACCACTCGATCGCCTGTTCGGTGGCGATAATCTCGTCATCGCCATGCCCCCAGCCGAGGCGTAGCAGATAGTTCCGCACCGCTTCCGGCAGAAAGCCCATGTCGCGGTAGGCATCGACGCCCAGCGCGCCGTGCCGCTTCGAGAGCTTGGCGCCGTCGGGGCCGTGGATCAGCGGGATGTGGGCGAAGACCGGCAAATCCCAGCCCATGGCCTTGAACACCTGGGCCTGGCGGAAGGCGTTGTTCAGATGGTCGTCGCCGCGGATCACATGGGTCACGCCCATGTCGTGATCGTCCACCACCACGCTCAGCATATAGGTTGGGGAGCCGTCCGCGCGCAGCAGCACCATGTCGTCGAGTTCGGCATTCTGCACGGTGACGCGGCCCTGCACCTGGTCGTCGATCACGGTTTCGCCGGTCTGCGGCGCCTTCAGCCGGATCACCGGATCGACGCCCGCCGGGGCTTGCGACGGATCGCGGTCGCGCCAGGTGCCGTCATAGCGCAGGGGCCGCTTTTCCGCCTTGGCCCGCTCGCGCATCTGCGCCAATTCCTGCGGCGAGCAATAGCAGCGATAGGCGTGACCGGTTTCCAGCATCCGGTGGGCGACCTCCGCATGGCGGGCCTGGCGGGCGAACTGGTAGACCGTGTCGCCATCCCAATCCAGCCCCAGCCAGGAAAGGCCGTCCAGGATGGCATCGACCGCTTCCTGGGTGGAACGCTTGCGGTCGGTATCCTCGATCCGCAGCAGGAATCGGCCGCCATGGTGGCGGGTGAACAGCCAGTTGAACAGCGCGGTGCGGGCGCCGCCGATATGAAGAAAGCCGGTCGGCGACGGGGCAAAGCGGGTCACAACAGACATTGAACGGAAGCCCATCGGATTAAGGAGGTGTTAACCGGTTTACCGGCTTGATCGCCACACGCGGAACCTGCCGCGGCGGACGGATGGACGGGTGTTATCGGCATGGGCCGGATCAGCGTCAATAGCACCGGGCTCTCTGCCCACCGGCGGTGGGCGGTGCGCGGCCAGGCGCGCAGCCTGGCCGGGGCGCTGGCGGAGACCTGGACGGCGGAGGCGCGGCGCCGGCCGCTCTGGCTTGCCGCCGCGTTCGGCGCTGGCGTCGCACTCTATTTTCTGCTGCCGGCAGAGCCGCCGGCGCTGGCCGGTCTGGCCTTGGCCGGGCCGATGGCCGTGCTCGCCCTGCTGGCGCAGCAAGGGCCGGTGCGCGCCCTGGCCCTGGTGCTGCTCATGCTGGGGGCCGGTTTCGCCGCAGGCCAGTGGCAGGTCTACCGGGCAGAGGCGCCCCGCTTGCAACGGGGCACCGACCGATTCGAGGCGGAGGTCTGCGTGGAACGGGTGACGCCGCGCACCACCTATACGGAGATCGTGGTCGCCGGTTGGTCGCCGGGCACGCCGCTGCCGGAGGGGCTGAAGGCGCGCTTCCGCTGGCGCAATCCGCCGGCAGGCTTGCAGCCGGGCGCGCGGCTATGGCTCAAGCCTCGGCTGTTCCCGGTGAGCGGCGCCATCTACCCCAACAGCTACGACCCGCGTCGGCTGGCCTTTTTCGATCGCATCGGCGCCGAGGGCTGGCTCGGCAAGACAACCAAGCTTGTCGGCGCCTGCCACCCGCCCGGCTGGATGGCGGAAGCGCGGTCCTGGCTGCGCCAGCGGCTATTGGCGGATGTTGCGGGCGCGGCCGGCGGCATTCTGATCGGCGTCACCACCGGCTGGCGCGGCGACATCGCCAGCGCCGACGCGGAAGCCATGCGCAATGCCGGGCTGGGGCACCTGCTGGCGATTTCCGGCCTGCATGTGGGCTTGGCCGTCGGGCTGATCCTGGTGACGCTGCGGGCCGGGCTTGCCCTGATCCCCTATCTGGCGCTGCGCTTTCCGATCCACAAATGGGCCGCGGCGGCGGGCTTGCTGGCGGGCATCGGCTACCTGCTGTTTTCCGGCGGCAGCGTGCCGACGCAGCGGGCGATGATCATGCTGGGCCTGGTGCTGCTGGCGCTGCTGGCCGACCGGGTGGAGCTCTCCATGCGGCCCGTGGCCTGGGCAGCGGTCATCGTGCTGGCGGCAGCGCCGCACGCGATCCTCTCGCCCAGTTTCCAACTGTCGTTCGCAGCCGTGATCGGCCTGGTGGCGGTGTTCGAGACCTGGCGGCGCTGGCGCCGCAGCCGGGAGGTGCGGGCGCCGCGCCTGCCCTGGGCCGTGCGCTATCTGCTCGGCGTCTCGGCAACGACGGTGGTGGCGACGGTTGCGACCATGCCGTTTGCCGCCTTCCACTTCCACCGCATCGCGCTGCTGAGCCTGTTCGCCAACCTGATCGCGGTGCCGGTGTTCGGCTTCTGGGTGATGCCGGCGCTGATGCTGGGCGTGTTGCTGGCGCCGCTGGGGCTGGAGGTGCCGGTCTGGCAGGCGGCGGGCGCCGGCGTCGACGTGATCCTTTGGGTGGCCCACACCATGGGCAATGCGGAAGGCGCGGTGGGGCGGGTTGGCGTCGTGCCGTTCTGGGGCATCGGCTGTGCGGTGCTGGGCGGGCTCTGGTGGGCGATCTGGCAGCAGCGCTGGCGCTGGTGGGGCGTGCCGGTGGTTCTGGCCGGCCTGGCCGCACCGCTGACCGCAAGCCCGCCTGACGCCATCGTCGCCCGCGACCTGCTGGCGGTGAGCGACCGGCAGGGCGGCTATTGGATGACGGGCCGCGGCGGCTTCGTGCGCGAGCGCTGGCTGGGCGAGACCGCTGCCACCGACCGCCCCTGGCCTGCCGGTGCCGAGACCGGCGCGCCCGGAGTTTCCCTTGCCTGCGACGCCCAGGCCTGCCGCCTCTCCACGCCGGACGGCACCCTCGCGCTGGTCGAAGACCCGGACGCGGCATCGGACTGTCGGACAGCGACCTATGGCATCGCCCGTTACAAGCTGCCCGACTGCGACTGGTGGGCCGGGTGGGATGAAACCGTGCTGATCACACTCCGCGACGGCGAGGCCGACCGCACCAGCTCCCGCTGGCCGCCGCGGCCCTGGCTGGCGCCTTAGGCCGGCAGCGACCGTCGCGATAGGATGGACCGGTATCGGCCGTCGGCTGGCGGATGTCGCGGCGGCGAGCCGGTGTCTGATCCTTGCAGGCAATGGCCAGGCGGCAGCGGCGGTGATATCCCTCTCCAGACCCAACCGCCGCCTGAGAGCCTGCTCCACCATGCTTCTTCGCGCTGTCGCCACCGTTGGCGGCTATACCATGGCGAGCCGCGTTCTCGGCTTCGTTCGCGATCTGCTGATCGCGGCGATTATGGGTGCGGGGCCGGTGGCGGATGCGTTTTTCGTCGCCCTGCGGCTGCCGAACCTGTTCCGCCGCCTGTTCGCGGAGGGTGCGTTCAACGCGGCTTTCGTGCCCGTTTTCGCCGGCGTGCTGGCGCGCGAGGGCCCGACGCTGGCCCGCCGCTTTGCCGAGCGGGTGCTGGCGCTGATGCTGGTAACGCTCACCCTGATCACCATCGCCGCCGAGCTGGCGATGCCGGCGCTGGTCTACGGCCTTGCCCCCGGCCTGGCAGACAAGCCCGGCAGTTTCGGCCTGGCGGTCGAGATGGCGCGCCTCACCTTTCCCTATCTCTGGTTCATCACCCTTGCCTCGCTGATGGGGGCGGTGCTGAACGCGCTGGAGAAGTTCGCCGCCGCCGCCGCCGCGCCCTGTGTCCTCAACCTGATCATGATCGCGAGCCTGCTGTTTGCCGCCGACGCGCTGGAAACGCCGGGGCATGCGCTCTCCATCGCCGTGGCGCTGGCCGGGCTGGCGCAACTGGTGCTCATGGCCTGGGCGATGCGGCGGGCGGGTTTTGCGCTGCGGCTGGTGCCGGTCAGGCTCGACCCGCTGGTGCGTCGCACGCTGAAACTCCTTGGCCCCGGCGCCATCGGTGCGGGCGCGTTGCAGCTCAACATGCTGGTGAACACGCTGATCGCCTCGCTGTTGCCGGTGGGGGCGATCAGCTATCTCTACTATGCCGACCGCATCTACCAACTGCCGCTGGGTGTGATCGGCATCGCCATCGGCACGGCGCTGCTGCCCCGGCTGTCGCGGGCGCTGAAGGGGGAGACGCCGGCGGCGGCCAATGCCGCGCTGAACCGGGCGCTCGAACTCTCGCTGTTCCTGACGCTGCCGGCGGCGGTGGCGCTGGCCGCGATTCCGCAGGCCATCGTGCGCGTGCTGTTCGAGCGCGGCGCCTTCGTTGCCGCCGACACGGCGGCCACCGCCTGGGTGCTGGCCGCCTATGCCCTGGGATTGCCGGCCTTCGTGCTGGTCAAGGTGCTGAGCCCCGGTTTTTTCGCGCGGGAAGACACGGCGACGCCGGTCAAAGTCGCCACCGCCAGCATCGCGCTCAACATCGCCCTGGGCTTTGCGCTGTACCGGCCGCTGGGCGCGGCCGGGCTGGCGCTGGCGACCACCGTCGCCAGTTGGGCGAACGCGCTGGTGCTGGGCTGGCTCCTCGCCCGGCGCGGCCACTGGCAGGCGGATCCGGGCCTGCGCGCCCGCGCGCCGAGGGTGCTGGCCGCCAGCCTCGCCATGGGCGCGCTGGTCTGGAGTGCGGCGGCGGCGCTGGCCGCGCCGCTGGGCGATGGCGAAATCCTGCGGGCCGCCGCGCTGGGCACGGTCTGCGCCGGTGGGGCGGCGGGTTATTTCCTGCTCGCCTGGGCCATCGGCGCGGTGGACCGGGCCGGCGTCGCCGCATTGGCCAAACGTCCGCTTGACCGCCTGCGCCGACGCCGCGATAACCCGAAGCCTTCCGCCCCCGACGAGCCCGAAGTCCGATGACCCACCCGACCAATCGCATTTTCAGCGGCATTCAGCCGACCGGCAATCTGCACCTCGGCAACTATCTGGGCGCGATTCGCAACTGGGTGGGCATGCAGCACGACTATGAGTGCATTTTCTGCATCGTCGACCTGCACGCCATCACCCTGCCGCAAGACCCGGAGGCGCTGCGCCAGTCCACCCGCGAGGTGACGGCGGCCTATATCGCGAGCGGCATCGACCCCGAGCACTGTATCATCTTCAACCAATCCACCGTCAGCGGCCATGCGGAGCTGGCCTGGATCCTGGGTTGCCATGCGCCGATGGGCTGGCTGAACCGCATGACCCAGTTCAAGGAGAAGGCCGGCAAGAAGCGCGACCAGGCCATGGTCGGCCTGTACTCCTACCCGGTGCTGATGGCCGCCGACATCCTGCTCTACAAGGCCACCGACGTGCCGGTGGGCGAGGACCAGAAACAGCATCTGGAGCTTGCCCGCGACATTGCCGGCGCCTTCAACCGCTATTACGACGTCGATTTCTTCCCGCTGCCGGAGCCGCGGATTTTCGGTTCTGCCACCCGCGTCATGAGCCTGCGCGACGGCACTGCGAAGATGAGCAAGTCCGACCCGTCGGACATGTCGCGCATCACCTTTACCGACGATGCCGACGCCATTGCGGGCAAGATCCGCCGCGCCAAGACCGACCCGGAACCGCTGCCCTCGGAGGCCGCAGGTCTGGAAGGCCGGCCGGAGGCGGAAAACCTGGTCGGCATCTACGCAGCCCTCGCCAATGGCACGGTCGACCAGGTGCTGGCCGAGTTCGGCGGCAAGGGCTTTGCCGATTTCAAGAAGGCGCTGTCGGATGTGGCGGTGACCGTGCTCTCCCCTATCACGGGTGAGATGAACCGCATGCTGGCCGACCCCGGCTATGTCGACAACGTGCTGCACCATGGCTTCGAGCGGGCCGAGGCCATTGCCGGTCCGGTGCTGACGGAAGCGAAGGAACTGGTCGGCTTCCTGCGTCCCTGAAACGTCGCCCACCCCCTTGCCTTGCGGCAAGAGCGGGCGCATACATAAAAGTTACCCCGCGCGCCGCAATCCGCGGCGCAGCACAGTCATTTGTAAGCGGAAAGCCCGGGCCGCCATGCAGCTCTATCTGCCCATCGCGGAAATATCGGTGAACGTGTTTCTGCTGCTGGGCATGGGCGGTGTTATCGGCTTTCTCTCTGGCATGTTCGGCGTCGGCGGCGGCTTCCTGACCACGCCGGCGCTGATTCTGATCGGCATCCCGCCCGCGGTTGCGGTCGCCAGCGGTGCCAACCAGCTGGTCGCCACTTCGATCACCGGCGTCATCGCCCATTGGCGGCGCAGGAGCGTCGACTTCACCATGGGCGCCGTGCTGCTCTGCGGCGGTATCGTTGGCTCCACCATCGGCGTCTATGTGTTCAAACTGCTGCGCGAACTGGGGCAAGTGGATCTGATGATCTCGCTGCTTTATGTCGTGTTTTTGGGCGCCATCGGCCTGTTGATGTTCGCCGAAAGCGGCCGCGCCCTGCTGCGCTCCCGCCGCGGCACGGCGCGCCGCGGGAAGCTGCACCAGCACACCTGGATGCACGGCCTGCCCTTCAAAATCCGTTTCCGCCGCTCCCGCCTGTATATCAGCGCGCTGATGCCGTTGACCGTCGGCACCCTGATCGGCTTGCTGGCGGCGTTGATGGGGGTGGGCGGCGGCTTCATCATGGTGCCGGCGATGATCTACCTGCTGGGCATGCCGACCAGTGTGGTCGCCGGCACGTCATTGTTTCAAATTCTGTTCGTGGTGGCGAACGTCACCTTTCTCCAGGCCTACACCACGCAGACCGTGGATTTGGTCCTGGCACTGGTCTTGCTGGTAGGCTCTGTGGTGGGCGTACAGTTGGGCACTCTGGTCGGCGCCAAGATGTCCGGCCCGCAATTCCGCATCCTGCTGGCGCTGCTCGTGCTGGCCACCAGCACCAAGCTGCTGCTCGATTTGGTGATCGAGCCGGCGGACCTGTTCAGCCTGCAGGTGGCGGACGGGAACGGCCACTGATGCCCCGCCCGGCCCCCTTTGCAGAGATACTGCTGTTGCCCCTGGCATTCCTGCTGGTGCTGGGCGGTGCCGCCCGGGCGAATACGCTGGTAGCCGACCTTTCCGAGCACGAAATCAAGATCACCACCGGCTTTGCCGGCACCGAACTGCTGCTGTTCGGTGCCAACCAGGGCGCGGGCAATGTCATCGTGATTGTCAGCGGCCCGGATAGCGAGGTCACCGTCCGCAAGAAATCCCGGGTCAGCGGCCTTTGGATCAACACGGACAGCGTGCGCTTCGACACCGTGCCCGGTTTCTACCACGTCGCCGCGACGGAAAGCCTGTCCGCCAGCGACCTGAACGAGGTGCTGCGCGAAAACGGGGTTGGCTTTCGCTATTTGAACCTGAACCCGGCCGACGAAATCGCCCCGGTCCAGGCCGCGACCTTCCGCGAGGCGCTGCTGCGGCGCAAGGAGGTGCTCCGGCTCTATGCCGCCAAACCCGGGCTGATCGAGGTTGTCGGCGGCGGCCTGTTCCGCACCCGCGTGCGCTTTCCCGCCAACGTCCCGACCGGCCAGTATCATGTGGATGTCTATCACGTGGTCGATGGCTGGGTGGCCTCGACCACATCAATTCCCTTGACGGTCCACAAGGTTGGGATGGAAGCTTCGATTTTCCGCTTTGCCCACGACTATCCGGCACTCTATGGTGCGGTGGCGATCCTGATCGCAGCGCTGGCCGGCTATGGGGCAGGCATGGTATTTGGACGACGTTAGATGAGCGATACCAAACCGCCAACCGGCGATGGCGATACCCGCAAGGCGATCGGTCGCACCCTTTTGTGCGTGGTGGATGACACGGTGGAAATGTCGGTCGCCCTGCAATTCGCTGCCCGCCGCGCGCTTCGCACCGGCGCGCATATCGGCCTGCTCTATGTGATCGAGCAGGCAACCGAATTTCAGCACTGGTCGTCGATCGGCGACCTGATGCGGGCGGAAGCGCATGCGGAGGCCGAGCGCATTCTCAGCCGCGCGGCCGAGCACATCCGCCAATGGAATGCGGAGCCGCCGGTGCTCTACATCCGCGAGGGAGAGCGCCGCGACGCGGTGATCGATCAGATCCGCGAAGACCCATCCATCGCCTTCCTGATCCTGGGCGCCGCCACGGGCCGGGACGGGCCCGGCCCGCTGGTCACGGCCCTGACCGGCCGCTGGGTCGGCCAGTTGCACATCCCGATCATGATCGTGCCGGGCAATGTCTCCGAGGAAGAGATCGAGTCCTTTGCGTGAGGCTTGAGGCGGGGCAGCGGGTGCTGCCGGCAGGGCCGACGCCTGTTCTCTTTGCGCCGGCGGCCGAACTGTGGTTATCACCGGCCCGGCCAAGACGGATCCGGAACAGACGTGGCAATAGGCAGGTATCATGACGTCCCCCACCCACATTGTCGGCGGCGGCCTCGCCGGTTCGGAGGCGGCATGGCAGCTGGCCCGGGCGGGCCGGCCGGTCATGCTGCACGAGATGCGGCCGGTCCGCTCCACCGACGCTCATGTGAGCGACCGGCTGGCGGAACTGGTCTGCTCCAACTCCTTCCGCTCCGACGATGCGGACGGCAATGCCGTTGGCCTGCTGCACGAGGAATTGCGCCGCTGCGGCTCGCTGATCATGCAGGCGGCCGACAAGCACCAGGTGCCCGCGGGCGCGGCACTGGCCGTGGATCGGGAGGGCTTTGCGGCAGAGGTCTCGCAGACGCTCGAACGGCACCCCCTCGTCACCATCGCCCGCGAGGAAATTCCCGGCCTGCCGCCAGCCGACTGGGGGGCGGCCGTGGTGGCCACGGGCCCGCTCACGTCCGAACCGCTGGCCGCGGCGATCCGTGCGGCGTGCGGCCAGGATTCGCTTGCCTTTTTCGATGCCATTGCGCCCATTGTTCACCGCGACTCCGTCGACATGGGCACGGCCTGGTTCCAGTCGCGCTACGACAAGCCGGGGCCGGGCGGCGAGACGGCGGCCTATCTGAACTGCCCGATGGACGAAGCGGAATATCTGGCCTTTGTCGCGGCGTTGAATGCCGCCGGCGTGACCGAATTCCGCGAATGGGAGCAGAACACCCCCTATTTCGAGGGCTGCCTGCCCATCGAAGTGATGGCCGCCCGCGGGCCGGAGACGCTGCGCTATGGACCGTTCAAGCCGGTGGGCCTCACCAACCCGCACAACCCCACGGTCAAGCCCTATGCGATCCTGCAATTGCGCCAGGACAACGCGCTGGGGACGCTGTTCAACCTGGTCGGTTGCCAGACCAAGATGCGGCATGGGGAGCAGGCGCGGGTGTTCCGCATGGTGCCGGGCCTGGAGAACGCCGCGTTCGCCCGCTTCGGCGGCATCCACCGGAACAGTTTTCTCAACTCCCCCATCGTCCTCGACGCAGAGCTTCGCCTGAAGGCCGCACCGCACCTGCGCTTCGCCGGCCAGGTCACCGGCGTCGAAGGCTATGTGGAGAGCACCGCCATTGGCCTGCTCGCCGCCCGCTTCGTGCTGGCGGAGACCTTGGGCCAGACCCTTGCCCCGCCGCCGCCGACGACGGCGCTTGGCGCCCTGCTGGCGCATGTTACCGGCGGCGCCATTGGCGCGGAGACGCCCGGCGCCTTTCAGCCGATGAACGTGAATTTCGGCCTGTTCCCGCCCATCGACCTGCCGCGCGAGAAAGGCCGGCGCAAGCCCGGCAAGACCGAGCGGCGGGCGGCCCTGGCCCACCGTGCCCGCGCCGACCTCTCCGCCTGGTTGGCGCAGAACGACGCGGTGGAAAAGGTTGCCTAGAAGCGTCGCCGGCCGCAGAATGCCCTCCTGCATCCAACTATCGTTGAAGGAAAGGTTTCCCCCATGGGCTATTCCCTCGAACAACTCGCCGCCGACTGCCACGATGCCCTCAAGGCCGATCCCGGTGCCGGCGGGCGTGAGAAAGTCCGCCAGTTCGTCTCCAAGGCATTGAAGGACCAGGACCTCCTTGCGAAATACCTGAACGACGAAGTGAAGCAGGAACGCACGGTTCTTTATGAGGACAAGGAACTGGGCTTCTGCATTTGCGGCCATGTCTACAAGGGCGCCAGGCAGGGCGCGCCGCACGACCACGGTCCGACCTGGGCGATCTACGGCCAGGCCGAGGGCGAGACCGAGATGACCGATTGGGATGTTGTCAGCCCTGCTGAGGGCGACAAGCCGGCCAAGGTCAAGCTTTCCCGCAAATACAAGCTGGTTCCGGGCGACGCGCACGTCTATCCGGAGGGTGCGGTGCACGCCCCCTACCGCGATGGCCCGACCCGCCTGATCCGCATCGAAGGCGTCGATACCATGAAGGTAAGCCGCACGCCGATCGAAATCGTGGAGTAAACCGCTCCGCCGGATGGGCGCCTTCGGGCGCCCATCGCCGTTTCGGGGCTATCCGACGATCGCATGTCGGGGCTATCCGACGATCGCATGAGGCAGAAAGCGCGAGGTGTCCCGCGTCACCGGCGTCGTGTCCTCGCGGATGCCCATGCCGGCCGGTTCGCCCCGCACCACCCACGAGCCGATCACCGTGTAATTGCCGGCAAAGCACGGCAACGGATGCAGGGCCTGCAGCACATGGCCCTCCGAACCATAGGGGCCTTCGACGGCATAGCGCCGCCCGTCCGGCTCCACCCATTCGACATTGGCGCCCTCACGGCTGAACAAGGGCTTGCGCACATGGCCGCCGGACAGGGCCGAGGCCGCGGGATCGCCCTCGAAAAACGCCGGCAGCAGGTTCGGATGGCCGGGGAAAAAGCGCCAGAGCAGGGGCAGCAGGCCCTTGTTGGAGAGGATCGCCTTCCACGGCGGCTCCAGCCAGCGCACGCCGGCCTTGGGCACGTATTCGCCGAACGGGTCGCGGAACACCTGCTCCCACGGGTAGAGCTTGAACAGCGCTTCGATCACATAGTCGTTGGCGTCCGAGAACCGGCCTGACGCATCCACGCCGATCTTTTCCAGCGCCACATAATCGGTGGCAAGGCCCGCCTGGCGGGCGCAATCCTCTAGATAGGCGACGGTGCCGCGGTCCTCGTCATGGCCTTCCGCCGAGGAAAAGTGCAAATAGCAGCCAGGGTCGAATGCCTCGAACGCACGGATCAGCGTTTCCTGGATGCTGTTGTACTGGTCGGCATCCTTCGGCACCCGCCCGAACACCCGAGCCTGCTCTAGCCAAAGCCACTGGAAGAAGGCGCTCTCGTAAAGCGAGGTCGGCGTGTCGGCATTGTATTCATAGAGCCTGGCCGGGCCCTGGCCGTCATAGGCGAAGTCCATGCGGCCATAGAGCGGCGGCTCGCCCCGGTGCCAGCTTTGGGCGATCAGATCCCAGAATGGCTCCGGGATGGCGAGTTGGCGCAGCAATTCCTCGTCGCGGCAGGCGCGGTCGACCACTTCCAGGCACATGGCCTCCACCGCCGCCGTCGGCGCCTCGATATCGTCCTCGATCTGGCGGAGCGTGAAGCGGTAGTGGGCCCGCTCGTCCCAATAGGCTTCGCCCGCGATGGTGTGGAAATGAAAGCCCAGCGCCGCGGCCTGGCCGCGCCAGTCCGGCCGTTCCGGCGAGGGGATGCGCAGCATCAGGCGGCCCTCACCGGGCGAGTTCCCGCACGGCGGCGACCAGTTCCGGCTCATCCCACTCCGCCGGGCCGACATAGGTGGCGGCAATCCCGCCCCGGGCGTCGACGATAAAGGTGCGCGGCAGGGCGCTGCCGCCGGGCATGGCGCGGGTGAAGGCGCCTTTCGGGTCAAGATAGGGGGCGAGCCGGTCCAGCCCATGCTCCTCCAGGAAGGGAGCGACCTTGGCCATGCCGTCCCGGTCCGACGACACGGCGATAACGCGGATGCCATCGTCGGCAACGGCGGCCTGCAGCCGGTTCAGGGCCGGCATTTCGCGCACGCAGGGGGTGCACCAGGTGGCCCACAGGTTCACCACCACGCCCTGGCCCTGGAAATCGGCGAGCGTCACGGCCCGGCCCTTGCCATCGCCAAAACCCACATCGGGAGCGGCAAGCGCGGGCGCATGCCGTTGCAGCATGGCGGTCCAGTCCGGCACGGGGCGGACCGCCTTGCCGCCCGCGCCGGCCGGGGCGGGTCCTGCGGCGACGCTGGCCGGCGGCTCCGCTTCCCCTTCGCCCGTGAGCATGCCATACAGGGCAGCACCAGCCGCAATCACGGCCACCAGCAGCACCAGAGCGATCCACCGCATGTCCCAGTCTTCCTCCGATCCTTCCGCCAACCCGCTCTGGGGCGGCCGTTTTGCCGCCGGTCCCGCCGCGATCATGGCGGAGATCAACGTCTCCATAGGGTTCGACAAACGCCTGGCGCCGCAGGATATCGCAGGCTCCCGCGCCCATGCGGCCATGCTGGCAGATCAAGGGATTATCACAGCCGAAGACAATGCGGCCATTCAACAGGGCTTGAACACGATCGAGGCGGAGATCGCCGCCGGCGACTTCCCCTTCCGCGCGGACCTCGAAGACATCCACATGAATGTGGAGGCGCGCCTGCGCGAGCTGATCGGCGAGCCGGCGGGCCGGCTGCACACCGCGCGCAGCCGCAATGACCAGGTTGCGACCGACTTCCGCCTCTGGGTGCGCCAGGCCTGCGCGGAAGCCGACCGGGCGCTTGCCGATCTGCAAGCGGCGCTGGTCGACCAGGCGGAGGGTGCGGCGGAGACGGTCATGCCCGGCTTCACCCATTTGCAGAACGCCCAGCCGATCACCTTTGGCCATCACCTGATGGCCTATGTGGAGATGTTCGGCCGCGACCGCGGCCGCTTCGCCGACGCGGCCCACCGCATGAACGAATCACCGCTGGGGGCCGCCGCGCTTGCGGGCACGCCCTTCGCCATCGACCGCGGTGCGACGGCCATGGCGCTGGGCTTCGAGCGGCCGACGGCGAACTCGGTCGACAGCGTGTCGGCGCGGGATTTTGCGCTGGAGTTTCTCTCCGCCGCCGCCATCTCTGCCACCCACCTCTCCCGCCTGGCCGAGGAAATCGTGCTCTGGTGTTCGGAGGGCTTCGGCTTCGTCAAGCTTTCGGATGCGTTCACCACCGGCTCCAGCATCATGCCGCAGAAGCGCAACCCGGACGCCGCCGAGCTGACCCGCGCCAAGTCCGGGCGGATGATCGGCTCGCTCAACAGCCTGCTGGTGACCATGAAAGGTCTGCCGCTCGCCTATTCCAAAGATATGCAGGAGGACAAGGAGCCGACCTTCGAGGCCGCCGACGCCCTGATGCTCTGCCTCGCCGCCACCGCCGGCATGGTGCGCGATCTGGTCCCGCAGCCAGAGCGCATGCGCGCCGCCGCCGAACGCGGCCACATCACCGCGACGGACCTGGCCGACTGGCTGGTGCGCGAACTGGGCCTGCCCTTCCGCGATGCCCACCACGTCACCGGCCAGCTGGTGGCGGAGGCCGACCGGCAGGCGGCTTCGCTTGCCGGCCTGTCGCTGGAGAGCATGCAAAACGTGCACCCGGGCATTCACGCCGGCGTCTATGATGTCCTGACCATCGACGCCTCGGTCGCGAGCCGCACAAGCGAGGGCGGCACCGCGCCCGTGCGCGTGCTGGAAGCCGTCGCCGAGGCGCGCCTGCGCTACGGCCTGAACCAGGGGAGTTGAACCGCCCATGGGACGCCTCGTCATGATGATGTTCGTGCTGACCGTCGTCGCCTTCGCCGTCACCGCCTGCGGCAAGAAGGGCGACCTGGAGCAGCCGGACGGCACCACCGCCACCTATCCGCGGACCTATCCGCAGCAATAGGCACCAGCCTTGCGGTCCGGGCAGCCGGGGAGATGCCGCGTTGCCGCAGCGGCCCCTGTTCGTCAGATCACGGAGAGCAGGCGCAAGGCCAGTGCGACGATGCTGAGCCAGCCGACAAGGAAGGCCAGGGTGCGCAGCACCGGAATGCCGAGGGCGTAGACCACCAGGAAGACGATGCGCGAGAGCACGAACGCCTGGGCGGCCAGGGCCGTCGTCGCATCGGCTGCGCCGGCAACCACCACCGCCACCGCCAGCGGTGCGAATATCACCACGTTCTCGACCGTGTTGTAGTGAGCCGCCTTCAGCCGCTCCGCCCAGGGCGAGAGGGGCGGCAGGCTCGGTTTCGGATTGTCCAGCGCCCGCCAGAGACCCCAGGTGCCGATCCGGTTCAGCACATACGGCAAAGAGGTTGCGGCCATAACCAGGCCCATCACCGCCAACCACCACAATTCCGTGGCAATCGTGTTGACGTCATTTGCTGTCATTTGATTGTTCCCCAAGGCAACGAAAGACGAACGGCCCGACCTTACGAGCGATTGCTCGTCTTGGCGAGTGGCATCCCGCGATCTTGCGCAGAGCTTTGGCCCAGGGGCCCCCGGATATGCGGCGGCCGAACAACTGCCATGCGCGGCTCCGCTCTTGACCCGATTGGGGAAACGGGCCTTATCGTGTAACGGTTATTCCATACGAGAGTCCCTTTGGATGGGTCATGGCCGATCTTGCTGCATTGAAAGCGATTGTCGGGCCGAAAGGCTGGTCTGACGATCCCCAAACCCTGGCGCCGCTGCTGGTGGAGCCGCGCGGCCTCTACAAGGGCGCCGCGGCGCTGGTGTTGCGCCCGGAGACGACCGGACAGGTCGCTGCGATCGTGCGCGAGTGCCGCAGGGCGGGCATCGCGCTGGTGCCGCAGGGCGGCAACACGGGCCTATGCGGCGGCGCCTCGCCGGACCAGAGCGGCGAGCAGGTGATCCTCTCGCTCGGCCGCATGAACCGCATCCGCGCCATCGACGCGCTCGACTACACCATCACGGTGGAGGCGGGCTGCGTGCTGCAAACCGTCCAACAGGCCGCCAGCGATGTGGATCGGCTGTTTCCGCTATCGCTGGGGGCGGAGGGGTCGTGCCAGATCGGCGGCAATCTCTCCACCAACGCCGGCGGCATCAACACGCTGCGCTATGGCAACGCCCGCGACCTGGTGCTGGGGCTGGAGGTGGTGCTGCCGGACGGGCGCATCTGGAACGGCCTGCGCCTGCTGCGCAAGGACAACACCGGCTATGACCTGAAACACCTGTTCATCGGGGCGGAGGGCTCGCTGGGCATTATCACGGCGGCGACACTGAAACTGTTCCCGAAGCCGCGCGAGGAAGTGACCGCCATTGCCGCGGTGCGCGACGTGCCGGGCGTGATCGAACTGCTGTCGCGCCTGCGCCTTGCCACCGGCGACCAGGTGACAGCGTTCGAGTTCATGGAGCGGTTCGGCATCGACCTGGCCATCGAGCACGTGCACGGCGTGCGCGATCCGCTGGCGGACCGCTACGAGCATTATGCGCTGATGCGCTGCTCTGCGGGCCGCGAGAATGCCGGCCTGCGCGAATGCGTGGAGGAGACGCTGGGCCAGGCGCTGGAGGACGGGCTGCTGCTGGATGCGGCCATGGCCGAAAGCGAGCAGCAGGCCCGCGACTTCTGGCGCATCCGCGAGGGCATCGTCGAGGGTCAGATTCCGGAAGGCGGGTCGATCAAGCACGATGTGAGCGTGCCGGTCTCGAAGGTGGCGGAGTTCATCGCCCGCGCCGATGCGGCGGTGGCCGAGGCCATTCCTGGCTGCCGTCCTTGCGCCTTCGGCCATGCCGGCGACGGTAACATCCACTACAACGTCACCCAGCCGGTGGGCATGGACCGCCAGGCCTATCTGGCCAAGTGGAAAGAGCTGAACCGCGTCGTCCACGGGATCGTGCTGGCGCTGAACGGCTCGATCAGCGCCGAGCATGGCATCGGCAAGCTGAAGCGCGACGAACTGGCCGAGGTAAAGAGCGATGTGGAACTGGACCTGATGCGCGCCATCAAGGACATGCTCGACCCCGGCCGCCTGATGAACCCGGACAAGGTGGTGTGAGGCGGCAGCGCCCGTGACCGCCCGCGGCCTGGGCAGCATCGCGGCGATAGTGGCGGCCCGGCCGTGCGGGCGGCCATGACCGCCGCGGCAGCACCGGACGCCGATGGCGGAAAGGCCAGCCCGGCACCGGCGCCGGAAGCGCCGCACCTCTATCGCTGGGCCATGCTGTTCGGCGTGTGGCTGGTCTATTTCAGCTTCGGCCTGACCACGGTCTCCATGGCGCCGCTGGTGCCGCACATCGTCCGTGATTTGGCGATGAGCCATGCTGAAATGGGTTTTGTCCTCGGCGGTTGGCAGTTGGTCTATATCGCCACCGCCGCCCCCTGCGGCTCCGTCATCGACCGCTGGGGGCCGCGGAGCGGGCTGTTGCTCTCTGCCCTGTTCATCGCCTCCAGTGCGGCTTTGCGCTCCCAGGCCTCGGATTTCTGGACGCTGCTGCTGGCCGTCGGCCTGTTCGGCATCGGCGGGCCCATGGTCTCCATCGGCGCGCCAAAGTTGATGAGCCTCTGGTTCCGGGGGCCGGAGCGCGGCTTTGCCATGGGCATCTATGTGACCGGACCGGCCGTGGGCGGCATTGTCTCCTATTCGCTCACCAACAGCGTGCTGATGCCCGCCTTCGGGCAGGACTGGCGCAACGTGCTGCTGCTGTTTGCCGGCGTGGCGCTGGCCTGCGGCGCCGTCTGGCTCGCCCTCTCCACCCATCCCCGTGCCCGCGCCATCGAGCGGGAACTGAAGCAACAGCCAAAAGAACGGCAATTGGCGGTGTTTGCCAAACTGCTGGCCATGCCGTCGGTGCAACTCATGCTGGCGATGAGCGTCGGCATTTTCTTTTTCAACCACGGCCTGAACAACTGGCTGCCGGAACTGCTGCGCCACAGCGGCATGAGCGCGGCAGAAGCGGGCATCTGGGCCGCACTGCCGACGGCGGTCGGCGTCGCCGGCGCCCTGATCATCCCCCGCCTGGCCACGCCCGAGCGGCGCGTGGCCATCCTTGCCGGCCTGTTCGCTGCCGCGGGGCTGGCCGCCTTGCTGCTGCTGACCGAGGTGCCCGCCGCCATGACCGTCGGGCTGGTTGCCCAGGGCATTGCGCGGTCCAGCATGATGACGGTGATGGTGTTGCTGCTGGTGGAGATGAAGGACGTCGGCAGCCGCTATGCCGGCGCGGCCAGCGGCCTGTTCTTCTCCGCGGCCGAGGTGGGCGGCGTGCTGGGGCCGCTGACGCTGGGGGCGGTCTATGACGCAACCGGCGCGTTCGAACCGGCGCTGATGCTGCTGACCGCCATCATGGCCGGGCTGGTGCTGCTGCTGCTGCCGCTGCGGCGGCGTCTGGCTTGAGCGTGTCTGGCGAGAAGGTGTCTGGCTACAGCATGTCTGGCCTAACGGCGTGAAGCTGGGCTAGAGTTACGGCAGCCCCCGTTTTTCCGGTTCAGGAGCCGTGCTGCCATGTCCGCCAACGATCTGTTCGACCTTTCCGGCAAGGTGGCCATCGTCACCGGGTCCACCAAAGGCATCGGCAAATCCATCGCCGCCCGCTATGCCCAATATGGCGCCAAGGTCGTCGTCTCCTCGCGCAAGGCCGATGTTTGCGAGGCTGTTGTGGAGGAAATCAACCGCGACTATGCCGACCGCGGCGGCGAGGCCTGGGCCTTTCCCTGCCATGTGGGCGACAAGGAGCGGTTGCAGGCCATGGTCGATGCCACCAAGGCAAAATGGGGCCGCATCGACATCTGCGTGCCGAACGCCGGCGTGAACCCCTATTACGGCCCGGCCATCGACATGCCGGATTCGGCGATGGACAAGATCTATGAGATCAACATCAAGTCCACCTATTGGCTCTGCCACATGTGCGTGCCGCACCTGATCGAGCAGGGGGGCGGCAGTATCGTGATCATCGCCAGCGTTTCCGGCCTGCGCGGCAACGTGCCGATTGCCTTCTATACGGTCAGCAAGGTGGCGGAACACCAGATCGCGCGCAACCTGGCGGTGGCCTATGGGCCAGAGGGCATCCGCGCCAACGCGATTGCGCCGGGTGTGATCAAGACCGATTTCGCCAAGGCGCTCTGGAGCGACCCGACGCGCGTCGAGGAAACCAACAGCCGCGTGCCGCTGCGCCGGTTCGGCCATCCGGACGAGGTGGCCGGCGTCGCCCTGATGCTGGCCAGCGACGCCGGCGCCTTTGTCACCGGCCAGGTGATCGACGTCTGCGGCGGCGCCGGCATCATGTGAGGGGGTCCGCTCTAACCCTCTGATTTCAGGGCATTGTTTTCCGGGCAAATGAGTGCATTCGATCCGGCGATGTCCCAGGGGTTCGATGTCCCAGGGGTTCGATGCCCCAGGGGTTCGATGTCGACGGATGGTGCCCCTCCGTTGGCTGAATCGAACCACCGGATTATTGCAATAGCGGGCCGGTTCACGAAACAGGTGCCGTAGCAAGCGTTTCGATCGGACCGCTAGTCCGGCGTGATAATCGGCTCCAGCGCCGGCTTGCCGAGGATCATGTCGGAGGCCTTCTCCGCAATCATCATCGTGCCGGCCGCCAGGTTGGCGGACATCATCCGCGGCATCACGCTCGCATCCACCACGCGCAGGTTCTGCATGCCGTGCACCCGCAGCTGGTCGTCCACCACTGCCGTCGGATCGGTCGTCGGCGACATGCGGCAGGTGCCCATGGGGTGGTAGGTGGTGGCGCCGATGCGGCGGGCGGCGTCCAGCAGTTCGTCGTCGCTCTGGACAGCGGCACCGGGCAGTTCCTCGCGGTCGACATAGGGCGCCATCGCCTGCGTCCCGATCAGGCTGCGGGCGAGCCGCATGGCCGCTATCGTGGTGCGCTGGTCCAGTTCGTGCGCCAGATAGTTCGGCTGGATCGCCGGCTTCTGGAACGGGTCGGTCGATATGGCCCGCACATAGCCCGAGCTCTCCGGCCGGTGCTGCCAGGCGGCGACGGTGAAGCCCGGCCAGTCGGCCAGCTGGCCGTGCCGGCCCTCGTCATAGCTGGCGGGCGTGAAGATGAATTGCAGGTCGCTGCTCTTCGCCACCGGGTCGGAGTGCCAGAAGCCATAGACCAGCGACGGGTTCAGGTTGACGATGCTGTTGCGGTCGCCGGCCAGGTATTTCGCGATCTCCCAGACACGCCGCAGCCCCTGCGCCTTCTCGTTCAGGGTCTCGACGTCTTTGACCCGCACGACGAAGCGCGGCGCGTAGTGGTCGCGCAAATTCTCGCCGACGCCGGCAAGCTCGTGCCGCACCGCGATCCCCAGTTCCTTCAGCAACCCGGCCGGGCCGATGCCGGAGAGTTGCAACAGTTGCGGCGAGTTGATGACGCCGCCGGACAGGATCACCTCCCGGTTTGCCCGCACCTCCTGTGGTGCGCCGCCCTTGCCGCCCTTGGAATAGGCGACGCCCACGGCCTTTTTGCCGTCCAGCAGGATTTTCGTGGCAAAGGCGTTGGTGATGACCGTCAGGTTGGAGCGCGACTTCGCCGGGTGCAGATAGGCGCGCGCGGTGCTGACCCGCCGCCGGCCCTTCACATGGCGCTGCACATAGCTGATGCCTTCCTGCTTGGCGCCGTTATAGTCCGGGTTGTGCGGAATGCCGACCTCCGCCGCGCCCTTGATGAAGGCGTCGCAGAGCGGGTGCTTGAAGGGCATGGTCTCGACCGACATGCCGCCGTCGCGGCCGCGATAGGTGTCGTCGCCCTGGCCGACCCAACTCTCGCAGCGCTTGAAATAGGGCAGCACGTCGGCATAGCCCCAGCCGCGGTTGCCCATCTGGGACCAGTGGTCATAGTCCATGCGCTGGCCGCGGTTGTAGATCATGCCGTTGATCGAGCTGGAGCCGCCCAGCGTCTTGCCCCGCGGCATGGGCATCTCGCGGCCATTGATGTGCGGGCCGCTTTCGGCCTGGTACATCCAGTTGATGTTGGGATTGTCCAGGTTTTTGATGAAGCCCGCCGGGATGTGCAGGTAGATGTTCCGGTCTGGCGGCCCCGCCTCCAGAACGCAGACCGAATGCTTGCCATCGGCGGAGAGCCGGTTGGCGAGAATGCAGCCGGCGGAACCCGCGCCGACGATGACGTAGTCGAATGCCTTTGGGTCGAATGCCTTTGGGTCGAATGTGTCTGCCATACCTTGGCCTTCGGCGCTTGTGATGCTGCGCCGCTCCCTGTGGTCTATTGGTGCCATTCCGGTCAGAGGCTAGCTGCGTGCGCGAGATTGTCCAGGTTTGTTGCGTGGCACGCCCTGGATTCCGTATTGAGGAACGCAGAAGCGTAGAACCGAAGCGTCCCACCGCCTGCACCGGAGCATCGAGGACCCCAAGGCCCACCGAACGGCCCGGGAATTCGCGCGGTCTGACCTCCCGTGCCGCGCGGCAAGACTCGACCCCGCTGCCGTTTTCCCCTAATTTCCAGCCGAATTGCCCGTCCTCCGCGCCCACAGCTTACGCGAGACCCTGCCCATGTCCGCCATTCCCAGCTTTGCCGACGTCCATCTCGACCCGCAGAACGCGCCGCCGCCCGCCGCGGATCTGGCCGCCTGGGAGAAGGCCGCCACCGCAGAACTCGGCCACAAGCCCGAGCCGTGGGAGACGCCGGAGGGGATTGCCGTCAAGCCGATGTATTCGGCCAAGGATCTGGAAGGCCTGGATTTCCTCGACACCATGCCCGGCATCGCGCCCTATCTGCGCGGCCCCTACCCGACCATGTACGTGAACAAGCCGTGGACGCTGCGCCAGTATGCGGGTTTCTCCACGGCGGAGGATTCGAACGCCTTCTACCGGCGCAATCTGGCGGCGGGGCAGAAGGGCCTCTCCATCGCCTTCGACCTGGCGACGCACCGCGGCTATGACAGCGACGACCCGCGCGTGGCCGCGGACGTGGGCATGGCGGGCGTGGCCATCGACTCGATCTACGACATGCGCACGCTGTTCGACGGCATCCCGCTCGGCGAGATGAGCGTGTCCATGACCATGAACGGCGCGGTGCTGCCGGTGCTCGCCCTCTATATCGCCGCGGCCGAGGAGCAGGGCGTCAAGCCGGAGCAGCTGACCGGGACCATTCAGAACGACATCCTGAAGGAGTTCATGGTCCGCAACACCTATATTTACCCGCCGCAACCGTCGATGCGCATCATTTCCGACATTTTCGAATACACCAGCCAGAAGATGCCGCGCTTCAACTCGATCTCGATCAGCGGCTATCACATGCAGGAAGCCGGCGCGACCGCCGACCTGGAACTGGCCTATACCCTGGCCGACGGCCTGGAATACGCCCGGGCCGGCAAGAAAGCGGGGTTGGAGATCGACGCGTTCGCGCCCAGGCTATCGTTCTTCTGGGCCATCGGCATGAACTTCTTCATGGAAGTCGCCAAAATGCGCGCTGGCCGCCTGCTCTGGGCCAAGATGATGCAGGCGGAAGGCGCGAAGAACCCGAAATCGCTCGCGCTCCGCACCCACTGCCAGACCAGCGGCTGGAGCCTCGCCGCGCAGGATGTGTTCAACAACGTGGTCCGTACCTGTGTCGAGGCGATGGCGGCCACCCAGGGGCACACCCAGTCCCTGCACACCAACGCGCTGGACGAGGCGCTGGCCCTGCCCACCGACTTCTCCGCCCGCATCGCCCGCAACACCCAGCTGGTGCTGCAACAGGAAAGCGGCACCACGAAGGTGATCGACCCCTGGGGCGGCTCCTACTATGTCGAGCGCCTGACCCACGAGGTCGCGGCCAAGGCCTGGGAGCATATCCGGGAAATCGAGGACATGGGCGGCATGGCGAAGGCCATCGAGGCCGGCGTGCCGAAAATGCGGATCGAGGAAGCCGCCGCCCGCACCCAGGCGCGCATCGACTCGGGCCGGCAGACCGTCGTCGGCGTCAACAAATACCGGGCGGACAACGAGCGGGCGATCGATATCCTGAAGGTGGATAACAAGGCCGTCCGCGCCAGCCAAATCGAAAAGCTGCAACGCCTGCGGGCCGAGCGTGACCAGGGCAAGGTCGATGCGGCGCTGGCCGCCCTGACCCAGGCAGCGGAAACCGGCGAAGGCAATGTGCTGGCCCTGTCGGTCGAGGCTGCCCGCGCCATGGCCACCGTCGGCGAGATCACGCAGGCGATGGAGAAAGTCTGGGGCCGCCATGTGGCCTCGATCAAGACGGTCTCTGGCGTCTACCGCCAGGAGGTGGGCCAGGGGAACAGCGCCGTGCAGGAAGTCCAGAAAATGGTGCAGGCGTTCGAAGAAAACGACGGCCGCCGCCCGCGCATCCTGATCGCCAAAATGGGCCAGGACGGCCATGACCGCGGCCAGAAGGTGATCGCCACCGCCTTTGCCGACCTGGGCTTCGACGTCGATATCGGCCCCCTGTTCCAGACCCCGGCGGAGGCCGCCCGCCAGGCGGTGGAGAACGACGTTCACATTGTCGGCGCATCGTCCCTGGCGGCCGGCCACCTCACCCTGGTGCCGGAACTGCGCGAGGCGCTGAAGGCGGAGGGGCGCGAGGACATCATGATCGTCGTCGGCGGCGTCATCCCACCCCAGGACTACGACGAACTGTACGAGGCCGGCGCTTCGGCGATTTTCCCGCCCGGCACCGTCATCGCCGAGGCGGCGAAGGGGCTGTTGGAGAAACTGAACAGGCAGTTGGGGTATTGACCGGCCGTCTCCATTGACGGCCTGCCGCCCGGGTCAGCATCTTTCTTCTGCCCCAGGCGCCGGGGCGCCCGGATGGTCACGAGACACCCGCCTTTTGCGGCGTCAAAGGCTGCAACAGGCGGGCGTCGCACACATCACGCGAGGTTCAGTTTGACGGAGACCGCGCGGGTCAGGTCGTCGAACACCGGGCAGTGGGCGTCCACCGTCTTTTTGAGGTCCAGCAACTGTTTGCGAGAGGCCGGGCTGTCGATTTTTACGTCGCCCTCGATCTCCAGGAACCCCGCCGGCACGCTCTCGTCGATGCCCATGAACCCGCGCAGGTCCTGGGTGCCGCGCAATTCCACGGTGATGCCGCGGATCTCGATGCCCATGGACTCGGCGTAAAGGCGCCACGTCACCTCCTGGCAGGCGGCGAGGGCCGCCAGCAGCAGTTCGCTGGGCTTCGGGCCCTGGTTGGTGCCCTTGAAGCCATAGGGCTGGTCGCTGGTCAGCACGTGGTCGCGCATCTGGATGCGGCTCTCGAAACCGCCCTGGTTCTCGCTGGTGACGGTCACGGTCAGCGGGTTCTTGGCAGAACCGCCGGTCAGCGCGGTGCGGGTGTCTTCCAGCAGACGGCCATGGGTAAGGGTGGTGGTCATCGGGTCGGGCCTTTCGGTCGGTCGCTATCGTCGATCATGGGGTTCTGTGTAAGGTGCCGGCGGTGCTCCGGCTCAAAAATCCATGTCATCGCGCCCGGCATAGAGCGCATCCAACGCCTCCTGCTCCAGTTCGGCGTAGCGCCTTGTGGTCAGGCAGGAGACGTCGCGCGGGCGGGGCAGGTCCACCTCCAGGGTCTTCACGATCCGACCCGGTGCATCCGACATGATGTAGATGCGGTCGGCGAGGAAGATCGCCTCCTCCAGTTCCGCGGTGATGAAGACGGTGGACAGGTGCGTGTCCTCGAACAGGCGCACGTAATATTCCTGCATCAGTTCGCGCGTCATGACGTCCAGGCCGCGGAACGGCTCGTCCAGGATCATCACCTTGGGCTGGTTGATCAGGGCCTGCGCGATCTCCGCCCGGCGCATCATGCCGCCGGACAATTGCGCCGGATAGCGGTCGCGGAACTCGATCAGGCCGAAGCGCACCAGCAATTCCGCCGCCGCGGCGATGGCCTGCGCCTTGTTTTCGCCGCGCGACAGCGGGCCGAAGATAACGTTGTCCTGCACCGTCATCCAGGGCCAAAGCGTGGATTCCTGGAACACCATCAGCCGCTCGGGGCCGGGGCCCTCAATCGGCGCGCCATCGATGGTGAGCGTGCCTTCGTCCGGCTTCAGATAGCCCGCCAGCATTTGCGCCAGGGTGGACTTGCCGCAGCCGGAGGTGCCCATGACGACGTTCAGCGTCGCCGCCGGAAATTCGAACGACAGGTCCGCCAGCGCCGTGTGCGGTTCCTCGCCCTTCTGGCGGTAGGTCTTGGAAACGCCCTGGCCGGAAAGGGAGCCGGGGAGTTTGGTTTCGGTTGCCGCTTCCGTCATCGGCCGGCCTTCCAGGGCATCATCTTGCGCTCGATCCAATCGACGATAACGGTGGAGAGATAGCCGGCGATGCCGATGCTGATCATGCCGACCACGACGACGGTCGGCGTGCTGGAGACATACCCCTCCCATGTCAGGCGCCCCAGGCCGCTGTCGCTGGCGATCATCTCCGCCGCGATCACCACGTTCCAGGTCACCGCAATGCCCAGCGTCATCCCGACGGCGATCGACGGGATCACGGCTGGCAGCATGATCTTGCGGAAGATGCGGAACGTGCCGGCGCCGAGAGAGCGGGCCAGCCAGACATGCTCCGGCCGGATCGAGCGCACGCCCTCGAACACGTTGATGGTGATAATGAAGAATGCGCCGATGAAGGTGATGAAGATAATGCTCGACTCGTTCGTCGGCCAGAACAGGATCGACAGCGGCACCCAGGCGAGCGGCGGGATCGGCCGCATCATCTCGAACACCGGAAAAACCAGCGAGCGCAGCGTCGCGTTGATGCCGAAAAACAGGCCCAGCGGAATGCCGATCACCTGCGCGATCAGAAAGCCGAGAAAGACCCGCTGGAAACTGACGGCCCAGGAAGCCCAATAGTCGGCGGAAAACAGGAACTCGCCGACAAAGGTGTTCAGCACTTCCCACGGTCCGGGGATCTCGTCGAAGCCGGGCAGGGCGAGGATGACGGCCAGCTGCCAGGCCAGGAAGAACCCGGCGACAGCGGCCGTGCCGCGCCAGTCGAGCCGCGGCAGTTTCCAGGACCGCCGCTTTGCAGCACGAGCGGGAACAAGGGGATCCACGGTAGCGTTCTCCATTATGCCATCTCCCGCTCGCCACGCTCGAAGGCGCGCTTGGCTTCCTCGCTGACCGCGACGACGGCCTTCTCGCGCAGCGCCAGATAGGCGTCGGAAGCCATCATCGCGCGCGTGCGCGGGCGGGGCAGATCGACGGCAATGTCCATCTTCATCTTGCCGGGGCGCGTCGTCATGACGATCACCCGGTCGGCCAGGAACAGCGCCTCTTCCAGGTCGTGGGTGATGAAGATGATGGTCTTGCGGTTGCGCCGGTACAGTTCCAGCAGGTGGCGGTGCATCGTGTTCTTGTTGACCGTATCCATGGCGCGGAACGGTTCGTCCAGCAGCAGCACCTTGGGGTCGTTGATCAGCGCGCGGATGATCTCCACCCGCCGCTGCATGCCCGACGACAGCTTGGCCGGGAAGGAGCCCGCGATCTGGTCCAGGTCGCCGGAGGCCGCCAGCAGCTCCATCGCCCGCCGCCGGGCCTCGGCGCGAGGCATTTTTTGCTGCTTCACCAGGCCGTAGGTGACGTTGTCGAGCACGGTCATCCACGGAAACAGCGCGCCGTGCTGGAACACCACCACCCGGTCGGGGCCGGGGCGCGGCGCCAGGCCGGGGCGGGCCAGCGGCGTGCCATCCAGTAATACCTCGCCGCTGGTCAGCGTGTCGAAGCCGGCCAGCACGTTCAGCAATGTGCTCTTGCCGCAGCCGGAGGGGCCGACAATGGCGACGAAATCACCGGCGGCAACTTCCAGGCTGAAATCCTCGACCGCGACGACGGCGCTGCCGTCCGGATCGTAGACCTTGCCGACATGGCTGATGCTGAGACGCCCGGTTTCGGGCCGCGGGGCCAGGCCGGCCGGGCCGGCAGGGGCGGATGTTTGCGTATCGCTCATGCTTCGCCCCTCACTCCGCCATGCCGAGGCGCTGCTCGTGCCAGGCCATCAGGCGGCGGCCGACCAGGCGCACGGCGGCGCTGGAGAGGTAGCCGACCAGGCCGAGCGTCGCCATGCCGATGACGATGGTCGGGTATTGGATCAGGTTGTAGGATTCCCAGATAATGAAACCCAGCCCGTATTGGGCCGCGATCATCTCGCCCGCCACCAGCGAGAACCAGGCAGCACCCATGGCAATCTGCAAGCCGGTGAAAATGTTCGGCATCGCGCCGGGAATGACCACGTCGCGCAAGATATCGCGGTTGGTCGCGCCCAGGCAGGCGGCGGCGCGGAAATAATCCTCCGGGATGGAGCGCACGCCGACCAGCGTGTTCATGGTCGTCGCGAAAAAGGCGACCAGGAAGGTCACGAAAATCACCGCCGGCTCGATGCCCGGGAACAGCAGAATGGCGATGGGGACCCAAGCCAGCGGCGGCACCGGCCGCAGCAGCGAAAGCAGCGAGGCGGCATAGGCGTGCACGTTCGTTTTCCAGCCCATAAAAATGCCCAGCGGCACGCCCAACAGCACCGCCAGAAAGAACGAGGCCAATGCGCGGTAGGTGCTGTAGAAGATGTGGACGTAATAGTCCGCCGCAAAGATCGAAATCCCGTAATAGGGATCGGGGTTGGTCCACTCGATCACGACTTCCAGCGGGTCCGGCAGCCGGTTGAAGGCCGCGAAGGGCGACCAGTGAACGGCGGCATACCAAAGAACCACAAAGCCCAGGAACCCGAGCCCGGCCAGAACGGTCCCCCGGCTTGGCACGAGGCTCAGGCTCCGTGCGGACGGTGCTGCCACGGAGGTCATGGGTGCTCTCACTCTCTTGTCTTGTTGCTCGCGGTCCGGTTCAGAAACGGAAGCGCCGGCCCGAGACAAACGCCCGGCCGGCGCTTTCCGGTTGCTACTCGACCACCTTGCGCGGCGCGCCGCGGATCTCGCCGACGGGCGCGGTCAGGCCCATCTGCTTCAGCGCTTCCGTGATCGGCATGGCGTTGTAGGCGTCGTCCGGAACCTCCGGCGAGCGCAGCACCTTCACCGAATGCAGGAAGGCATAGCCCTTGGTCATCAGCGCCAGCACTTCGTCGTCGAAGACCATCTTGCCGACATAGTTGACCGGGTCGCCGCCGATGGCCTCGCCGTTCTTCTCATAAAGCGCCGACCAGGCGGTCTGCGGCGTGTAGCCGACGGTCTCGTCGGCGATGATGCGGGCGGTTTCCTCCGGGTTCTCGATCATGAACTGCACGGCTTCGATTTCCGCTTTCATCCAGCCGATGGCCGCTTCGGGATGATTCTCGATGAAGTCCTGGCGCATCAGCGTGAAGTCCGCGTCGGTCTCGCCCCAGGGCGCGCCGGTGGAGGCATAGCGGGCATGGCCCAGTTCCACGGCGCGGCGTGCGTGCGGCTCCCACATGGCGGCGGCGTCGAGCTTGCCGGCCTCGAAGTTGGAGGCGATCACCTCGATCGGCATGTTCAGCACCTTGGACGGCGCGAACCCGCCTTTGGCAATGGCAGCCAGCACGAAGCGGTTGGCGCAGGTGCCGCGGTGAACGGCAAAGGGTTTGCCCTTGAGCCAGGCCATGGCGTCCGCATGCGTCGCGAACTCCGGCGCGTCGGCGCTGACCACGATCTTGTTGCAGTTCTGGCCGTTGGAGAACATCGGCACCGAGACCAGCCGCACGTCGCCGACGCGCCGCTTGGTGGTGGCGACGAAGGAGGGCATGTCGCCCATGGTGCCGATCTGCATCTTGTCGGCGAGCAGCGCGTTAACCATCGGCGGGCCGGTCAGGTGCGCCTCGAACGTGACGGTGCTGCCCTCCGGCAGGTGCTTCTTCCAAAGCTCCCTGTGCTTGATGATCACGCCGTTCCAGCCGCCCGTCCAATAGGGGTGATAGCCATAGGTGATATGCACGGCTTCGGCCATGGCCGAAGTGGCGAACAGCGCCGTCAACAGTACAATGGCCTTCGTCAGACAAAATCTTCCCAGTCGCCGCATGACGAGTTTTTTTCCTTTCTTGGCATGGTTTGGTCTATTTTCATCGGGCTCGGGCAGTAAGAGGAAAAATTTTCTTCCTCGGGCGAGGCCCAAACGGGTCGGTTTCCACCGATTGTTTGGCGGGTTATACACGGATTTGGAAGTTTGTAAAGTTGGCCCCCCGGGGGGCAAGGCCACCGCATTTGACCGCGGATCGCTCCCGCCTGGCGGACTGGCATGCCTGGTACAATGGCCACATCGCCAAGCTCTTGACCGTCGATGGCTATGAGGGCGGCATGCGGCGCACGCGGTGGCGACGCCCCCATCGGCATTGCCAAGGATGGGGGCGCGATGCACAAAACCGCAACCGGGCATCGATCTCTCGAAGATTGCCGCGGCGGATTGACTTGCCGCTGCGAACCGGTGATTCCTAAGGCAATCTGCTGCGCCGCCGCCCGAAAGGACCCGCCCCTCATGAAAATCGCCAAGGCCGAATCCCTCTGGGTCCGCGTTCCGGTCACGCACGACGGCCCGCCCTCCGGTTTCGGCGGCACGATCTGGCAGGACATCTCCACCCTGCTGATCCGGATCGAGACCGAGGCGGGTCTGGTCGGCTGGGGCGAGGCGTTCGGCCATAATGCGATTCCGGCCACCAAGGCGGCCTTCGACCACCAGATTGCGCCGCTGCTGATCGGCCGCGATGCCGGCGCCATCCAGCCGCTGATGACCGAGTTGCAGAAGGTCTGCCACACCTTCGGGCGCTATGGTCAGACCATGTTTGCGCTGTCCGGCCTGGACACCGCGCTTTGGGATCTGGCCGGCAAGGCGGCGGGTCTGCCGCTCTACCGCCTGCTGGGCGGCGCCACGCGCACGCACATTCCGGCCTATGCCAGCTTCCTGCGCTATGGCGACCCGCAAGTGGTCAGCGACCTGTGTGCCAAGGCGGTGGCGGAAGGCTACACGGCCATCAAGCTGCACGAGCGCACGGCGGAAGCGGTGGCCGCGGCGCGCGACGGTGGCGGCGACGGCTTCGACCTGATGGTCGACGTCAACTGCCCCTGGACCGTGCGCGAGGCCGAACAGATGGCCTGGGCGTTCGAGCCGAGCGACCTGTTTTGGCTGGAAGAGCCGGTCTGGCCGCCGGAGAACTTCAATGGCCTGGCCGAGGTGCGCGGCACCGCGCCGATGCCGATTGCCGCCGGCGAAAACGCCTCCACCGTCTGGGAGTTCACCCAGATGCTGCGCACCGGCGCGGTCGACTTCGCCCAGCCGAGTTGCGCCAAGGTCGGCGGCGTGACCGAGATGATGAAAATTCTGCGGCTTTGCGAAAGCCATAATGTCGGTTTCGCACCGCACTCGCCCTATTTCGGGCCGGGCTTTCTGGCCACCCTGCACGTGGTGGCGCAGACCGACAATCCGATCGAGTTTCTCTATTGCCGGCCGGAGCCAGCGCTCTACGACATCTTCCCACCCCAGGGCGGTGCCTTCGCCCTGCCCCAGGGCCCCGGCCTCGGCATCGAGCCGAACCCGGACGCGATCCGCGACTACCGCGTCAAGGGGTAGGCGCATGATCGAGGTCGAACGCCAGGCGGGCGTGCTCCGCCTGACCCTGAACCGGCCCAAGGCGCGCAACGCCCTCAACGCCGAGGGCATGGCCGCCCTGGCCGCCGCCCGCTCCATGCCGCTGGACCAGGCGCTGACCATGGGCAAGCACCTGAACCAACTGCTGGACGCGAGCGGAAGCTTCGCCGCCGGCAGCCAGGCGTTCGCGGACCGGACGGGGAACAGCCGGGCGGGGAAAAGCTGGACGGGGAAAAGCCGGACGGGGAAAAACTAGAGCGCCGCCGTTCGGCCTATCGCCCCTTGAACACCGGCTTGCGCTTTTCGGCGAAGGCCAGCATGGCTTCCTTGCTGTCCTCGTATTTGCCGAGTTCGGCGGTCATGTTCTGCTCGAAGCGGTAGCCGTCGCGCAGGCTCATGTCCTCGATGGTGTTGAGGGCGTGCTTGGCGAGCGTCATGGCGATCGGGCTCTTGGATGCGATATCGGCGGCCAGCGCCATCGCCTCCGGCATCAACCGGTCCAGTGGCACGCATTTTTCGACCACACCCAGCCGTTCCAGCTCCGGCCCGAACAGGCGCTGGCCGGTGAACATCATCGTGCGGGTCTTGGAGTGGCCGAACAGCCGCATGGTGTGCCGGCCGCCGCCGAGCAAACCCACATTGATCTCCGGCAGGCCGAGATTGCCTTCCTCCGCCGCCAGCAGGATATCGCAGGAGGCCGCGACCGCCAGGCCGGCGCCCAGCGCCGGGCCGTTGATCGCGCCGATCACCGGCTTTTTGCACTCCATGATGGCGTGAAAGCATTCCCGCGCGCGGCGGCTGTGCTGCCACTGCTCGCCCGGACCGCGTTCCTTGCCGGCGCGCCCGCGGATGTCGGCGCCGGCCGAAAAGCACTTGCCGGCACCGGTGAGCACCGCGACGCGCACATCCGTCATGTCGCTCAGCGTGTCGAAGGCCAGCATCATATCCTCGTGAAAGCGCTGGTTCTGGGCATTCACGGGCGGGTTGTTCATGGTGACGACGGCAATGTGGTCGGCGATTTCGACGTGGACCGTCTCAAGATCGGCGATGGCGGACATGGCGGGGGTTCCTCGCTGGCTGCGGTTCGGTGTCTGACCGGCAAAGGCTAAACCGCCAGCGCGCGCGCGTCCATGGGCACCCGGCGTCGGCTTCGATCTGAGCGCCAACGGTGTTGTGGCGGGCGCGCCGCCAGCGCTCTGGCGGGCTGCCTGGTGGTTCGATGCCGAGAGACGGTACCCACCGGTCGGTTGATTCGAACCGCCGGATTATGGAAATCGTGGGCCGATTCACGAAACCCTTGCCGTAGCATGCGGTTCGATCGGCCCACTAGGCGCTGTCGGCAGGCGTGGCGGCGTGGCGCTGGCCCAGATTGACCAGCGTCACGCCGGCCAGCAACAGCCCCATGCCGCTCCAAACCCAAAGGCTGTAGCGCTCGCCGAAGATCGTCATGCCGCCGACAATGCCGACCGCCACGACAATATAGCCGACCTGGCTCATGAACACCGGCCCGGCCCGGCGGATCAGACGGAAATACAGAATGTAGGCCCCGCACGCCCCCAGCGCCAAGGCATAGAGCGCATAGGTCGAAGGCCAGACCGCCGGCCACGGCAGGGCGGCCTGGCCGCTTGCCAGCAGCACCGGCAGATAGCAGAGGCTCGCGGTCGCCAGCAGGCCGCACGCCATGGTGGCGGAGCCGGTGTCCGCAGGCATAAACCGCTCGGCGAACACCCCGTTCACGCCATAGCAAAGCGGCGTCAGCAGCGCCAGCAGCACCCATCCGGCCATGCCGGCATCCGGCAGGCTGGTGCGCGGCACCAGGATCAGCAACGCCCCCGCCAGCCCCAGCAGCACGCCCAGCGCCCGCAACCATTGGAAGCGTTCCTGCCGCAACATCACCGCCAGGGCATAGGTGAACAGTGCTGCGGTGGAGACAATGGCGCTCATCAGGCCGGCCGGGATGTGCTGCACGACAATGGCAATGTTCAGCCCCGGCAGCGCCAGGCCGATCACGCCATTGAACAGGTAATAGCGCAGATGCTTTGGCCCCAGCGGCGGCTTGCGCCGCCGCACCCAGGCCAGCAAGGCAAGGACGATCAGCGCCAGCGTCACCTGCCAGAACGCAAAGGCAAAGGTCGGCACCTCCTCCAGCGCCAGCTTGGTCAGCGGGTTGCTGAGGCCCCAGATCGTTCCCAGACCCAGCAGCATGGCCGGATTGGCTGCCGCGCCCACACTCAGGGCTCCGCCCGCGCCCGGCGCATGGCGCGCAACTGGCCCAGATTGACCAGCGTCAACCCGCCGACCATCAGGCCGATGCCGAGCCAGACCCAGAGGCTGTGCCGTTCGCCGAAAACGGCCATGCCGGCCAGAACGCCGATGCTCACCACCAGATAGCCGACCTGGGAGAGATACACCGGCCCGGCCATGCGGATGATCTGGAAATAGAGCACATAGGCCGCGCTCGACGAGATGCCGAGCCAGAGCACCATGTGGCTGGCCGGCCAGACCGGCGGCCAGGGCACTTGCCCGCCGCCGCTCGCCAGCAGGATCGCCAGAAAGAACACGGTCGCGACGCCCAGAAAGCCGGTGGCCAATGTCATCGCATCGGTCTCGCGCGGCATGAACCGGCCGATGATCACGGCGGTGACGCCATAGAGGAAAGGCGTCAGCAGGCCCAGCGCCACCCAGGGCGCCATGCCCGCATCCGGCAGGCTGTTTGCCGGCAACAGGATCACGAACGTCCCCACCAGCCCCAGGCCGATGCCGACGGCGCGCACCGCCTGGAACCGCTCCTGCCGGGCGGCAAGGGCAATGGCATAGGTGAACACCGGCGCCGTCGCGATCACGGTCGACAGGATGCCCGCCGGCACGTGTTGCACCACGATGACATTGTTAAGGCTTGGCACCGCAAAGCCGATCAGCCCGCTTGCCAGATAATAGCGCAGGTGCCGGCCATCCAGCGGCGGCGGTTTCCGCCGGATCAGCGAGAGCGCGCCCAGCACCAGAAAGGCGATGAGCGCATACCAGAAGACGACGGAAAACGGCCCGAACCCGGTCACCGCCAGCTTTGTGGCGCTGATGGAAACGCCCCAGATCGAGCCGAGCGTCAGCAGAAAAACGAGGGCGAGTGCCATGAAACCCGCGTCAGCCCTCGTGCCCTTCCACCAGGATCAACTCGCCTTCGGACGCTTCCTGGCGGATTTTGACGGCGGCCTGGTATTGGGCGGAGTTGTAGAACTGCCGCGCCTTTTCCATGGAATCGAAACGGATGACCACCACGCGGCGGGTTTCCTCCGGCCCTTCCAGCGTCTCCACTGCGCCGCCCCGTACGACGAACGAACCGCCAAAGGCTGCCACCGCATCCGGTGTCAGGGCGCGGTAGTCGGCATAGCGCTCGGGGCTGGTGATGTTGACGCGGGCGATGACATAGGCAGGCATGGGGAAACCCTTGAGGATTGCGTGGCCGCTCGGCAGTGCAATAGTCTGAACCAACCGCCAGCGATAGGCCACAGGTTGGAGAAAGGCGGCCCGCAGCGCCTCTCCCGGCGATGCCCCGGCGCGACCCGGTCAGGCTGCGACCGCCCGCACCGGGCGCTCACCGGTGATGGTGGTGCGGTGCATCAGGCGGCGGGTGTTTTCGGCGTCATAGGGGCAGACGCGGTGCATGGTGGAGCGGTTGTCCCACATCACGATATCGCCCGGCCGCCAGGGGTGCCGGTATTCCGCCTCCGGCGCTTTCGCAATCGCCATGGCTTCGGCCAACAGCGCCTGGCTCTCGTCCTCCTCCATGCCTTCGAAGCATCGGACCCACACGTCGGAGAGGAACAGGGCGGCCCGGCCGGTCTCCGGATGGGCGCGCACGGCGGGGTGGGTGATGACCGGCGTCTTCGCCCGCTGCTCCGGCGTCAGGGGGCCGCGGATTTTCGCCATGCGGCGGTCATAGCTCCAGACATAATCATAGACCGCATCCAGGCCGTTCAGCCGCCGGCGCAGGTCGTCCGGCAGGGCGTCATAGGCTGCGGCCATGCTGACAAAGGCCGTCTCCCCGCCCTCGTCCGGGCATTCCAGGCAGCGGAACACGGAGCCGAGGCTCGGCTCCTCCAGATAGGCAAGATCGGAGTGATATTCGGTCGCTCCGCCATAGGCGCCGATGTGACGGCCGTTCTCGACAATGTTGGAAACGACGAAAATCTCCGGATGGCCGGGCAGCAGGAACTGGGTCAGTACATGCTCCTCCAGCGGGCCGAAGCGGCGCGAGAAGGCGATGTGGTGCTCTGGCTCGATATGGCCCTGGTCGCGGATCAGCGCGACGCCTTCTTCTGCGAAGGTGCGCCGCACAAAAGCGAAATCGTCATCGGAAAGCGGCTGCGCCAGGTCCAGGCCCAGGATTTCAACGCCGAAGCGCGGGTGCAGCGGGCGGGTGGAGAGATCGGTCATGGGCGTTTGCTCCTCGCTTCGGGCGTATGGCGCGGGCCAGGGGGGG
>Ga0206129_10000871_pt1 | contig 43722 bp, 36 predicted proteins | sample Helgoland_Spring_8_FD_148616 | JGI IMG/M metagenome (GOLD analysis project Ga0206129, IMG submission 148616) | Pelagic subsurface seawater microbial communities from Kabeltonne, Helgoland, North Sea - Helgoland_Spring_Bloom_20160502_2 | ecosystem: Environmental > Aquatic > Marine > Epipelagic ...
ATGAATATATACAGATGGGGTCCTAATCCATGGCAGTGGCCAGAATTTTTATTATTGAATGGGAAAACGAAAAAAAAATTTATTAAAGATAGAAAAAGAATTGATGAATCACAAAAATTCTTATGTAGAGAAGGAAGAACAAGTGATACAGATATTACTGAAGTAAAATTTACTTGTGACAATATAAAAGGTATTTTAAATGAGAATTCAATACCAAAAAAAAAATATCCATGTGGTCCAGAAGGCTATTCTAGGTGGAAAGATAAAGTAAATCCAGGACCCTGCAAAGAAAGAGATTGTTCTAAAAAAGAGTGTTGTATAGAGAAAAAAAGTTGTAATAATCCATACAGTCATAATTTGGGAATAATTTATCAATGTCCCACTGGATTTAATAATACAGGAGCTTATTGTGAAGGGTCTGATTGCACAGAAAAAGAATGTTGTACACAAGAAGAAACTTGTATGCTGTCAGGAATCGAATGTGATGATGGCATGACCTTAACTCCAAATAATTGTGGAGCATCTATTGCAGGATGTACAAAAAAAATATGTTGTACAGATCAACGTGCAAGAGAAGATCCGTCTCCTCCTCCAGCAAAAGATAGCGATTCAGGAAAATCTTCAGGAGAAACCCCGACTGAATCTCCTGTAACAACTGAATCTCCTGTAACAACTAAATCTTCTACTGCCTAGTTTAAATATGAGAGAGAAAATAAAAAAAAAGATGAAGAGAATTAAATAACCTAAGAAGTAATAACAAAATTATATTAAAGATACACAGATAATTATGATAAATAATCAAAGTATTTTTTTTATAATATATTATTAATTTATAATATATATATATATATATTATAAATGGATATTTTAAGTTCAAATGTATCTAAAGTTCGTTCAGCAATGAGTGAAAGTACAGGAATGAGTATAATGGTTATGAGTATAATCATAGCTTTTATCCTGATAATAGGATATAAATTATATAAAAAAGGAAAAAATTTTTGTAATCAATCTTCTTTAATATTTGAACCTCGTCCAGCGGATCATATGATAGAAAAAACTAAGGGAGATAGTTGGGAAATAATAAAATCATTAGGAACAGATGGACATGGTGTAGAAACTAGAATAATAGGATATGGAGTAAAACGCCATGACCAATTAAAACCAGCATCATATGGTTATGATTATACATATTCTGTATGGTTAAATGTAGATGATTGGAATTATAATAATAATAAACCTAAACATATATTTCATAAAGGAGATAGAGCAGGAAAAATATGTAATCCAGGTGTATGGTTTTATCCCCATGTAAATCATCTATACATAAGAGTTTCTACACATGGAGAACAAACAAATGTAAATAAAACAAGTGACTATCAAACATGTATGAATTGGGATATGGTACAAATGAATAGAGAAGATAGGTTCAATAATCCGAAGGATGAGAGTATGTGGTTTAGAAGCAGTAATCCAAAATATGCAGATAAAGATTTAGGAGATCATAATTTTTGTAGAGATCCTGATGATAGTGGAACTCCTTGGTGTTATCCTAAACCAAATAGTGCCTTAGAATCTAACGGTCCCATTTTAAGAAAAAGTTGTAAATTACCAACTGGAAATTATAATGACACCCCTCCTGTTAATCCACTTCATGAATCTCAAGATCCAAGTTTAATAGATTATAGCACGCGTGCGAAGTGTGATATAATAAATATTCCACTACAAAGATGGGTTCATTTAGTATTAGTAATGCATAATAAAACACTAGATGTATATTTAAATGGTAAATTAGCAAGGAGTTGTACATATAAAAATGTTCCTATGTATAATAATGGAGATCTTCATTGGTTAGATGAGGGAGGTTTTAAAGGACGTATAGGCGAATTTAGATATTTTAATAGAGCATTAGATGCAGATGAAGTTTATAATTGGTATTTATGTGGTTATAGATGTAAAAGATTATATGATTATTTATGTAATTTGAAAGTTAATGCATCTATAGATATATCAACATCTGTAGGATCAAATACTTACAGTACAGGAGGTTCTGTAAAAATGGGTAAAGATTATTAATAAGATAATATTAATATGTAATATACAAGCAAAATAAAAAAAAAAAATATTATTATTTAATAGTACAGAAATTATATATTTATATATTATATAAATATATAATGAGCTTTTTTACAAAATCAAAGTCAGTCGCAACAGACACTTATAATAGAATCCCATCAGGAAATGGTGGTAAAGTTATAAAAGCAATATTAGCAATTATAGTTATATTAATTTTAATAAAAATGGCTAAAAAAGTATATTATAGATATATGAAATGGAAAAATTCAGCACAATGGGTTATAAAAGGTACCAAATCAGCTAAAGTTAAATTTACAATATTACAAGATCCTAATAAATCAGATGATTTATTACCTGGTTCAGCAGGAGCAACCCTGCAAAGATCTGAAAATCAAAGTGGAGGAACAGAATTTACATATGTATTTTGGATGTACATTGATGATTGGACTTATCAATATGGTAAATGGAAGCATGTATTCCATAAGGGAAATTCTTCTAGTTGGCCTTTAAGATCACCAGGTGTTTGGTTACATCCTAAAGAAAATATATTGAGAGTTTATATGAATTCTTATAAAGAAATAGGTGAGCATATTGATGTACCGAATATTCCATTAAATAAATGGTTTAATGTTGCCATTTGCTTACAGGAAAGAAATTTGGACATTTTCTTTAATGGTAATTTAGTAAAAAGAAAAGTATTAAATGGAATTCCCAAACAAAATTATGGAGATGTTTTTGTAAATGCCTTCCAGGGATTTAGTGGTTTTCTATCTAACATGAAATATTATAATTATTATATTGGTTACGGTGAATTAGTATATCATCTTAATAGAGGCCCTTCAATGATGCCTTGTGTAGATACCAATGAAATGCCACCTTATTTAGTTCCTAATTGGTGGACAAATAACAATTAAATAAGTACTTGAGATTTAAACATTATTTGTATCAATACTATTTTTTTTTATATTATTCTTTTTGTAATATTCTAAAATTAATTTATATAATTCATCTATTTCTAAATCAGTGTTTTTTTGTAATTTTGATAATATATATAGAATATTTTTTTCATTTTTTTTATATTTATTAATGTTAATACATTTAGTTCTTATATTTTTAATCTCTTTGTGTATTTTTTCTCCAAAATTAATGTAGTTAATAGCTAATAATACTGCTATAATTCCTAAACATATAGATATTAATCCTAAATAATTCATAATATAATATATTATTATAATATATTATTAAAATAATATATTATAATATCTCAATCTTCAAATATTTTAACACATAATATTTGTGAAGAGGTAAAAATTTGAATGATTTTATTTTAATTTTGTACAATTAAAATAAATATGAATAATTTTGATTGTACAAAATTAAATTTAAATAACTCAGATATAACCTACTATAAATCTTTTATAGATAAAAATTTTTCAACAGATCTATTTAATTATTTCAATAATTTGGAAGAATGGAAAATTAATGAAATAAAAATATTTGGAAAAAAATGTCTTCAAAATAGAGAAACATTATGTTTTTCTTATAATGATCTAGATTATAAATATAGTGGAATTAATAATATAGGAATAGATATTACTAAGCATGATATATTGATTAAATTAAAAAACTTAATAGAGAAATTATTTTCTAATAAATATTCATTTAATTATGTATTAGGAAATAGATACCAAAATGGATCAAATAATATAGGAATGCATTCAGATAATGAAAAAGATTTAGAAGGACCAATAGTATGTATTTCTTTAGGCTCATCAAGATTTTTAGATTTTAAAGGTATATACAATAATTTAAAAGAAAGAATAAATCTAGAGAATGGATCAATGCTAGTTATGGATGGAAATACTCAAAAATATTATAAACATGGCATACCATTGCAAAAAAAAGTAAATGATACAAGAATTAGTCTTACATTTAGAATAATAAAATAAATTATCTAATTTAATACATTTCCTATATCAGAATCACTTCCAAAATAATTTTTGAACGTATCTAAAACATTTTTACCATCTTTTATAGCAGGTCCCATTGTTTTTAAGGTTTCCAGTAAGCTTTGTTGGGTCTTAATTAATTGTTTTGTATCTTCGTTTAATCCCTTAATCTGAGATGGAGTAAGTGATTTAAAATTACTTAAAAATGAATTTTTAGAATCAAAAATAGGTATATCATCATCTTCAAAAGTTTCAATATTTTTTTTTTTATCTTTTTTAGCTGTTTTTTTTGCGTTTAAGTTTTTTTTTTTTTTTTTTTAAATTTTTTTTTTATTTAATTTTTTTTTTTTTTTTTTTTTTTTTATTAAATAAAAAAATTTTTTTTAATTTTTTTAATAAATTTTTTAAAAATTTAATCTTTTGTGATACCATAACCAATTAACATTAAAATTACTAATAATAATCCAGACATTGAGGATAAATGTGGAATTAAAAGGTATCCTGTTATTATAGTTAAGATTATAATAATGGTATTATTTAATTTCATTTATTATTATATTATATTTATAAATTATTTATAAAATTTATAAATTAATTATTAAATATTAATCTACTTTGTAGATTAATAATTTATTACATAAAGAATTTATTACATAAAGAATTTTATAGAAAATACCATTAATCCAACTACTATAGCTTTTAAAAATTGTGCTCCAAATTTTATATTAGTTTTAACCATATCGCCAAATATTTTTGGTAAATATTTTTTTAAAATAGTATCAGTAAACATATTATTAATCAATAATACACTTAAAATTACTATTGTAGGTTCTTTTATCATTTGAATAATCTTAGTTTTTAAATTTGATTTGTCTAAATCATTATTTGTAATAATTTGATTTGATATATGATTATTAAATTGATTTTCATTTTGATAATTTAATATATCACTCGCACGCATATTAACATTTGGATCAAATTGTCTTTCTAAATGATGATTTTGTGTTTGCAGATACATTTGTTGATTAGATAAATTATTTTCAGTACTAGGTTCATCCGGCTGAGATAATTCATTCATGTGTAAATTTTGTGTAGAAGGTAGTCTTTCATTGTGATCTTCTCTAATTTCTTGTAATATTTCAGTTACAATTTGACTATTTGAATCATCTCCTTTCATCATATTATTAGTATCATCATTTTGTGTCAATTGATTTATTGGAGTTGTCATATTATATATAATAATAATTATATAGAAAAAAATAGAAAAAAACGTATATAATAATAATTTATATATTATAATTTGTTTGATTCCAATATAAATATTTTTCTTACCACTATATTTCTAAATATGAATTTTAAATTTACGTCTTAAACAATTCACATACATAAATATATATAAATGTATAAATATATATTTATACATATATATATAACTATATCTATAGATAGATAATTATATTTATCTATATATACTAGAAAAAAAAAATATTAAATAAGTTTTATGTACTAATGATATGCTTTCAATACTAAAGTAAAAGTTTTTTTACTTATAAGTTATAATTTTTTTTTTTACATGAAGTTATTTCAGGATGAAATTTATAACATTTATTTTGAAAAGCGTATATATTATTTTTTATATTATCTGGATCAGGAGCCTTAATAACAATACAATTTCGACCTTTACAAACTTTTCTAAATAACGTAGCTAGTCCTAATCCCCAAATAATAGATATAATTATACGTCCCTGATTTGTATTAGTAAAATCATCAACTATTGTCATTTATAATAATTATAGATTTTATTTTATTTATTATTCAAATGCTTTTCGTGTAATTTAAAATGTTCTTTTAATTCTTGATTTTGAATAGGAATAGTCAAAATTTTTTTTTTTTGAATAGGACATTTAACTTCAATGCTTTTAAATCTAAAACAATTATCAGCATTATCTTTATAAATTTCTTTCTCAGAATTTTCTGGTGTTGGATATTTTATTATTATATCTGGAATTGGAGAAGTTATATAGCATAAAAATAATCCAAAACATAATGATAGTAAAAAATAAAAAAGATTTATTTTATCTATTAAAAACATATTATATTAGATTACTGTTAGATTTTTATTTTATAATCTTTAAAATATCATTATTTGTTGAAAAATTAATAATTATTAATCAATAAATTTCATTATCTTGATAATAATCATAATATTCTTCAAATTCTTGAATATTATAAGTTTCTTCAATATATTTTTCTAAAAAATTAATATCGTCAGTTAAATAATTAGTATCATCATCGAGTAATGTATAATTATCACCAACATAATTATAATAATTATCTGAATCATAGAATTCATTATTATTTAAATTATAGGAAATTTCATGATTTTGATATTTATTTGTATTTGAATTTGAATCATTAATATTTATTAACTGACATGTATTCAGATTATCTATAGAATTATCAAGGAAATTATAATAATCTATAATATCTAAATATCTTTGTCTCTCATCTAAATTATAATAATCTAATAATCTTTCTTTTTTTTCTTTATCATTTTTAATACAAATACTTTTATTCAAATTATTTATATTCCATATCAATGAATTTTTATCAGGTCCTAAATAGAGCACATCCATTATATTATTATTAATTTATAAAATTAATTAAGTTTAATTAATTTACAAATCAAATTTTTTTTTTTTGATTAACTATTTAAAAAAATTTAATTTTACTGTTAATAATTTCATCACCTTTATCAATAACTAATTTACCTACAATTTTATTTCCTTTATTTGGATTAAATACATCATTATTGATAGCATTAATATAAAAATTTTTGATAACTATATTTAAATTATTTTTAGGATTATTATTAACATTATTTTTATAATAATTTTGAGTTATATTTGATAATTCATTCCATAACTCTTTATCAATATCAAAAATTAATTTTTCATTTTTAATGTCATATATACCTTCCGGATCAATATTAGTAGTATTATTTATATGATTTTTAGTAATTAATGACGCAATTTTATATATTTTATCATTATGTGTAATATCAGTTATCCAATAAGTACGTTTTTCCCATAATATTTCATTATTTTTTATAAAACCACCAGATAAATTTTTACTTTCTATTAGTACTACATAGTGAGATGGACTCAAATACCCTAAAATTATTTCTGGAATTTTACTGAAATCTAGATTTTTCTCTAATCCATTTGGAAATAATTTTTTAGAATATTGAGAAGTAAAAGTTTGTATAGAAGGTTCTGAATCTTTAAAAACAGAATGAACCTTGATATCAATATTAAAAAGCGCACTGGCTAAAATTATTTCTATTTCTCCTCCCCAAGCAATCTTAGGTTTTTTCATAAAAGATATATATTCTTCAATTGTACCATAATCAATTTTAATAATAGAAAAAATTGTTTTTAAAATTTCATCACTCATAATTGATAAATTATCTTCTAATTTTTTCATTAAAATTTCTCTAAGATTTAATACAGCCTTTGTGTGTCGTGGTTGTAGGTCTTCTTTATGCATTGGATTTACAGAAACATATTCTACGTTATTAAATATTGAATCATTATTCTTATCATTAAAGTCATATGGTTCTATATTATTTTCATACATAGCTTCTATTATTGAAAAAAATAAACAATCACCTTGATATGGTTGATGTATAATTTTTAAAGTCGGATTTTTTTTTATATATTTTTCTATTCTAATAACTTTAGTTTCCAGATCTTCGTTATCTATTTTATCATAAATTAATTTTAAATCTTCAGAATCGTCTAGATTAGTAATTCCTAAACTTTCTAAAATTTCCTTTTTTGGATGATTAATGCTTGGTTTATTATCAACTTCCAGTATTTTACTAAAACTATGTGTATGATTTGATTCTATAAAATTTGAGTTATCTAAGTTTATTTCAGAATATTTTTTATATAAATTATTTGATTTTTTTAATATTTCTAAATCTGCTTTATCTTTAACGTAATTTGAATAATCGATATTTCCTAATTTTAAATAAATTTCATTTTTTAATAAATACCTAATTATCATTAAATTGAATTCTATTATATACTTTTTAATATAATTACTGGGTCGAATTAATACAGAATCTTCTGTTTTTTTTAGAATATCTAGTAAAGTATCATTTTGATAATATTGAGCAAATAAAGCTTTATTTATTATATTATTATAATTAAAATCTTCTCTATCTGTTTTTAATTCACAAGAAGATATAATTTCATAAATTTCATTAATAGATTTTTTAGAGTTTGTTCCTTGTAAATTAAGAAGTAATGAATTCGCAAATTTCTGATATTGTGCTACTAATTTACCATCTATATCTTTATTATCATTAAATAACATATAATAATAATAATGATAAACAGATGCGAAATGATTTTTGTCAATAATTATTGGAACTATGAAAATTCCATTAGAATTAATTGTATAATTAATATATGTATAATCTAATTTTATTCTCCAATCAGGATACATTTTTAATTCTTCGTACTTATTTGATTCAATAGAACTTTTCATTATATATTCATCACTATAATACCCAGGATTATCAGGTTTAGCTTGATCCGATATAATTAAATATTCTCTATTTTTATTATTAAATAGATATTCTATTTCTACAATTTTTGGATAATTTTCTGAATCATCGTTTACAAATTCAATTTTTTTTTTCTCATATTTTATAGACGAATCTTTTAAGATTTTTTTATCGTCAAATTGATTTTTATATTTTATTACAACTTTCATTTCTTTATCATCTGAAATATAAATATTATTATCATAATAATCCATTAAGTTTTTTTTTTTTAAAAAAATATTATTCATAGAAATATTACTTTCACTTTTTTCAAGTATATCATTGATTTTACTCAATTCTAAATATGAATCAAAATATTCTTGTAAATATCTTTTTTCTTTAATTTTAACTTCTGACTCAGATAATTTTTCAGAAAATTCTGTAAAAGTTTTATGATTGTCTAATAATTTAGTATAGTTTTTATTTAATTTATAATCTAGATATTTTTCTTCCTCATCTATTTTTTTTACGTTAGAATTATATTGTGAAAATAAGAATTGATTAGCTTTATATAAATTATTTCTTAAAGTAATATAATTATTATACTGATCTTTTAAAATAGAATATTCTTTTTGATAATTACTTTGGAGTTTATCTATCTCTTCTTTAGTTAATATAGTATGTTTTTGTTCATAAATTTCGGTATCATTAATAGGTAGATTATTTAAATTATTTATTTTATCTAATAAATTTTTCATTTTTATAATTATAGAATTATTCTGTATTTCATTATCTAAATTTAATATAGCTTGTTTGGTATTAATAGTTTTTACAATTTTTAATTCTTTTTTTAATAGTAATTCATCATTATTATTATATATACATAAAGCGGTTACAAATAATTTTTTTGTTTTATCTTCAGAATCAATATATTCTATCTTTTTTACTTTACAATTTCTATAAATTTGTTCTTTAGAGTTAGGTTTATTACCTAATTTAATTCTAATTTTCTCCATTATATTACCAGAATCTTTTTTTTTTTTTATAAAATTAGATATATTATTATTATATATTTGTAAAATATTCATAATGTCTATTATTTCTTCTTTATATTGATCATCATCAATAAGATCATATTCTATTATATGTTCCATAAAATATACTATATTATTTAATCAGATATTTATTTGACATATATTACTATTAATGTATCTAGTTTTTGTTTAAACAAAAACTAGATCACTTGTTTAAAGTTTAGATAATTAATTCATTAATATAATAACAAGGTTATTTAGGTTAGTTTTAAATTGAGTTATAAATGATAATTATAAAATAAATTAATTTATTTAAAAATAAGATCTTTATACTCTTCGTCAATTATTGGTCCTTTATCAGTCCATAATCCTACTTTTTCCTGATACATTGGACTAGTATTATCATTTAGGTAATATATATCGTCATTATAAATATAATAGACCTTACCATCAAATTCTTTTAATTCTGTTTCTACTTCTTCGTCATCAGAACTGTCATCTTCAAGTAGTTCTGATAAACTTTTTGATAATTTTTTTTCAGATTCTTTATCTAAAGTTATATCATCTTGTTCATCAGATTTAGATGATTGAGGATCAATTTTTTCTTTATCAAGACTGATCTCAGTTTCAGGTAATTTTTCTTCTATTTGTTCCTGTAATATTATATCACCTTCTGGATCAGTTATAGGTAATTGAGGATCAATTTTTTCTGCATCAATACTGATGTCAGTTTCAGGTAATTTTTCTTCTGATTGTTCCTGTAATGTTATATCACCTTCTGGATCAGTTATAGGTGATTGAGGATCAATTTTTTCTGGATCAATACTGATGTCAGTTTCAGGTAATTTTTCTTCTAATTGTTCCTGTAATGTTATATCACCTTCTGGATCAGTTATAGGTGATTGAGGATCAATTTTTTCTGGATCAATACTGATGTCAGTTTCAGGTAATTTTTCTTCTAATTGATCCTGTAACAAAATATCAGGTTGTTCATCTGTAATAGGTAATTGAGGATCACTAATTTCTACTGAAATTTTATCACTATCTATATCTTCTACACTTTCTCTTTGTACATCCGGAATGTATTCATCAATATCACTAACTTGTGAGCTAGGATCAATATCACTAGCAAAATCATCTTCAAGTATATTTTTACTATGTAAATCATATTCTTCTAACATTTCATCCAAAGAATTAAATTTCATTTCAATAAAAACATTATTATCCTCAATCATTAAAATAAAATATATTTTATTATTAATAATTGTAAAATATTGTAATTCATTATGAATTAATATACTCTTAACTTTATTATTAATGAGCATTTTAAATTCTTCTAATGTATATTTCTTAATATTACTTTTTTCGGAAGATGATTGTTTTACAGATTTATCCCAATCAATAGGTTTTTTATCTTCCAAAGAATCTATAGAAGATTCACCTATTTCAATTCTGGATTCGTCTATATCAGACTGCATAATAGATTCTTCTCCATCAATAGTATGAGATTCTTCTCCATCAATAGTATGAGATTCTATTCCATCAATTGTATGAGATTCTATTCCATCAATTGTATGAGATTCTATTCCATCAATAGTATGAGATTCTTCTCCATCAATAGTATGAGATTCTATTCCATCAATAGTATGAGATTCTTCTCCATCAATAGTATGAGATTCTTCTCCATCAATAGTATGAGATTCTTCTCCATCAATAGTATGAGATTCTTCACCATCAATAGTATGAGATTCTTCTCCATCAATAGTATGAGATTCTTCTCCATCAATAGTATGAGATTCTTCACCATCAATAGTATGAGATTCTATTCCATCAATAGTATGAGATTCTTCTTCATCAATAGTATGAGATTCTTCACCATCAATAGTATGAGATTCTATTCCATCAATAGTATGAGATTCTTCTTCATCAATAGTATGAGATTCTTCAAGTTCTTCAGATGTTTCTCCATCTATTATAACACTAGATGAAGGAGTACTGATATCGGAAATAGTGGAAATATCACTATCATCATCCTCATTTTCATTACATTTTTCAGGATATTTTTTACACCATCTTATATCAACTAAATTTGCAGATTTTTTTTTTGGTTTATAATTAGGAGAATTTTGTTTAATTATATCAGTATATAAATTTTTATCATAATGATAATCATACCAATTTTTTGAATGTTTTGTAAATAATGTATTTATATTTCCTTCTAAATCATATTTTTCAATATCTTCTTCAGATTTTTTTTGTGATTTTTTAGATTTTTTTTTTAAACGAGGACCATAAATTTGGTCATTTGTATCTATATCTTTCCTATAAGTACTACCTCTTGATCGGAATATTTCATTAGGATATGAATGAACATTGTGTATTTCATCTTCATTGAATGAATCTATACCTTCAAGATCAAAAGTTTTTGGTCCATGTTTTTTTAAATAAATGGCAGAACCTTCTTCACACATATTAGGTTCTATATTATTTATATGATCATAAACATCAGTAGTATTACATTTCCATGTATATTTTGGTTTTTTTTGATACATCATATCAAATCGCATAGCTCGAAGTTTTCCTTCTTCAGTTGGTTTATTTGTCTCAGGATCATTTTTATAATAATCAATAAATTTTTTTTTTGCCTGTTTTACAGAAATAGCATTTTTAGTTCGTTTAGGTTTTCCACCTAACTGTTTATTAAAAAAATCATCGTAAATATTATTCATTATTATAATATATATATTAAAAAAAAATCAATAACTATAAACATTATTATAAAAATCAATAATAGCTTTATTTTTTTTTTTTATGGAAGATTTGTTTTTAAATTTAACATATAATGATGTAATTATGAAAATAGTAAATAAAAAAAAAATTATTAATTCTATAAAGTTATTAAGTAAATTTTTATTAATATTTTTACTTTTATTTAGTATTAAATTCGGTTTAAACATTGGATATATAAAATATATAAATATAGTTATATAAGATAATTAAGAAGTTTATTATACTTAAAAATAAATTACATATTAAAAATAAATATCTAATTTATGACTTGGTTAAAATTGAATTTCATCAATTATGATATCAATACAATAAATTCTAGAGGATTTTATATATCATATCAAGATAAGTGTATTAAAGATTTAAATCATAATTTGGTGATAAATGTTCCATTTTTAATAAATGGTAACTATGATTTATATAAAGTAGAATTAGAATTAAAAAAATCTAATTTATTAATATTTATTTATTGCAATTTTATGAAATTAAATAAACTAATAGAAAATAATGAAAGTATACCAAAAAGAAATGAATTATTTGAAATATTAAAAAATAATATTGAAAATTTTAAATATAATGAAGATATATTTAATTATCAATTAAAAAAAATATTTCATGAAAATTATTGTAATACTTTAGATAAATTTATAAATAATCTATATAAAAAAACGATAGTAAAAACTGTAAATGATAATGAATTGGAGATCGATAATTTATATATAAATTTAGATAAACAAGAATTAATAATAAATAAAGATAAAGATTTATCAATATGTTCTTCTTATATAATTTTTGATATAAATAATAATTATAATTTATTACATAATTTAATAAAATATTTTTCTAATAGTAAAGTTTTATTAATAATTAATGATGAAAAAATAAAAAATTTATCATTTAATAAGGATAGTATTTATATAAATTTAAAAAATTACAAAAAAATAATGTTAAAAGAAATATTAAGTAGTAAATTTGTAATAATTGATACTAATTTAATAAAAAATAGAAATTATTTTAATAATTATACAAAATATCATTCGTCGTTAGACCATAAAAAAGGATATTTAAATTATCAAAAACATATAAATAATATTATATTATTAGATAAATTAGAGAATATCTATTTTTATAATGTAGAATTGATAAAATTTGATAACATTATATTTTTGGATAATTTGAATTCTGATATAGTTTCAAATAGTAATTTTAAATTTTTAACAAATATAATAAAATTTAATAATAAGATTTTTTTACAAACTAAATGGAATTTTAATTTTAATTATTCATATTATATACAGAATAAATCTATACTTTTTTGTGAAGTTAAATATTTAAATGATATAGCATATAATAAAAATTTTATTAAGAATAATATATATTTTTATTTAGAAGGAGATAATATTAATCAAATTTATAATAGTAAAATAATTAGAATTAATAAATCTAACATAGAATTAATTGATAATAGTTTAAAATTATATGAAGATATATATTTATTTGAAAAAATATTAAAAAAAAAAAATATTAATTATGAAATTTGTATAAATAATGAAATTTCAAGAAATAACTGTCCAATAACATATGAAAATTTGTCAAGTAATATTAGAGTAAAATGTGAATGTAATCATGAATTTTTATTATATGGATTTATTAATCATTTAAACTATAGCTCAAAATGTCCTATATGTACGAATAATTTAATTGATACAAATATTGTATTATTTATTTCTAAAAAAAATATTATAAACTTAATTTGTAATAAAAATTTATATAAAGCTATAAATGAAGGTAAAAAATTTTTTAATTATATATTAATTGATAATAAGATTGATTGTGAATTATTAAATGAGAGAATAGATAAATTTAACTATTTAACAAAAAAAAAAATTAATATTAAATATATAATATTAGAAAATCTAGATAAAATAAGTATGAATAATTCTTTTAAATATATAAATATAAATATTATAGATATTTTGGATACATTTCATAAATATCGTACACTTAAATGTGTAAATAATATATTAAATTTGGATAATTTTGCAATAAATATTATAAAATATAAATAATATATATTAATATAATAATAATGAATGGAATAATTTTAAGTATATTATTAACAATTATAGTATTAATTGGTAATATTTTTTTTAATAATTATTTTTTAATAAAGTATATAAAAAATGTATCAGGTTTATTGTTAAGTATAAGTAGTATATTAATTACATCATTCTTACTTGGAGTAATTATTTCTATATATGCTTCAAAAAAAAATTGTAAAAAAACTAATAAGATGAATGCGATAAGAATGGGAATAAAGTCTTGTATTTACAGTATTATAGGATATTTTTTGGTATATTTTGTATCGTTTATCAGGGAACCTTTTTTATCAATAATAGGTAATAATGAATTAGGATATTCTGTAGCACAATCATTTATAATTGTATTAAATAGTATTACAGCTACTATAATAAATTATTATACTAGTATAAAAATGTCATGCAATGTAACAAATAGTAAAAAAGTTGAAGAAAATCTTAGAAAATTAGATAAATATTTAGATGAAAAACCTAAAGAAAACACAAACATAAAATCATCTAGAAAAGAATAATTATTCATACTTTTACATTATTTATATTTTTACTAATAATTTCGTTTATTTTTCTATTAATTTATCTAAAAAAAATAATAACATGAGTAATAATAATATAGGTGAAAGTTATTCTAAAAATGAAATAAATAATAATTCAAATGATATAGTTGAAAATAGTTCCAATAATGAAATAAATAATAATCTAAATGATATTATAAAACAAGTATCTAGTTGTAATGAATTTAAAGATATTATGAAAAATATATCTGGTAAATTACAAGAGCTAGATATAATTAAATCAAATAATATAGAGGACGAATCATTTGATTCAACTAGTAAACAATCTATCGAAGAAGATAATAATTTAGATGATTATATGATCTCATATTTTCTAAGTAAAAATGGAGATAATATATGTGATTGTGTAGATAAATTAAATATAAATTTAGAAAAAATTATAGATATTTTAAATAAAAATAATATTTAATATTATATTTTGAAGAAGTATAATGATACTAATATTAATAGTAAAATAATTAAGAAACTTATAAATTTTGTAACGTATAAGAGTAAATTTTTATATTTTGTATTAGAAAAACAATTAATAAATTTAGGAGGATCATTTGAATCAAAAAATTTTATGTATTCAGTATCATTAAATTTAACTTTTTTTGACATTATCTAAATATATAAATATATAATTTAGATAATATTTCATTTTTTTTTTATTTTCCCCAAATTAAGAAAATTTAATTCGTCTTTATTTAATTGGGAACCTCCAGTTTTAATTGAATCAATGATAGAATAATCTTTACACCAATGTACAGTTAAAATATTTTCATCATTAAATTTTATCTTTCCTACTAATTTATTTTCAATATTGTCCTCATATATATTGTGATATTCAATATCATTTTCAAAATATTTATTGCCTAATAAAAAATTATAATTTGCATTATCGTATATTAATTCTATAATTGGTAGATCAATATCTTTATCATTTGAATTAAATAAGATATAATTAGATGATAGACTTTTTTTTTCATATTCCGTGTCAGATACAGAAGGTTTATAAGTAGATATAGTAGTTACAGATTTAGGATATGGATAAGTAGTAAAATATTCTGTATTTGGTATAGAATCTACTTTTTTATCTTGTTCTATAATTTTATTTTTAAAGTATTCTGATTCTTCCTTTGAACTTATATATTGAATAATATTTTTTTCGATATTAACAGAAACTATAGGTTCAAAGTTGCAAGTATTTTTGGATTGGTTAATAAGATAATATATCAATGCTATCTTTTTACTAAATGGATTTTCAGAATTATTTGAACATAATACAAAATGTCTATTACTCATCCTAATATCATTATCTGCAATTCTATCCTGTACTAAAATAATAGAAATATTAAGATTTTCTGCTATTTTGTTACAATTATTTATAATTTTTACAATTTTTTCTGAAAAAGATAAGAGTGAATCAGAATATTTTTCATCAAAATTTCTAAAATTATATTTATTCAAAAATTCATCATATGTAATTAGTGTATCAGTATTTATATAAATTTGATATATAGATGATAAGATATTTTCTATATTTTCAGAATAAAATCTAAAATATCTATTATTTTCATTTATTAATCCTATAGGATCAATTGTTTTTAAAACATTTTTAGGAGTTCCCAAAAATATCTGATCATTATTAAATAAAATATGATTAAAATTATATTTATTAGTAATATCTATAACTTTATTATTAACTAATTTTCGTAATTTATCAATACTATCATTTTTTTGTTTAATATCTAATTTTGTTAATTTAGTTTCTAAATTCCATTCTGGTTCTATTGATTGAATTTCTATGTTAGATAATGGAATTTTAAGGTAATTATTCAAAAATTTTTCTAGAGTGAGATCGATTTGCTTACTTAATATCTTTTTAGAGGCCGATGGTATTTTTTTTTTTTCCATAATATAAATTAATAATAAGATATTTTTAATTATTAATTTATTACTTGGATATTACTAAATGAAACATATTAAATATAAAAAAAATTATAATTGCTATTATAACTATTAAAAATGGAAAATAAAATATTGTTTTATTTTTACCAGTTCCAAATTGTTTTATGTTATTATTACTATCAAATATTAATTTTGGTTTTTTATTCCAGATTATTATTGAAATTAATAAAAATAGTATAATTGAATATTTTAAGTAATCTTTTGAATTAATAATCATTTGTTATTTATATATGAATAATATTATAATATTTACAATAATTATTCTATTATTTATTTTATTTTATTATTATTTTTTTTTTCTCCATAAAGAAAAAAAAATTTATGATAAATTTAATAATTACAAATCACAAATAGTTAGATTAACAAATACAGCATATAATAATAATACAATTATTATTGATGATAATATATCTTTACATTATTCATATAGTAAATTATTATCTACAATTTATCCTGTTAAAGTACTAAAAGGATCCGGAACATTTAATACTATAAAAGAAATTAATAATAATAATATATCATTTGGATTAGCTCAAGAAGATATGGTAATAAATTCTGTATTAGGTATAAAAACATATAGTAAAAGATATAATAATATAAAATTTATAAAAGGTATATATGAAGAACAAATTAATTTAATTACTAATACTAAATATAATATTGATAGTTGGAATGATTTAAAAGGAAAAACTGTATGTTTTGGTAGAAAAAATAGTAGTAGTTTATATAATGGTCTTGAATTATGTAAAATAATTAATATAAAAAAAAATGATTTAAAAATTATATATGGAAATATAACAGATAAAAATATAAGAAAATTAATTATAGATGATACAATACAAGCTATATTTATCATAGGAGAAAATCCAAATACTTATATAAAAGAATTATTTAGAATAAAATTATTAAATATGATAGGAACAAAAGGAATTCCGAATGAATTAATAAAATTAAAATTTCCATTATGGCGAAAATCGAAAATAAATATAAAGAATTATAATATACCATCATTTAATTATTATTTAGATACATGGGGAATAAGAATTATTTTAATTACAAATTCAAATCAAAATAACAATATAATTTACAGTCTTATTAAAACTATATTTGAAAATAATATGTATATAAGAGATAATATTAATAATGATGATCAAAAACAAGTACTACAAAACTTTTCAGTAGAAGATTCATTTGAAAATAGAAATATTATACCATTACATAATGGTGTGAAATTATATTATAAACACATTGGACTAATATCAAATGATAAAAATCCAAATTGTAGTTTTTTTGTAGGAACAGGTAATTGTAATTTAGAAATACTTGATCCTTTTTATCATTCTGCTAAATTTTAGATAGATTAGACTAGATTTAAATTGATAGATAGCTTATTTTAGAATTAAGTCTTATTACTTATAGTGTTTAAAACCGGAATTAGCTACAGAAAATAATTTTATAGATTCAACAAAATTAATAAAAATATTTAGTAAGAATTTAGTTAATATTACAAACAAAAATTTCCAATGAAGCTATGTTATAAACATATTGGCATAATAAAATTATAATTTACTTTCAGATAAAATTCCTTTAATGATACCATTCAGAGTATTAATATTGTGTACAATCAGAGTATGTTTTATAAAGGCTATCAAAGTCAATAGGTTTAGGGTTACTTAACTGTCTTCATAATAAGATGCTATACATGGATTTAAGTATTAAATAGAAATTAATATAATTTTAATCCTTTTTTATTTAAAATTTCAATATGATCTGTTCTTTCATTAATATCATTTTTAAAAGCATAGTCAGGATTTTTTTGTTTTAAACAACATTCTTTATTATTTTCATTTTTACAGTTGTAACATAGAGGGTATGAATCAGGATTAATATGATGAGGACTTAATTTCTTTGTACCTAATGGCATTTCACACCAACCATCAATACATCCACCTCTAGTATTAGGATAATTTTTATTTTTTTTATAATATGGACACTGTGAATTTGAGATACACAATCTATCCCATTTACCCTTATATGTAGTTAATCCATATCTATTAATATCTATTTCACAATCATTAATATTACTAGCATTTTTTGAACCATAACAAATATAATTAGATAATGTATTAGATATTTTTTTTTTTAATATTTTATTATTCAATTGGTTGTTAAATATAATTTTTTTTTCATCAGAACTCCTAAGATAATCTTTATGTGCGTTGTATTTAGAATCATTAAATTTTGTATATATATTAACATATTTATCAGATTTATCATACGGTTTAGTTTTTAATAACTCATCGGAATTTCTAGAACCTATAATTTTTATAGAATTAATTAAATTTTTAGTTCCTAAACTTTCCAAAATAATTTTGAAAATTTGACTACTAGATCTATTATTTATAATTATTTCTATTAGAAAAGTGTATCGGAGATCATTACTATTTATTGATTTTTCAATTTTTATTAGTTTTCTAGTTATAACATATGGATAGCATATTTTCAATGAAGCACAATAATATTTTTTTAAATTATTTTTAATTTCAATTTTATATAAATGGATAATTTTTTTTTCAATATATTGTATAGATTTTAAGAGTCTTGTAGCGTCAAATTTTGTGTAATGATAATTATATATACTATTATTAGTATTTTCAAGTTTAACATATTTATTATTAGTTTTTTTGTGACATATTTGTTTGATAATGTCAAAAATATTAATAATTTCCAATGTATCCTTCGAAAATTTAAACTTGTTATCATTACTTAAATTAAAATTTGTTAGTATTGGGTTTTCATAATTATACAAATCATCTATATCAATGCCAGTATTATTTTTTATATTAATAAAATTATTATTAATTTTTTTTCTATGACAATAAGTATTACCAATAGGTATATTTAAATAGTCATAAAATGGTTCTTTGATATGTTTATAAGTTAACAAATTATGAAAAATAAAAAATAATGCTATACATACATATAATATAATAATTAATTTCATTAATATATTAATTGAAATTAATTATTTTATTGATAAATGAATATGATTTATATAAAAAAAAATTATTTATGAATAAATTAATTAAAAATAGTATTAACAAATAAATTCTAAATGTTTGAAGCCAATAAGAATATAATAGGAATGCTTGTATGGAAAAAATGTAAAATTATAGAAAATCAAGATATATTTATAATAGATAATAGTAATTTTTTTTTTAATTCAGATTTACTAAAAGAATACATAGATAATTCAGTGAAATATTTAATACCTAAAAATGATAATTCTATAAAAAATTTAGGATTATATAAAAAAAAAAATTTATTAAAAATTGACAATATGAATAAAAGTGAATTTTCTAGATATGAATTAGCTATAAAATGTAATATTAAATCTATTTTATTTATATATATTGACGAAAATATTATAATTGAAATTATATCAAATGATATTTTAGATGAAAATAACTAATCATCAAATTGATCCGGATTATCTTCTTGATCACCAATATCATGATTTATTTGCATTGAAAAACCAATATGTTCTTGAGCATCAATTTTTCCAAATAACTCGTTTTGAATAGATTCAGTAGATTCCGGATCAGGTTCTAGATGGTCGTCTGTGGGGCTATCTGGATCTTCATTGTTGATAGATATTAAATTTTCTAATATTTCACGATTTTCATCACTAATATTGTCACCATTTTTAGGATCATCAAAAGCACCAAATTGATTACCTAAATTATGTTTTCTCATTAATTGCTGAACTTGTTGTAATTCAGGAGCCATATTTTGAAAATTTTTTAATCTTTGATTATTTTTTTTAGATTTTTCGATATCTAAAATTTCTTTAATTTCTTTTTCAGATAAATTTAAAGTTTTTTCATTAGGAATTATATTTTTATTAAAAATAATATCACACATAGAAGTTTTTATAATAGTTTCAATATTAATAGAAGATCTAGTAGTAGATTTATCATCTAATTCCATAAAAATAAATATTAATAATCGATAAAATATATATTTTGAAATATTAAGTGTTTCTGTATTACCCAATAAAGGTATAAAGGTTAAATTATTATTTATATTAGTGATATATCCTTTTGATGTAAGTAAATCTAATAATTTAAATATACTTGATGAATTATTAATATAATATTGAATTTTATTAAAAAATAATAATAAATTATTTTTATCAATATTAGCAATATTTTTTAATGCTTCATCTATAATTTTATAATAGTTATCAAAATATAATTCTTCTACTTCATCAATTGTTTTTTCCTCTGTATTTTTGTAATCTTTCCCTTTCATTATAGAAGATGAAACAGGACATTTATTTTGTTTTGTAATATGTTCATAGTAGGTTTTTTGCCACCATGGTTTATTATCAATTATTTTTCTAATTTCTTTTATACTTTTTGAATTTAAATTTTTAATTGATTGATTATATAATTCATAATAATTTTTAGGTATTTCTGATGTATTTTCTATAATATCAAAGTAAGTTTCATCTATCTCAATAAATTCATCACCATTATCAAGAATTAAATCATAATTAATTTCATTATTATATAATTTAGTTATTTTACCGTATAATATTTTAGTACTAGACATTAATGATGTACCATCTTTATTTTTTTTTATAATAACTTTAGTACCAATAATTTTATTTAAATATATATAATTAATTTGATAATAAAAAATTTGTAATAAATTAATAATTAATTTAGAATAATTATTATATGTTTTAATTTGTTTAGCATAATGTTTATTTTTTAACTCTAAATGTCTAAATGTCATTTCTATTTTTTTTTCATGTTCATTATTATAATTTTCAATTATTAGTCTATTTTCAATAAATTTTAAAGTTTCATCAAATATATTATCCTGATTACCTAAATTCATTAAATAATTTTTTATTTGAGTTTGATCTAATGATAAATTATATTTTTTTTTAACACTAGGATCTAAGGTAGAAATATTATGAGCAGAATCACTAATTATTTTAGAAATTTCATTATTAATATCAAAATCTTGAGTTCTCAATAATCGATTATCATAGATATATTTATTAAGTTTATCAAATCCAAAGAATTCGGCATTAAGGAATATTAATTTTTTATTTATTTTATCATATTGATTAGAATCTATAATAAATTCTGTTTCGATTTTAATATCATTTAATATATCTTTTAAATATTCATTATAATTTCTATCGCAATGATTAATATCATCGTATTTTTTTAAATTTAAATTAAAAATATTAGTAACATGTTGTTGAATTTCAGTAATAATATCTAATTCATTTTTGTATAAATTATCAAAGGTAGTATAATTAATAATGGGTGTTAAATTTTTATTTAATATATTTTTTTCATTAGTTTTTTTAGTAAAATCCAAAATATAAGATTTTAATTCTTCTAATGGGATATCATTAAAACGTTCGTGTATTCTTTTTTTTATTTGAAAATCATATAGTCCAGATACTTTATCTAGTTTTACAACACCAACATTTTTATCATTAACAGTATTCATAATTACTTCCGCCTTTAATTCTATATATTCTTCATCAAATTCACTATATTTTATTTTTAACTTTTCAACTAATTTATTGTTTAATTCCATATCAGTAGGTTTATCCAAATCATTTTTAGCATAATATTCATAAATTTCATTTAAAAGGTATAAATCATTTTCTTCATAAATATGCCAAATTCTCTTTTTTCCAATAAGATTAGGATTTTCAGTAAATAATTGTGTAATATTTACTAAATTTAAATTTTCTAATTGTTTTGATAGATATTTAGAATAATTTGTAATTTTATTTGGAATAGAAAACATGTCAGTTTCATAAATTTTGGTATCTATATCTATATTTAAATAATCTAATAATTTTCTGTAACAATTTCCATTACTATTTACATTATTTTCATTAAATATAAAATTATTATTTTCAGATATATTAATATTATCTATAAAATTATTTGCTAAATTTAATTCATTAATAATGTGGATAAGATTTGCTTCTATAACAGAATCATCTTCAAAAAATTGTAAATAATTGTTTTTGATATTGTTAGAACAGCAATGATAAGTATAGCTAATTAAACTAGAATTAGAAACAGATTCCGGAAATTCTTCATGTATTTTTCGATTAATAATGGAAATAAATTGCTCAGCTAATTTTCTAGATTGATCTAATATATTTTTTTTTATTAATTCTAAAGTAGTATTTATTTGTAATATTAATTTTTGATGTTCATCAATATTTTGTTGAGTAGTATGTATTTTAACTATATTATTAATTCTTATTAATTCTTGTATATTTTCATTGTACATTATAATTTGTTCATTAATTAAATCAGGTATATCAGATTTATATTCATAATTAACATTTAAAGATGGTTTAAATTCATACCATGTTTTTTCATTTTCTATAATATTATCTATATTTTCTAATTGATTAAGATGATAAATATCATACTCATCTTTTAAAGTCACAATCCATTGAATTTTATCTATATTTGATTTAATAAAATTCCAACTTTTTGATTTAAAAATTTTATAATTAATTTCATTTTTATTCCAATCACCATAAATTGTATTTAAAGTTTCCCATCTTATTAGATTATTATATATTTTTTTTGTACTTTTAGAAATAAACTTATTAGTAATATCTTTTAAAAGATAATCTGTAGCTTGATCAGGTTTCATTGGATCTATGTTAAAAAATTTTATTTTTGCGATTTTTTCATTTCCACTTCCAGTAACAATATATCTAGGTATCCTATAAAATATAATATTTAGTAAATATTGTAGAATAATTGAAATATTAATAGAAGATTTGTAACTATAATAATTAGGAAGAAATTGTTTTTCAAAAAAAGTCATAAACAAAATACAGTTAAATTTATCAGAATTATCTTTCGTATATTGTTTTTTTTCAGATCTTGGTAAATTGTCTAATTCATTTTTCCATTCTTTTATCTGATTAATATTTTGATAATATGTAACTTCATCTAAATTTTTAAATATCTTTAGATAAGATGCATAACTTTCTTGTTTCTTTTCCAAATTAGATTGACTTGCGGAATTAATTAAATGATTTCCTTCTTTTAATTCAAAATCAGAATGATTTTTAGGATAATTAATATTTTCATCTAAATAAGGCGTATTATCACCATTTAAATATTGTGAAATAGTTAAATCATATTGTTTGATTGTTATTTCAGAATTAACTATAATCAAATCTCTATCATTATTTGATAATTTAATTCCGATTTGACTACAATATAGATCTAAGGTATTTGCTATTTCTTCTAGCTCATCTGTATATAATATAGTAAAATCATCATTTTCTTCTAGATTTTTTTGTCTAAATTGTATAGGTTTTTCTCCAGTAAATCCTTCTAATTCAGATAATTGTATATAATCAATAGTTTCACCACAAAAATTACATATAAATCTATTATTTATTATTCCACCTTTACTTTTTTGATCAGAAGAATTACCAGTACAGTATTTAATTTTAATATTATTTAAAATTTCTTCTCTTATTTTATCAGGTTTATATGCGATTTCAGTCAAATCATCATAATGAATACAACACATTTTTTCATTTGTAAATGGAACATCCCAATAAAAGAAATTTTCATCAATATCATTAGAATTTTCAGTATTTTTTTTTATAGTACCATAATTTGCGATTATATCTTTAATTTCAGATAGTCTTATATCAACATCATAAATATTATATGCTTTTTTCCATATATTCCATAATCTATCAGAAACCTTATTAATATCTAAATTAATTTCTTTATTTTCAGAAACAATTTTAGATCTTTTATTAGATTGACTGATATTATTTCGATTATTGATAGTATAAGTAATTTTATTGTCAGTTTTAAGTATATCATGTTGTAATTTTTTTATAGATTTTGTTATATTATTAAAATCAGATATATCATGATTTAATTTACTTGCTTTATAAATCATTGTAATAATTTTTTTTGGAACACAAATTTTGTTATAGCTATTTTGCTTAATATCTTTATCAAATGATGTAATAATATCATCATCTAAACTAATACATAGTGATTCATTATATTCTAAAGTATTTGTTTTTTCAGTAGAGATTTTTTCTTCTTCAAAAATATTAATATTTGATACTATTAAATCCTCAAAAGTAAAGTTTAAAATATTATTTGAAATATCTTTTTTTAAATATGATATGTGACTGTTATTTTTAATTTTTTCTTTCATTAATTCTTCTTTATTTAATGGATACCATATTCGATTGATATATTTGTATATAACTCTATCAGTATTTGTCCATAATAATGCAAAATTATCTTGTTTAATTTTTCTTTTTTGTTTTGTAACAATATTATCATAATTATCAATAAGATTCTCAATTTTAGCATTAATTTCTTTATCGCTATTAAATATATATTTTTCTTTAAAAATATCAAACATTATTTGTTTAAATTTAGTATCTTGTAAATTATATTCTAAGTTTTTATCAAGTAATTCTTTAGCAGTTTTAATATCAGAAATAGTTGTATCAAATAAATCATCATAATAAATATCTTCATTAGATTTATTATATTTTAAAATTAAATTTTTATCTTTATAGACTTTTACAATTTCAAAATTATCACACTTATTAAAATAAAAACTATACAATTCTTTTTGAGCTAAATAATCTGATTTAATTTGAGATAATTCATTTTCTAAATTTATTATATTGTCTTCAGTTATATAATATTTTTTTTTTTCAGACTCTTCTAATTCATACCATAATTTATTCAACAGAGAATTTGGTATATTATTTTTGCTCTGATAATAATTTTTAGCAATAAGATTTAAATGATTTTTAATTTTGAATAAAACTTCATTTTTATTAACATTCGAAATAAAATCATAAAATAAATTACCATTATCAAATGATTTATTAATATTACTTATAAAATTTATAGACATTAATTCAATATTAGATAAATCATTATTGTAGTTTAAATTATATTTATATAAACTATCTAAATTAATAATATTATATACACTTAATATTTGATTTAGTTTTTCTATATTTAGAGAAGGTAATTTATCTGATTGTGAAAATATGGTATTATATAATTGATTTTTATAATAGGTATATTCATACAAATTTCTAGTAACAAGAAATTTAATTATAACATTTTTTAAAATACTATTAAAATCGTTTATATCACTTTGTATATCTATTTTTATTTGTAAATTAAGAAAATTAACAATATCATATAAATCATCTTTAGTATAATTATTTTTAATTATAGGTAGAATTGAAGCGAATATTTTATCTATTAAATTAGAAATATACAGTGAAGGATTATTAATTATTAAAATTTCATTTAAATTTTCTTTTTCTATTTTTTTTTTATTTTTTAAAATTGATATAATTAATTGTTTAGCAATGATATTTACATTTTTTTTTTGTTTTTTATCTAAATTACAATATTTGGAATATTGAATATAATATTCAGAATTATTTTCAAATAATTTGTGAATATTTAGTTTTTTGATTTGATTATAAGAAAAATTATCAATTGATAAATTATATTTTTGAAGTATTGAATTAATTTCTGTGAAGTTATTACATTTATTTAATTTATCTTTTTCAATATAGTTGAATATTTCATCAGAACTTGGAACTACCTTATCTAAATAGTTCAATAATGTAATTTGATTAATTTTTTCTTCATCATTATTAAAATATATAAAATTATTTTTAGTATAATCTAAATTAGTAACATTATTAATATTTTCATATACACTATAATTTTTAAGAATATTAGTATTATTATTAGTGTTATTTACAGTAAAATTTATTTGATCAACTAAATTATATCCAATATTTTTAATTTGATTAAATTTTATAATATTACTAACACCATATTTTTCCATGTCTAAATCATTTTTTTCATAAAAAGTATTATTTAAAAATTCAGGATAAAAATCATGAACAGATTTTAATAATATTCCAGTAATTTTTAAGGATTCACCTTTTAGATATAATATTCTAGAAGGAGGAATTGTAAGACTTTTATTATATTCAGAAATTTTGTGTTCTTTTTTATCTTTAGCTCCACTATAAAATAATTCATTTGTATCTCCACTTCCAGTACATGTAGTAATACCAGCTAATTTGGAAGTTTTTTTTTCAGTAATTAATCTATTAGAATTGTAATTATCATTTAAAACAGTTATATTACCGATTGCTATTCTAGAATCAATAAAATTATTTTTGTTGATAGAGTGATCAGTATCTTTTTTAGACATGTCTAAAGAATTACATCGTTTACTTTGAGGAAATTTTAAACATGATCTATAAATCACTTGGTCAAATTCAACATTTGTAGTTTGATAATATGATATTTTTTTTTTTATAGTAGGATTCATATTAGATATAGAATCAAGATCTTCTTGTTTTGTAGTTGTATATTGATTTATATCAGGTTTTTCTTCTAAATAAGGTTTATTTATGGAATAAAAAAAGGATCTTTTTTTGTCTTCATCTTCCAAAATTAAAACTTCATTATTATTAATATCATACTGTAATTTAGTAATATCAGTTTTATTATGATAATTTTTAATATTTTCAATCATGGCAGATAATTCATCATCCGGATTTACAAAATAAATATCTGGATAAAGAGTTTGATTATCGAAATCATCATCTATAAAACTCTGATTTTTTGTATATATTTTTTTAATATCATAAACAAGTGGTTTTAAAATAAAATCATTATAATTATTATTTATAAAATTTTCAATTAATGGTTTTTTATTTGAATTATAATTTTCTAAAGATGAATCCAAGAAGATAGTAGCTTTATTTTCAAGTTTAAATAGTAATTCATCTTGACCCATTTTTTTATATATATTCGTATCAAACAAATGTTCTAATAAACTATTATGTTGTTGATTATAAGAATATATAATCTCATAAGGTTTAGATTCTCTAATAAATTTTATAGTAGATATTAGAATATCACTATCATCAAAAGTTAATTTATTAGATAAAGACAAAGATTCTTCTGAATCTTTAGATTTTACTTCAATTTGTTCTTTTTTTTTTTCTAATTCAGAGCTAGATATTTCCTTTTCTAATATTATTATATTTACAATATCAGTTTTAAGTTCTTCATCACTTAAATCTAATTCTATTGTTTTACTGTCTTTTGTTTCTATAACTAGTAATGTTTCTTTTTCATATAGTATAATAACTCCATCATTATTTAATTCTTCATCTTCATATATTATTCTAACAATTTCAGCTCCTTGTAAATCTAATTTATCTAATATATTATTTAATTTTGTTTTTACAGATTCCGTATTCATATACCTATTATAAATGTAGAGATTTTTTTGAATTATAATACATTCAATTTATTTATATAAAAAATACTTAAAACTTATTTATTTTATTATTAAATAGTATATAAAAATGACAACAATAAAAAATTTTTTAACTGATAACAAAAATTTAATGTATAATGATTTAAAAGGTAAATTAAAGAATATTAATTTATCTATTAAAGAATTAGATAATTTATTTTTATTAAATTATAAAGAAGATTATAAAAAAGATATTGCTTCAAATATTTTATTAGATAAAAATTTAATAGATGAATGTAGAAGTATTATAATTGATAAGAATAATTATGAAATTAAAATGTTAGGTTTGATTGGATCAATAAAATTTGAAGAATTTATAAAAAATGTATCATGGAATGATTTAGTAGTAGAAGAATCAATTGATGGAACATTAATAAATTTATATTATAATAATAATGAATGGAATGTTTCTACAAAAAAAACATTAAATGGAGAATGCTATTGGAATACAAAAAGAACTTTTAAAGAATTATTTTTAGAAACTATTAATAAATTAAATTTGAACTTTAATATTTTAAATAATAAAAATTGCTATTCATTTGTATTATGTCATCCTGAAGCAAGAAATGTTACTTTATATGATCATCCAAAATTATATCATATTTGTACAAGAGATCTTAATACTTTAAAAGAAATTGATGAGGATATTGGAATAATAAAACCAAATATACTAAAATTAGATGATTATAATATACTAGAAAATAATTGTAATAGTTATGATGATCTATTAAAAAATTTAAATTTATTGAATTATACAAAAGAAGGATATATGTTATTTAGTAAAAATAGAAAATACAGAACAAAATTAAGAGGAAAAAATCATTTAGAAATAAAAGCTCTAAAAGGAGAATATTGTAATATGAAATTGAGAATATTAGAAATAAGAAAAGATAACAATATGAATTTATTTCTAGAAAATTTTTCCGAATATTTTGAAGATATAAAAAATATAGAAACTTCAATTGATAATCTTGCCAAAAAAATTTTATATTTTTACACACTAATAAATATTAAAAAAGAACGTAGAGAATTACCATTATTTATAAAAAAACCTTTATATTGTGTACATAATATCTATTTAAATAATATAAATGAAGAAATACCTTGTAAAAATATACTAGATAATACATTAAATATTAAATACAATAAAACACAACTAAATTTAAAAAAAAAAAAATATAATATACAATTATCTGATATAATAAAGTGGTTAAATGATCAAGAACCTAAATATTTATGTTATTTATTAAATAACGAAGAATCGTGTAATTTACCAAGATAGATTAATACTTAAATAGTATAAATATCTTTAATTAGAAAATTATCAAAATTTAGATGATTATAATAATTATCATCATCATTAATTATAAAAGAAGATTTATCTAATTTAGTTAATTGAAAAACTTCACTTGTTATATCACTAATTTGGTTTAGAATATTTATTATAGTTTTAATAAAAATCATTTTAACAATATCAGTTTTTATATTTGAAATTGTACTATCTTTAGAATCATATTTATTAGTTGGAAATATTTTCTTTAATAAGTTTTGGTGTAATATTCGATAGTTTTCATCACTTATAGTAGGATTTAGTTTAATTTTTAGTTGTATTTCTTCTGTTAAAGGATGTGGCATTTTGTAACTAGAAAATGTAATAATATTACAGTCAATTGGATTATCATTTTTACAATAAAATTCTTTAAAATATTCAGATATAAGATTACCTATAGTATGATTTTCATTTTTAATATTAATATAGTATCCCATCAATTCATCTCTTGATTCATTAATTTCTAATTTTAATTCATTAAATACTATATCAAAATATAAAGAATCTTTATTTAATGATATTGAATTAAGAATATCTCTTAACATTAATTCTAATAATATTACAGAATCAAGCATTAATTGATTACTTGTAAGAAATCCTATAGATTCTATTGTAAATTGGAATTTATTAGCATCACCGTTATCATTTTTATAAAATACTCTCTGTTTATCTAACATATCAAATGATTTTTTTAAGTCAATTATTTCTTTTTGAGTATATACAGGTAGACCTTTACTTTCGCGTTCCTTATTTTTATAATCTATTTTTAATCTAAATATTTCATTAGCATATTCATCATTAGTAATAAAACTATAGGATACTGTTCCTACTGGACAATATCTAGCACTTTGAAGACCTATTCCTTTTCCAGGTTTAACGTATATTTCTAACTCTTCTCCATTGTCATCTACTAAAATATTAGGTTTCAAAATATCAAGAATACTGTAATCATTTGTATAAGGATCAGGTTTAAAAAATTGTAATTTTCCTTCGTTAACAAGTTTTTCAATTTCATCAATATTTCCATTACGATTATCAATTTTAAAATCATTTGAAGATATTTGTAAAGAACCTACAGTTTTTTTTAAGTCTCTAGTTTCTTTATTATTTTTAATTATAAGATAAAATTTAGGTACAATATTACTATTAAAATCGATTTCTCTAGTACAATTTTTATAATTAAATTTACTATTAAGTTTTAAATATGGATTGTCCATAGATAATGGTATTAAAGATATTCTATGTGAAAGAAATTCATTATGAATACCAGATGTATTTTTTTTTATATTTATAGATCTAAAGTGTTCATTATCATCCCATATATCATCAAAAGCAACAACAGGTATATTAGAAAGTAATATTCTTCTAATAGAATTAGCTAAAGCGACTGGAATATTTTTAATTATAAAATCAGTTTGAACATCTTTTTTTGTTTCATTAAAATATTCAATATATTTACTCATTATATTTATATTAGAATATAATATAACTTTATGTAAATCAAATTTTTTAAATGATTTAAATAAATTTTAATTTATTTAAATTAATTAAGTATAAAATGAATTTAATTTATATTATTAAAAAATATAGATGAGAGATAAACCAATATTATTTTATTCACCTAATTGTCAACATTGTAAAATATTATGGCAAAATTTGTCAGAAAAAAATTTATTAGATAATATTCATAAAATAAATATACATGAAAATCAAATACCATCTAATATTACAAGTGTACCAACTTTATTAATTAAAGGTAGACCTTTATTAACAGGCAATGCAATTGAATTATTTTTTAACAGTTATACTCCAAATAACAATAATTGTACAAAAAATAATCTTCCTAAAAATAATGAAAATCATAAGAATATAGAAGAATCAATTAAAGATTTTTTACCAGGAGAAATGGGTAGTGCGTGGTCAGACAATTATTCATATTTAGATACAGATAATCCAATAGATCATAGTTATTCTTTTTTATCAAATACTAATACAGGAATTCCTGATATTACTAGTACAAATAATAATTATTCAAACGATCGAAATAGTAAAAGTGGGAAAAATGATGATATAGCTAGAAGAATGGAAGCCTTAAAATCTTCAAGAGAAATAGATATAAATCAAAATCAAAATATTAGAAGTTTTAATTAAATATTGTAAATTCGCTAAATTATATTAAAAAATATATACATATATAGAAATATATGTCTACATTATCAGCTTTTAATACTCAATTAACAAATTTATCTAATAATTTAAGTGAATCATATCCAAACGATCCAGATTTACAATTTTCAAGTACAACTATAAATTTTTTAAAAAGTACTAATCCAAGAAAACTTCAAGAAATTTTTAATAAATATATTTATATTTATAAAGATGAAATAATGAATCAAGATGAAAATTTTTTATTAAATAATGACTTTATTAATAATACTGTTAATAATGATAATGTTGATTATGCGATATCTATTATGAATAATTTAAAAAAATATTGGAATGATATGGATAATGAGAGTAAAGATAATATTTGGAAATATTTTAAAGTTTTAGTAATTTTAAATACAAAATGTATAGAAGAATCAAAATAAATTGCGTATTAATACTTTTTTTTTTGTTTAATCAATAATATATAGAATAATACAAAATGTTACATTTAAATAATTTTAACAAAAATTTACAACAATTTATTGCTAATATTATTTCAAATTATCCGAGTATGGATAAAGATATAAATAATATATATAAATTTCCTACAGAAGATGAAATCTATATTTTAGATTTTTTGAAAAATACTGATAATATGGGTTTTGATATATCTACAAAAAATGAAATTATTTTTTCAGAAAATAATAAAATATTAAATGCTATAGATTTTTATAAAATATGGAATGATGAATCTTTAGAAGATTTTGATAAAGATATAATATGGAAATATTTACATGTTTTATATTTACATGCATTTTCATATAAAACAAATTTAGATATTAAAGATATAAAAAATAAATATAAAAATTTAGAATTAGATTCACCAGAATTAGATGAACGGACTAAAGCTGTACTTAATATATTAGAATTTATGAAATATGATTTCACAAAAAATAGTGAAATTGATACTATTGAGATAGATGAAGATATAGATAAAAATGATATTTTACCGAATTTCGGATCAGGTATGCCAAATATGAATGGATTGTTAGATGGTGAAATAGGAAATTTAGCGAAGGAAATTGTAAAAGATATAGATACATCAAATATAAAATTAGATAATCCAGATCAATTATTAAAAGGATTATTAAATGGTAATTTAGAAGGAACAGAAGATTCAGGTTTAAAAGATCTTATAGGAACAGTAGTTAGTAAATTAGAAAATAAAATGTCAAGTGGAGATATAAATGAACAAAAATTATTTAATGAAGCAAATAGTATGATGGGTAAATTAGGATTATCTAAAAACATGTTTGATGAATCAGATAATGATAATGATAATGATAATTCTATAAATAATATTTTTAATAATTTAAAAGAAGATTTCGATAAAGACGGAGGTTTTAAAGATTTTGTAAATAATATGAGTAATAATGAAAATAATGGAGAATTCATGGATTTTATAAAAAATATTAATTTGAATCCTAAAGATAGTTCTAATAAACAAAAAATAGAATTGGAAAAAAGACGAGATATTTTAAGAAAAAAATTAGATAAAAAAAAAAAAAAAAAATTATTAAAAAATAATAATTTTAAAAAAAATAAATAAAATTTATTATTTATAAATAAATTTTTTTTTAATTAATTAATTTATAAATAATGTATAAATATTAATTGAAAGATATATAAGTAAAAAAATAAATAGTATAAATATTTCTAATAATATTATAATAATATTATGAATTCTATAGATAAATCTAAATCTAAATTAAAAGAAAATTCGGATAAATTTTGGTATGATGATCCGAATATATTATTTTCAGTCAATAGAATAAAAAATTTTTTTCCTAGTTCTAATATGTCTTTTGAAGAACAATTAAATTCATATACAAGATTATCTTTTTATATAGCTTTTATTATGTATGCTTATACAGGTAAATATCATTTTTTATTCATATTTATAATCACAATAATTTTAACATTTTTAATATATAATAATAATAATAATAAAGTATTAATTGGTAAAGAGATAGAAAAATTTGGAAATGATTATTATCCAGCAGATTATGTTTATCCTACAAAGGATAATCCATTTATGAACATAACAATGGAAGATTATAGAAAAAATCCAAATAGGCAAGCTATTACTAAAACACATAATTTTGATAAAAAAATATTAAATCAGATAGAGTCTAAATTTAATTTAAATTTATATAAAGATTTGGATGATATTTTTGAAAAAAAGAATTCTCAAAGACAATTTTATACGACTCCTATTACAACAATCCCAAATGATCAAACAAAATATGCCAATTGGTTATATAAAATAGATAAAACTTGCAAAGAGGGGGATGGTACTCAATGTAATCAGAATAATTATAATCCTACATATTTAGGAAGTAGATATTCTGAATTATAAATTTAATTTTTAAAATTATTGTATTTATTAATTATAATAATTTATAATTATATAATATATGAATAATAGTTCTCTAAAAAATAAGAAATCGTGTCAAAAATATAAAGAATCTCATTTTAATATTCAAGGACTTTCAAGATTATCACATGATCCTTGTTATATGAATTTTCAATCTAAAGTAACTCAAAAACCTATTTTACATACTACAAAAAATTTTCATGACTGTGATTGTATGGCCCCTAAAGTGAAAGATCTCTCATTACAAAATCCAGAAGTTTTATTTAAAGATGGTTATGGGTGGAGTTCAATTGACGGATGTAATATAGATGATGATTCTAAATTGAGAAATGCTAGAAATTTAACTAATACTAGATGTATCAATCAATTATTTGAACGTCCATACGCATCTATACCATTTATGGGTAGAGGTGAAGGTAATATATGTCAAGAAAATAAATTATTACCTGGTGAAGATACATATCAAAATAGACCTTGTAATAATTTAGCAGGTATTACTATAGATAGATTTATACCCCAAGTTCCTTGTATTAAAGAAAATATTCAAAATAGTAAAAATATAATTTTTGAAGATAATTATTCTGACTGGATTAGGGGTGGTCAACCTTCTAGACAAGTTATAAGAGATAAAGATTACTTAAAAAAATGTGGATTAAAATATAATGGAAAATATTGGGAAAGAAATTAATTAAATATTATAGAATTTTTTAAATTTATTTATAAAAAAATTCTTAATATATATATATATAATGAGTTCAAACAGATTAATTTATGATACTTGTGCATATTCTAAGAAGATTGATGAAAGTGTTGGTCCGTTAGCATATGTTCTTAATCCTATGAAATATGAAAATTGTAATAAATGTAGACATGAATTAGGATTAGTAGGAGGCCCTGCTGTAAGTCATATTCAAGGAAATTTAGTTGATTTAGAAAATGATTTAAGAGGAGCAACTAGAGATAATAGTTTATGTCCTTCAAAAAAATATGCTCCTAATCAACCAATTACAGTATCAGGTAGAAATTGTAATAAGCCAAGAAATGTTGAAACAGATTTACTTCATTTACCACCTTGTCAAATGATTAGATATAAACCAACACCTCTACCTCAACCACCTAAATTAGAGAATTGCCCTTCTCCCAATTTACCTAATCCAAATGTATGTGGACAACAATGTTACTAAATTATAAATCTATTTATATATAGAATTTTAATATTATTAAAAGTATAAAAATTTTATATTTATAATATATATTAGATAATGAGTTTTAATAGACTAAGTTATGATTCTGGCGCATATTCCCAGGATATTAATGAATCTGTAGGACCAGGTGTATATAAATTAAATGAACCAGGTGTAGCATGTCCTAAACAATGTTACCCTTACCCACCTTCTATCAGATTACAAAAACAAGGTGTATCAATCGATAAAACAAAATTTTTAATAGATGTAGATTCTGAATTAAATGGTTTATTTAAAAAATATACTAAAGATCCTTCAAAAAATTTTGTTCCTTGTTGTCCAGATACAGTTTGTACATCTGGCGAGTTATGTGGACAAGGAGTTGCTGGAGCTTGTAAAAATAATAAAGGATTAAAAAGAGGCGAAAGATATCCTGATGACAGTTTACATCATTTTCCAGATTGTTTTATTCCTGTAGAACATACAAGAATTTCGAATCCTACTTGTAATTTACGAGGTACTGGTTGGAATAGATGGGAATGGTTATGTTTAGATCCACAAGAACGTACTGAAATTCCTTTCGATTTTAATATTTCAAACAGAATTGTAGTTAAAGATAATCATAGACCATGTGTACCTAGACCGGTAGATCCTACCCTCGGTTTACCTAAAGGAGGTAATCTACCATGTACAAATACAAATCCTACTTGTGGTGTTTATACTGATGCTCCTTCTGTTCATTGGCGAAATTGTGATCAAATTCGAGAATATTAATTTGTAATATTAAATAAATATATAGATACTATTAATTATTAATATTTTTCAATTAATACTATCTCACTAAATTATTTAACTAAACCTATAAAAATATAAAATTAATTTATTATATAATATTAATATGGAATATCTTTTAGCAGGAACAGTTTTAGGCGCAGGCTATTTATTAAATTCAAATAATAGTAATGAACAAGAAAATAATATTGATAATATAGAAGTAGAACCAACCCAATCTGATATATATAGTTCTGATCATTATAAAGTTACTAAATTAAAAGAGTCAAATATAGCTAATGAGCGTTTTAATAAATCAAAAAATGCTATAGACACTAATATTATTCCTCCTCAGTTTAATAATAGAATTATTAATACCCAAAATAATTCTGTAAAATATTTACAATATCCTAATAAAATTACACAAAATAAGAATAATAAAGTTATTAGTAGTTTATCGGGTAAACCAATAAATTTTGAAGAATTTACACATAATAATATGAGTCCATTCTTTGGTAGTAGTGTAAAACAAAATACATATGAATTAGCTAATCAACCATTACTAGAATTGTATACTGGTACAAGTAATTTATGTTCTGAAAAAGATGCTATTAAACCTATGTTTAATCCTCATAAATCTAATACTAATGGCACTCAAATTAACACAAGTGAAGTATATAATAGATTTGTTCCTTCTAATATTAAAAATAATGAAAAACCTATTGATTCAGTTCTAGTTGGACCTGGATTAAATAAAGGATATACAAATGTTCCTTCAGGTGGTTTTGGACAAAATGATACAAGAGATTTTATGTTACCTAAAACTACGAATGAACTTAGAGTTCTTACTAATCCAAAAATGAGTTATAGTGGACGTATTAATGCTGGTAAAAGTACTATTGTAAATCGTCGTAAATGTGGAAAAATTGAAAAATATCGTCCTGATACATATTCTAAATGGGATAAAGATCGACTATTTACTACTACTGGAGCTTTTACTAAAGAAAAAAATAAATCATGTTTAGTTGTTAAAGATACTAATAGAAAAGTTACTAAATCATATACCGGATCCGGAGCACCTGCTACAAGAAAAAAAGAAAATTGTAGATCTAATGTAAAAATTTCTACTAAAAATAATTATCTAACATCTGGACCTAGAAATATGAATATAGAAAATAAAAATACCAGCGATTATGGTAAAAATGCTATTAATCTTGCTACAAATGAAAGAGATATTACCGGTACTCGAACTCACACATCTAATTTAACTGCTATTGTTAAAGCTATTATAGCTCCTGTTGAAGATATTTTTAGAACAACAAGAAAAGAAAATGTTATTGGAAATGTTAGACAAACCGGAAATTTTGCTACTACAAAAAATAATAAACAATATGTTTATGATCCCAATGATATTGCTAAAACTACAATCAAAGAAACTACTATTCATGATAATAGTACAGGTCATTTAACAGCACCTAATAAATTAACCTCATATGATCCAAACGATGTCGCAAGAACAACTATTAAAGAAACAAATATTCATAATAATCGTACTGGTAATATGATTAATAATAATAAGATTACTGTATATGATCCTAATGATATAGCTAAAGTTACTATTAAAGAAACAAATATACATAATTCTAGACATGGGAATATGGAATCTAGAGATCGAGGGTACACTTATGATCCTAATGATCTTGCTAGAACTACTATCAAAGAAACAAATATCCATGATAACCGACAAGGTAATTTAGATACTCGAGATAGAGGTTATACTTACGATCCAAATGATGTTGCCAGAACTACTATTAAAGAAACAAATATTCATGATAATCGACAAGGTAATTTAGATACTCGAGATAAAGGCTATACTTACGATCCAAATGATCTTGCTAGAACTACTATCAAAGAAACAAATATTCATGATAATCGACAAGGTAATTTAGATGCTCGAGATAAAGGCTATACATATGATCCGAATGATGTAGCCAAAACTACAATCAAAGAAACAAATATTCATGATAATCGACAAGGTAATTTAGAATCTAGAGATAGAGGCTATACATATGATCCAGATGATCTTGCCAGAACTACTATCAAAGAAACTAATATTCATGACAATCGTCAAGGAAATTTAGAATCTAGAGATAAAGGATACACTTATGACCCTAATGATATTGCAAGAACAACTATTAAAGAAACTAATATTCATGATATACGAACAGGAAATATGGAAAATAGAGCTACAAGAGGTTTTGTTATAGATCCTGAAACAGGAAAAGCTAGAATTACTAATCGAAATACTTTAGAATCAGAAGAAACTGTACTGAATATTAATTTACCAGATAAAGGATATACCTATGATCCTAATGATATTGCCCGAACTACTATAAAAGAAACAAATATACATGATAATAGACAGGGTAATATGGGAAATAAAGATATAGGATATGTATACGATCCAAATGATTTAGCTAAAACTACCATTAAAGAAACTAATATTGATAATACTAGAAGTGGTAATATTAATAATTTACAAGGTAATGAAGGGGGATATCTTACTAATCCTAAACAAATTATAAATACTAATAGAGAATTTACAACAACTGAATATGTTGGTGCTATGGATGGTGATGTAAGTTCTAGTGGTTTAGGATATCTAACTAATGAAAAAGAAGCTCCTAATACTAATAGACAATTTTCTACAAAAGAATATACTGGAACTGCTGATAGTAATAATAGTAATCCTATGTCCTACAGTGATTACTATAATGCAACACTGAATGAAATTAGAGAAGGAACTTTAGAAGGTAGACAACCAACATTATCGAATGTATCTTTAGGTGTAGGAAAAAATATGATAAATCAAGAAACTAAAAAAATTGAAGGAGATCAAATCAATTCTAGGGAACTTAATACAACAAAAATATATAATTCAATTAATTATATAGATCCATGTTCAGTTACTACCAGCAAACAAGTGATTGATAATGAGAAAATTGTAGATAGAATTGAACCGTCTACATTAGACGCATTTAATAATAATCCATATACTAAACCTCTAGATAGTTATGTTTTTAACTAAATCCTATTAATAATAAAAATATTATTAATAGAATTAAACTTTACATTTTTTTATCCATGGAGTATCTCCACATTTTTGATTCGTTAATGTACGTTTATTGCTAGTTGACTCCTTCCATACTGGACGTTTATTTTTATCTAATATTAAACATTTTAGTATTCCATTACTTCTTATATCACATTTATCACCCTCTTCTCCATTGAATCTATTATAATAATCACCAGCACTTATTCTATCATCTTTAATCAATATAGAATCTGATGTCTGATATGGAATGTGTAACTTGTATAAACCATCTTTTATATCTTCATCAATAATTGCCTTTGCTTGCAAATATACTAAATATTCTATATTATTTTTGATATATTCCTGTTTTATATCTTCTGTCCAAAATAATCCTATATATTTTGTATTATAAGAATATTCATTTTGTAAAAAAAATCTAATTTCATCTATATTATAATTTTCATATTTTAAAAGTAAATTTTCTATCATCTTAGAAGTTAATTTTTTTTTCTCATATTTTTTATCTAAAACATCATTATTAGTTATATCTAAAGTTTTACACTTACCTGATTCCCATTTACATTTATTTTTCCATGGATCTTCACTACAACAACCATTTCCATTCTCAGCGTAACAAGTTTTACCTTTAGGACCTTTTCGTCTTGGGATTTTTTTACCTTTATCCATTATATATTCACAAATTTCATCTTTATTAATACCTGAACCGTTTATCTCTTTTAGATATTCTTGTAAAATTTTTTTTCCTAATTTACTATTTATATTAGTTTTTCTATTTGTTTTAGGATTTATTATTTTGGAATAAATCATTTTATAATATATTCCTAAATAAATACTATTAAATTTAATAATATTAAATTAATTTATATAATTTTTTAAAAATTAATAAATTAGTTGTTAAATGTTATGAAATTGTAAAATTATTTATAAATTTATAATGATTTGTTTGTATGAATTAGATTAGATTAAAATTTTAAATAGAGCTATTGCATAACTGTAGCACTAAAACGAAGCATGCCCCCCAACGTTGATTTATTAAAATTATTTTCTATTAGTGTCCTGATTTCATTTTGGTCATGACTACGATGTAGAACTTCTTGATTATCAAATATTATCATTCTTTCACATCCAACTCCATTTAATGGAATTTTATCAGTAGGTTGTGCTTTGTGTGGCTCCATCTTATCCCAATCGTCCCAGTTGTCAGCCAGCAAACTCTCACTTGTTCTGTTAGACGGTGTTCTTATTAAAAGTCCTATTATAGGTTTTTCAATTTCTTTGGTAAAATATAATCCAATTGTTATATTATCTAAACCATCTTTATGCCATTGAGTAGTCTTGGTTCTTAAATGAGCGCTTCCAACGATATCTGTACGCACAAGTAATTTTATATTTTCTATATCTTTGTAATTAGATAAATATTTTGTTGCATATGTAAGTGAACGTGCTAAATTCCATACAAATAATTGACTTGAAAAAAGATTTTTATATAAATACCATTCATTAATTGCCATACCCAATCGGGGAAAGTATTCAGGAACTGTTAGTGGTGGTTGTTCACTAAATTTCCATGCCATCTCATCATTTTGGATCATATCAATAGAAATAGTAAACATGTTAGAAATCGTATTATATTTTTTTTTTTTTTCAAATATGAACTCAGGTCCTTGTACAAAATATCTTCCAAGTATATCTCTATTTGGTTTACCTTGTTTAAAACTAATATCTGTATTTATTCTGTGCATTTCATTTTCAAAATAGTTTAACATTATACATAATTCTTTACTTTCAGTATTTAATGTAAAATAATGAAGATGTCCTTTGCTAGATTCATGTTTTTTTTTATCATTTTTAATATAATACCATCGTTAATTAAAATATCATTTTCATTTAGTAATAACATCCTATTATTAGTAATTGAGGATCCTCCTATCAATTTGCCAACTTGTCTTAAATATTTATGTAAAATTAGTCGTCCAGTCTTAGAATAAATAGATACTGTATGCTTTGTCTTGGGATTAACAATTTTAGAATACATATATATTATATTTTGAAATAAAATAAAAAAATTTATTAATTTTTTCCTTTTAATTTTTAACCTATGTTATTTATATTACTATAATATTTATCAATTCCAATTAATAGGATCTTTACCCCATTCTATTAATTTATTATTTATTTGAGAAAAGTGTTTACATCCAAAAAACCCTCGATATGCAGATAAAGGACTTGGATGGACAGATTCTAATATAAAATGTTTATTTGTATCTATTAAAGACTTTTTAGCTCGAGCAAAATTACCCCATAATACAAATATTATATTTTCAGACATATCTGAAATTTTTTTTATTAAATTATCTGTAAATTCACGCCATATATGACTATGTGATTCAGGACATTTTTCTCTAACAGTTAATGCTGCGTTAAGAAAAAGTATACCTTGTTTTGCTAGATCCTCAAAATTACTATTTTTTCGTTCAATTTGTAAATCATTTGATATTTCTTTTAAAATATTTTTAAGCGACGGAGGATTATCGATGTGACTATCTACACTAAAAGCAAGACCATTTGCCTGTCCTTTGCCATGATAACAATCTTGACCTATAATTACAAGTTTTAATTTATCAAAATTAAAATACTTAAATGCTTGAAATATTTTATCAATTTCTGGTAAAATAAGTAATGATGGTTCATATATTTTTTTTTCTTCATTGATATGATATGATATAGTATTTAGATCATCCAATTCAGTAGATTTAAGTATTATTTCTTTCCAATCTGTATTAATGTTGTTAATCTGTTGAAATAGCATTATAATTCATTTTTTTTATTTATTAAAGTATTAAATCAAATTTATTTTAAAAATAAAAAATTGAAATAATAAATAGGATACTTATTTATTATTTGCGTTGAGTTATTTAAATTAAATTCTATTTTTAAATAAAATGAATAATTTCCATAATGTACTCATAGAAGCTAAAAATGAATATACTAAACAACTAACAAGAATGTTAGCTCCTTGCATATTTGAAGGTTTAGAATCAGTTTATGATTATGTACAAAAAGATAATAAAAATAATCAATATCTTAAAGAATTTCAAAATCATTTAAGTGATATTCCAAAATGGACAAAAGATATGATAATAAAAGAATATGATAGAGTAATATTAAAAATAAATTGTGATTGGATAGAAGATTTAATTACAGCAGTATTTGTAAGTCATACTAAAGTATTGACTGCTATAAAAATGACTGATAAGAGTAATTCTATAGATTTAAAAGTTCCTAATGGTCATCATTTTTTACATAAATGCTATATAGAATCAGCAAGACAAATATGGAAAAGACCTTATTTATTTGATCATAAATTAAATAATTTAGAAAAGCAGAGAAATTTAAATGAAGCTGAAAATATTATTATATATTCTATAGAAGAAACAGTTAGAAATTTATTACCAGTGAGAACTATATTAAAAGAATATTTAGGGACAAATTATGAGGATGATTTAGAAGATGATATATCACAACATATACCCAGAGCACATCAAAATAATTTAAAAAATATGGTAAAAAAAGAAATAGAATTATCATTAAATAATATTGATAATGTAGATGATAACGACGATAATTATTCAAATTATAAATTAGAATCAGAAATTTTAGAAAAAAATAGCATAGAAGTAAATAGTAACAAAGAAGTTGATTTAATATCACTTAAAAATGAAGGTTTAAATGATAATGATAATAAAAAAATTAATGATATAGAAAGTGATAAAGATAATAATAATAAAGAATTAATGAGTAACGAGATAGAAATAATTAAAGATACAGAAAGCTATAAAAGTGAATATAATAATAATATAGAAGGAATTAAAGATACAAAAAGCCATAAAAATCACAATGATACAGAAAGTTATAAAAATGGCAATGATATAGAAAGCCCCAAAAGTAAATATGATACAGAAAGCCATAAAAATGAATACAATAAAGAATTAATGAATAATGATATAGTAAGTGATAAAATTGGCAATAATATTGAATCAATGAACAATGATATAAAAGAAATTAATAATACAGAACAAAATACTGATATAAATAAAAAAATGCTGAATATTGGTATAGAGAAAAATAATGATATAGAAAACAATGAAGATATAGAGTTATATAATAGTATAGAGAAAAATAATGATATAGAAAACAATGAAGATATAGAGTTATATAATAGTATAGAGAAAAATAATGATATAGAAAACAATGAAGATATAGAGTTAGATAATAGTAT
>Ga0206129_10000872_pt1 | contig 43717 bp, 39 predicted proteins | sample Helgoland_Spring_8_FD_148616 | JGI IMG/M metagenome (GOLD analysis project Ga0206129, IMG submission 148616) | Pelagic subsurface seawater microbial communities from Kabeltonne, Helgoland, North Sea - Helgoland_Spring_Bloom_20160502_2 | ecosystem: Environmental > Aquatic > Marine > Epipelagic ...
AAAACCGACCACTTCTGCATCGATAAAGGTGCCCAGATCGAGGTTTTCAACCTGGCAATGTGCGCCCAGGGGCGCAATGATGCCTTTGGCTTCCAGAGTGAGGCCGACCACACGCACAAGCTTGCCGCTGGTGGACACCTCTGGGGCGCGCACCTCGGCGACGAGCTGATCGACTTCTGTGGCGAAATCAAACATCAGCTTCAGGCTCCGGGTTGTCTGGGTCAGCATCTGGGTTTTCTGGTTGTTCGCTGGAATCAGATAGCTCGTTATCTTGTCTCAGGGGCTGTTGTTGTGCTTCGCTGGAGGGCTCTTGATTCTCGCTGGAGGGCTCTTGATTCTCGCTGAAAGGCTCATCATCCACCAGCACTGCACCTTCAATAACTTTCTCTTCTACCGGGTTGGCAAAGTTGCTGTCAAAATTACTGCTGCTTGCACTGGGGGCTCCGTAGGAATAACCCAGCACAGTTTCAGATAGCGCATTGAGGCGGTTGTCGAGCAAATCTTCTATGGCACTGTCATCAATGCTTACTTTGACACTACCCTGGGTCAATTCACGATCGCCGCGCAGGTCAATCCCTTCAAGTTCACCGTCGAGCTGGCGATTAAATTTTTCTAGATCGGTGGGGTGCAGGCGCACGACAATAGGTCCCTCGCCCTGTTGCTCTAAATCTGTTAATGCTTCTTTGGTCAGTCGCTCTATGGCTGCGCCTGACAATGTAAGTTCGCCACGAACAAGCTGCTCGGCCAGATGCAGGGCAAGCTTCTTTAGCGGTGCGTAAAATTCGGTCATATCCGACTGGGCTGCGCGCAGCGCCTGAGTCAACTCAACAAAGCCTTCTTTGGCTTCGCGCAACTGGGCCTGTGTCTCTTCCTGTCCAATCCTGTAGCCTTCTGCATAGGAATCTCGCTTGGCAGCTTCAAACTCTTCTTCGCCAATTCCAGGTTCTGGTGCAACCGGTTCTTCAATAGCAGGTTCGACAATCTCTGGGGCCTCCTCTGCTTCTTGTGCATCGGTTTCCGGCTGAATATCCAGGGACTCGGTTTCACGAGCTCCGTCGGGCAGGTCGTTAAGCACGGTTGGCTGCCACTGGGTAAATCCAGTGGACTGCCCCGATTGCTCGGGCTGGCTCCAGGAGGCACTGGCGAAGGCTTTGGCTTTTTTGCCCGCCTTCAACAGGTCATTGAGCCGCCAGCTGACCGATTGGCTGCTATCAGACAAAATCATCCCCTCGCCCTGCAAGAACCAGATCGCCGGAATCGGACAGCTTACGGGCAATACGCATAATCGCTTTCTGGGCATCTTCCACATCGGTGATGCGGATTGGGCCTTTGGCTTCCATATCATCGAGGAACATAATCTTGGCGCGCTGGGACATATTGTCGAGGAACTTGTCCTTCACAATCTCATCTGCACCCTTGAGGGCAGTCATCAGCATCTCTGGCTCAACACTGCGCATCAATACCTGCACACTGCGGTTATCAACGCCAGACAAATTATCAAAGGTGAACATGCTGTCCTGAATACGCATGGCCAGATTTTCATCCAGATCTGACACTCCACCCATAATCGCACTCTCAAGATCAACCTTGGTAAAGTTCATAATCTTGGCTGCCGTCTTGACCCCACCAAAGCTTGATGACTTGGCCGAAGAGCTGGATGAGAACTGCTGTTTCATAATACCTTCCAGTTCTTCCATCGCTGAAGGCTGCACTGTCTCCAGGCTGGCGACACGCTGCATAATTTCTGCGCGATTCTCTTTGGGCAGGAAGTTAAGCACATCTGCGGCAATATCATACTCCAGTACAGAGAGGATAATAGCCACGACCTGGGGATGCTCTTCGCGAATCATTTCACCAATTGAGCGCGCATCCATCCAGCGCAATATCTCCAGACCTTTGCTTGAGGAACCGGGCATGATGCGACCCAGTACCGTGGCCGCCTTGTCTTCACCAAGGGCGCGCTTGAGCACGTTCTCTACATAGTCGGTGGTGCCCAGACCCAGGTTAGTCTGATTTTTAATCGTGGCAACAAATTCATCCAGCACCAGGTTAACCGCTTCCTGGGATAAATCAGCAACACCTACCATTGCGCCACCCAGCGCCTGCACTTCTCGCGGGTTGAGGTAGCGGATGATATCTGCAGCCTGTTGCTCACCGAGCAGCAGCATAATAACGGCGGCACGCTCGGTGGTGGTCATTGCATCCAACTCAGCCTGAAGCTCTTCGGATATTGGAAGGTCTTCTTTGATCTCGGCTGTATCCTGTACGTTTGCTTCTGCCATTTTATTTTCTCCTCACAAGACCCTACATGGGCCGGATCATTTTCTTCAGTACGTTGGCAACTCGACCTGAGTCCTCGGCCACCAGCAGGCGGACCAGAGCGACCTTATCGTCATAGGTGTTTGCTGTATCCAGCATATCTGCGGATATCGTTGATTTCTTGGGCTTGAGTTTGGCCTTGATATCCTCGAGAGATTCACCATCACCTAACTCAATCATTTCCAGTTCCGCCTGTGTTAGTTCGCCATCTTTAACCGTTGCACCCTGACCATCCTCAACAATATCAATGGCCGGCAGGTAAGACTTGATAACCGGTCTGATCACAATAAACAGCAGTGCGATAAACGTTAGCGCTGCACCGAGACTCTTCACTGTACTCATCACCTGGGCACTCTCGTACCAGGGCATTTGGTTTTCAATAATACTCGGCTCTTCAAATTTTGCCGATACGATGGTGACCACGTCACCGCGCTCGGCATTAAAGCCAACAATGCCTTTTACCAAATTGGTAAAGCGCTCTAATTCCAGCTCAGAGTAACCTCCAGCGACTGCTGTACCACCCAGCTCCTGGGCGTCTTCCGCAGCGGCTTCGGGCAAACTTTTTGACATCGGCTCGTTGATTACAACGGCTACAGAAATTCGGTCCAGCTGGCCACCCTGACGCTTAACATGGCGCACAGCCCGATCCATCTCATAATTGCGCGTGGTCTTGCTGCTCAATGTACTGAGACTATCGTCTTCTCCGGCACCACCAGCAACGATCTGGCCATTCACAACGGTGGTTGGATCCAGTGGCGCAGTATTTGATGTTGCACCTGGTACTCCGCGAGCATCTTTTATCGAACCTTTTTCGATGGCCAGTGTTTCCGAACGGGCTCGAGGGCCATTGTCGTTGCCATCATATTCTTCGTAGGTTGATTCAATCTCGGTAAAGTCCATCTGCACATCAACTTCCGCGCGCACATTGCCCTCGCCGACAACAGGTGTCAGCAAGGTATCGATGCGATTGCGATAAGTTTCTTCTATGCGCTGCTTATGCTCCATCTGCGATGTATTCAACTGCATGGATTCAAAGGTATTGGCATCTGTGAGGAGCTTGCCGCGGTGATCCACAATCACCACATCTTCTGCTGCAAGGTAAGGAATGCTTGATGCGACCATATGAATAATGGCCTGCACCTGAGAGGCAGATACGGCACGACCCGGATAGGGGGAAACCACAACTGAGGCCTTGGCCTGGGTGCGGTTGCGCACAAAAACACTCTGCTTTGGCGACGCCAGGTGTACCCGGGCAGCTTTGATGGTGCTTATCTGGGTAATGCTGCGTGCCAGTTCCTGCTCCATGGCAGCGACATAGCGCACCTGCTCCATAAATTGACTGGTGGTCATAGAGGCGTCGCTATTCAGGGCGTCTATGCCCTCGGTGGCTCCACCCTGTGGCAGGCCTCTGGAGGCGAGGAAAATTCTCGCTTCGTGATAGCGGCTGTCGGCTACTTTGAGTTCACCGGTGGCGCTGTCAATTTTGGCGCCATAGTCTGCACTGGAAAGTGCTTCATACGCCGCCTGGCGATCTGCCTCTGAAAGTCCGGGATATACCGTGCGATAGACCGGTTCCTGTACCCAGGAATAGGCCATCAAAAATATAGCCACTGTCAGCAATGCAATAATGGCTGGCATAGATCTGCGCACAGCTGGCTGTTCCAGCACTTCTCGCACACTTGGCAGAGACGATGTACTGGCAGCAGCGGCGCTCTGCAATGCTTGCCCGGGGGCTGCCGTGGTTGCAGGTGCCTGAGAGTCGGGAGCACTCTGCGGGCTGGTTGCTAGATCTGTTGGATTTGCGACTGTAGTTGCCATATCTATTTTCTCTTTTCAGTTCTTACACTGGCATGTTCATAATTTCTTCGTAAGCCTTGAGTACTTTGTTTCTAATTTGAAGTGTTGCTTCAAAGGCTAACGACGACTTTTGCATACTTATCACTACGTCTGTCAGGGGAATATCTTCTCCCCGCTCATAGGCGGTACGCATTGCTTTGGAGGTCTGCTGAGTGGCATTCACTTCCTGCAGCGCTCCTTTAATACTGTCGGCAAAACCCGTGACACCTGTGGGTTTTACCTCTTGGGCGGCACCTGCAGTGGGAGATATCTCTACCCCCTGGGTTGCCTGAGCCTGGTACTGGCGAATTTGCCCGAGTACCGCTTCGATATTGCCCATATTGGTTGGATTTACCATTATCTATTCCTCTCTGGCCGCTATCGCGCGTAAGCTCTGGTGACAGAAACACCCTGTTCACGCAGTTTTTGTAGTTTGTGGCGCAATGTTCTTGGGCTGATACCGAGTTTTTCTGCAGCCTGATCGCGACTGCGAGAAACCTGAAGTGCCGCCATAATGGTCTGGCACTCACTATTTTTAACCGCTTGATTTAAACCTGTTGTTGCATTGCCTGTCTGGCCGGCACCATTGGTGTTATCCACGTAGTAAGGCTGCTGTGTTGGCAGTCCATAATCACCTGCCGGCGTGGAGAAGTTCGGATTAGAAAAGTTCGGCCCAGCTGAATAGGAGCCATCGGACTCATCAGTAATGGGCATGTCATCAAAAATCAGATGCTGGGTGTCTATAGGGGCCTGATTGGCCAGAACCATGGCGCGCAAAATAACATTCTGCAGTTCGCGAACATTGCCCGGCCACGGGTAACTGGCCAACATGTGTTGCGCCTGGCTGGTCAATCTCGCTGGCTGGCCATCGCTGGACTGCTGGGCCACAAACTGTTCTACCAATGGCAGAATATCAAGTGGGCGATCACGCAATGGTGGCAGCGTCAGCTTAAATGCGCTGAGACGGAAATACAGATCTTCCCGGAATGTGCGTTGCACAATGGCATTTTTAAGGTTGCGGTTGGTTGCGGCAATAACACGAATATCCAGATCTATGGCCTTTTGGCCACCCAGTCTTACGACAGAGCGTTCTTGCAGAATCCGCAGTAGCTTAGCCTGAAGATGAAATGACATCTCGCCAATTTCATCTAAAAAGATAGTGCCGCCCTGAGCCTGTTCAAATAGGCCAGGCTGGACTTTTGTGGCGCCGGTAAACGAGCCTTTCTCATGACCGAAGAGCATATCTTCAATCAGATTTTCTGGCATCGCAGCGCAGTTAAACGCAATAAAAGGGCCATCATACCTAGGGGATGCATCGTGCAGTATGCGGGCCAAAACTTCTTTACCAACACCAGTGGGGCCGGTGAGCAATACGGTGACATCAACCTGCGCAACCCGCTCGGCCAGAGCCAGCAGATTGCGACTTACCGGGTCGGCAAATACAAAGGCATGCTTTTGCTTATCTTGGGTAATCTCTGACGAAATCATGGTCTGAGCCCACTCCTGAGCGTCAAACTCATTCGCCGTTACCACATTCAATGCGCCTTGAGACATAGCCTGAATACCTAATTCAAAACTGTCCCGCGCCACCCTTGCAATTACGGGCGCTGTTGAATTGGCTGTCATCTGTGCGCTCTGTACCTGCTTCAGCAGATCAGTACATTGGCTCAGATTGACCACCACAACCTGCGCACCAACAAAGGCGTCATCGGACAGCTCTGCAGTAGCAGCGCAATGCACTGCCATACCTTGTTCAGCAAAAGCAGCAATCTGATCAGCCGCTAATGAAGCCTGCTGATCTATCCACAATACTGAGATGTTATTTAGTTTTGCCACATTCAACCCTTTTTACTTAATTGCCACTTTGTGTCTTTGTAATCAGTAGTAGCAATTTGTATGCCAAAAAGGGAAATGCTTTAAAAACATAGAGTTAGCTATATAGTGGCAAAAAACTGTCAGTATTTTGCCACTGGCAAAGGGTCGGCAATCCGACGGTTATCCGTTACCAGAGTGGCAATCAAAACAATGGGGATGACGGCAAACAATAGCCGCCTCAATAGGGCTGGGTGCCACTATGGGTTATCAGAGAGGCCGTATTTATTAATTTTTTCGATCAATGTGGTGCGCTGTAAATTGAGCAGTCGGGCGGTCTTGGACACATTGCCTTCGGCCTGACCCAGCGCCTTTTTGATAATACTGCGCTCGATCTCCAGCAGATGCTGCTTAAGCTGCAAGCCTTGCTCGGGAATATCGCTACCGCCCTGGGCCAGCATAATCACTTTTTGCACTTCATCCTGGTTTGCCTCTTCAGCAGCCGCTGACAGTTGCAGCTCTGCCTGTTCAGTCACCATAACCGGCGGTATCTGAGCTTCGCCAGCCTGATCCGGGAGACCACCTATTAATAGATGCAGCGCGTCCGCACTCTGACTGTCAGAGATACTGCGTATGCCCTGAGGTACCATGCTGGCAGGTACTTTGCGCAAATCAATTTCCTGGCCGGGATAGAGTGCACTGTAGCGATCGACCAGATTTGATAATTCTCTGACATTGCCCGGCCAGTCGTACTGTAGCAATAGCTCCAGAGACTTTGGGTGCAGCCTGATTGCTGACTGATTATCCCGCACATACAGATCGGCAAAATAGCTGAATAGCGTGGCAATATCTTCCCTGCGCTCGCGCAGCGCCACGATTTCCATGGGCATAACATTGAGGCGGTAATAAAGGTCTTCGCGGAAATCTCCCTGTTGAATCAGGGTTTCGATATTTTTGTGGGTTGCAGCAACAACACGGACGTCGATTGGTATGCCATGTTGAGAGCCGACGGGATCGATTTCCCGCTCCTGCAGCACCCTCAACAGCTTGACCTGCAGATCCATTGACATATCGCCAATTTCATCGAGGAATAAAGTGCCGCCATTGGCCAGCTCAAAGCGACCTTTGCGGTCGGAGATCGCTCCGGTAAATGAGCCTTTGCGGTGGCCAAACAGTTCGCTCTCCAGGAGCTCTCGAGGTATGGCGCCACAGTTAACCGGAATAAATGGGCCTTTATTGCGCGATGAACAACCATGCAGTGCTTTAGCCACCAGTTCTTTACCAGTGCCGCTATCGCCCATAATCAGTACTGTGGCGTCACTGGGCCCAACCACCTTGATCAGTGATCGTAGCTCTTCAATAACTCGACTGAGGCCAATAATTGAGGTTAATTCAAACAAAAACCATTTACTCGCGTTGCTCCAGCAGTAACTGGGGCCACTTCGTCCATTGACGTGGCTCTATATTATGTGGATCGGTTTCCAACTGTACCTAATGTTGGCCCAACAGCCCAGAACAAAAACCTGCTGTGGCCGCTCAATCTCCTGGACCCTGGCAGTATAGGGTAAAATTCATTTTCATTTCAGACTATTGAACATGCCTCTAACCCGGCAACAGCGGCCAACAAGGCGCCAAATCTCTCTTTGACGAGGCCTGCGGGACTGGCTAAGCTACAGTTTCATAATAAAGACCTGCCCAATGCATGGGCAAGGGATGTTTTGATGCACAGGGTGCGCGAAGCCTTAATTGAAGTATTTATTATTTTTTGCGTTGGCGGTCTGATCGGCGCCGTGCTGGCTATGGTTTCCAATCTGTTCGTGATGGGCGTGCAATACTTTAGTCAGCAGCGCGCGGCCAGCGAATTGCTCAGTATCAGTATCGGCGATCAAACCCTGTCTTTTTCCAGTGTTTTATTTCTCTGGGTAGCGGCGGCGATCGTGGTCTTTATTAGAACAGGTCTGTCCATTCCCAGATGGGCTGGCCCTGCCGACAGCATGTATTCCGCACATCAGGTGCATCAGCCTCTGGATATCAAACAGGGCTTTGCCTCGACCTTAGCTGCCTTTACTTCTGCCAGTGGTGGTGCCTCTGTAGGTCAGTATGGCCCTATTGTTCATTTTGGTGCCACCATGGGTATCTGGGTGAAACGCTTTGTCTCCAGTCGGCTGACCCATGAAATCTATCTTGGCTGTGGTGTGGCCGCGGCTATCTCTGCCGGGTTTAATGCCCCTATTGCTGGTGTGGTATTTGCCCACGAGGCCATTTTGCGCCATTTTTCTGTGCGCGCTATTGCGCCAATAACCGTAGCGTCGGTCTCTGCCAGCACATTGAGCAATTACTGGTTTCCCCATACTGCAACCTTTGAAATTATTCACCAGGCTCCCAGTCTGGCCGAGATAGTGCCATTTTTAGTGGTGCTGACGCCGATTTTTGCTCTGGTGGCGATCTGCTTTATGTTGTCATTGCGCTATACCGCCCGGCGGGCCGCCAGCAGCAGTCTGTCGCCAATGGTGCTGCCATTTGTGGCTGCGACTATCTGTGGTTTGGTGGGTGTCTGGGTACCACAGATACTGGGCCTGGGTATTGATAGCATCAACGATATGATCGCCGGTGAGTTTGCCCTGTCCCTGCTGGTTACAGTGCTGGTGGCCAAGGTGTTAATGACAGCTCTGTGTCTGGGCTGTGGTCTGTTTGGCGGTGTTTTTTCACCCTCGCTGTTTGTCGGTGTCGCCACTGGCGCCCTGGCCGGCCAGATTCTTACTCTGCTCGGCTTTGCCGATCTGGCCAGCGTAATCAGTATTGCCGCCATGGCTGCGGTGAGCTCCGCTGTTATTGGCGCACCCTTGTCAGCGGTATTGATTGTGCTCGAGCTGACCCAATCCTATGAATATGCCGTGGCCGCGATGATGGCAGTGATGCTCTGTGGACTGCTCACCCATCGCCTGTTCGGCCAATCGTTTTTCGATCGTCAATTGTTGGACCGCGGCATTGATCTGGCCAAGGGCCGCGAGGCTATAGCTCTGGGTCATCAGGCTATAGGCCCTTTCGCCAGTGAAGACTATATTCGTATTTCCGGGGATACCTGTGGCGCCGACCTGCAGACGGAAATGAAAACCCGTGGCCATACCGAAGCCTATATAGTAGATGCTGCGGGCTGCCTGATAGGCAAGATCAATATTTATCAGGCGATAGAATGCGACGCCCTGGCGGTCCGCGAGTTTATGGATAGTAGACCCCTGTGCCTCTACGCTGACGAAGCACTGGATAGCGCCATGGTAAAGGTCAGCCAATTTGTTGGTGAAAGTCTGCCGGTTATTGATAAAAAAAGCGGTATGATGCGCGGCAGTATTGCTGAGGGTGCCCTGTTTCAAGCTGTGATTGATGTACAGGCTCAGGCGCGCAACCTGGAACGCGACTGAAAAATAATAAAATTTAAGTGAGAAGATTATGAAACTGTTGCTGCGAGCTGTACTTCTGTGCTGCTGCATAATCCCCCCTTTTGCTGTGGCTGATGCCTTTCAAGCAGGCCTCAGCGCTATGGAGCGGGGTCATTATTCCACAGCTATGCGCGCCTGGTTAAAGCTGGGTAAGGCTGGTGCTGCTGAGGCACAAAACAATGTTGGCCATCTTTATGAAGAGGGTTATGGGGTTTCACAGAACTATGCCGAGGCCATGGTTTGGTACCGACTGGCCGCAGATCAGGGTCTGGCTGAAGCCCAGCACAATGTTGGCATGCTCTACTACCACGGCTATGGCGTGGCAAAGAATTTTCGCGAGTCATTAAAGTGGTTTAAACGTGCATCACAGCAGGATCTGGCCGACTCCCAGTATATGCTTGGCCTGTCTTACCATCAGGGCAAGGGCGTGGGCCTGGATTATGAATTTGCCAAATACTGGTTCTATAAGTCGGCGGTACAGAGCTATGCCAATGCACAGTTTATGTATGCCTATATGCTGCAGGCGGGAGATGGCGGCGAATCGGAGCCATTAAAAGCCCTGGTTTGGTCGGAACTGGCAGAGCGCAATGGCAAAACCGATGCGTCTGATATCTCAAACCTGTCCAGGCTGTTAGTTGAAGACGCCGAGCAAGCCAGAGTGCCTGCGCTGGCCAGTCAATGTCTGGAATCCAACTATGAGCAATGCCCAAAATAGGTTTGCGCTAGTTATTGGTTAGTGACTATTGGTAAATATTTCAATTTTTGACTAAAGAAAATCCATCTATCTCCGATCTTATATGTATCAAAAGAATGGTTATGGATGGAGCAAACCAATGGCGCCAAATAAGAAAGCAATGAATGCCTACCGCAGTGTCGGTGTTACCTCTGCAGTAAGTTATGCTGATGCAGTTCAGCTGATTCAGATGTTGTTTGATGGACTGATGGATTCTCTTGCAGAAGCTGAGGGCCATATAATGCGCAATGATATTGCCGGCAAGAATCAGTCTATTGGCCGGGCCAGCAAAATTATCGTTGGTCTGAAAGGCTCTTTGGATTTTGAGAAAGGCGGCGAACTGGCCCGCAATCTTGATGATCTCTACGATTATGCTGTGCGTCGACTGCTGAAAGCCAATCTGCGCAGCGACGTGGAGCCCATCCAGGAAATCAAAGGACTGCTTGGGGAAATCAATGGTGCCTGGGAGTTACTGCCCTCACTACTGAAGGACCAGCCCGTCGCAATGGCCTCTTAGGTCATTGCCGAGCTTGGCTCGCACAATATCTTGTCTGACTTAACGCTGAACCAGCGATTCCCCCCGCGAACTGAAACCAGGGCCGTCAATCCCAGCTATCAATCCGGGCAGGGGAGCCATACTCATGATGAAAACAACCCTCGGTCCGATGAAAATTCCTATGCCGATATTGAGCTGTTGTTTGATAAAGACGGACAGATACCCCCATCGGCGGGCAACAACCAATTAGCCTGCCAATCTCTGGGTGAGCTAATGCTGGTACAGCAACTCAGTGAGTCGAGCTTGCCCATTCCCTCTTTTCATGGTCCCAAGCTGGATAAACTAGCCTCATCCCTGCTGCGCTATAAAGACTAGTCTGCTAAGCCAGTAACCATCCAACACCTGGTACCATTTTCTGGTGCCTTGACAGTCTTTGTTCACCCATGGCATAAACAGCGGCACTTATATAAGACAATATTTGCCGACGGTGGGGGTTTAAGCGCTATGAAGACATATCAGCAACGGGTGATGGAAATTCTCAATAAGGGTAACAATGAGGATGCTGCCAGTCGCGCCTGTGATATCTTTCTTTCAATTCTGATTATGCTAAATCTGGTGGCTGTATGCCTCGAGTCCGTCGAATCTATTAATCAGCAGTACCATGGCGCGCTAGTCGCCTTTGAATGGTTCTCGGTGAGTATTTTCCTGGTGGAATATATTCTGCGCATCTGGTCTATCGCTGCCGATAATCGTCATGCTGCCAAAACCGCCACTGGTCGCAGAGCCTCTTACATATTTAGCTTTACTGGTCTTATTGACCTGGCCGCGATATTGCCCAGCATCCTGCCGCTGATTATGGGTGGCGTCGATTTGCGCTGGCTGCGAGTGCTGCGTCTGGTGCGACTGCTTAAGATCTCTCATTATTCGTCGGCACTGGAGGATTTATTTTCTGCGGTTTACGAGGAGCGGCGCTCGTTTGCCGCAGCACTTTATCTGATGGCAATCGCACTGTTTCTGTCCAGTTCTATGATGTATCTGGCGGAGTATGAGGTGCAGCCAGAAAACTTTCGCTCAATCCCCAAAACCATGTGGTGGTCGCTGATTACTCTGACCACGGTGGGCTATGGCGATGTGTCACCAATTACCCCATTGGGCCAGGTTATCGGTGCTTTTACCGCATTGATGGGAGTCTGCACTGTGGCTCTGCTAACTGGTATTGTCGCCTCGGCCTTCTCCAGCCAGATGGCCCGTCGAGAAGCTATCTTTGAAGCGGAAATTAATGCGGTGATGAGCGACGGCGTGGTCACCTCTGATGAGCGCCAGCATATTGAAGAATTGCGCGAGCGTTTCAATATTCCGGAAGAGCATGCCAAACAGATTTTCGCCCTGTTAGCAGAAAAGAAGTAAATTCTGTCTATTGACCGTCAATAATAACTTCGATGCGGCGGTTTTTTGAACGCCCGGCGGCGGTGTCATTGGATGCCAGGGGCTTGGTGTCTGCAAAGCCTGTGACTGTCACCCGACCATCCTCAAGGTTGCTATTGTTGAGCAGGTAGTCTGCCACAGCTGCGGAGCGGGCGGCACTAAGATCCCAGTTTGAGCGAAAGCGTTCACTAAAGGCCATGGGCACATTGTCTGTGTGGCCCTCAATGGTAATCAGACCAACGGCATTACTGATGGATGCGCCAACTTTGTTAAGCAGTGGTTTGAAGCCCTGCTGCAAGTCCGCATAACCGCTGCGGAATGAACCGCGCTCAGCCAAGCGCACAATAATTTTGTCGCCGTCTCGCTCGACCTCGGCCAGCCCTTCGGATATTTCCTCAGATAACTGCATGCGGATACGCTGGAACTGATCGGCGATCGCCTGCTCTTTGCCCTCGGTACTTTCACCGCTCATGGCCTGTGCAACTTTGTCCGGCGATGCCTGCTCGACCATGATTTGAGACGCTACCTGGGCTTGGGCTGCAGCTACTTTGGCATAGACCTCAAGGTCATTCTGGGAAATTCTAGCCCCAGAATTATTTTTGCTGGCCTCCCCAGACTCCCCAGACTTAGCCTCTGAAGCAACCTTTACCACCAGCTTGTTATCTTCAATACGCACCGAGACCTTGCCTTCGGCAATCTCTTTGGCCAGAGCTTTTTGCACGGATTCAACATCGGAATTATTTGGTGATTCAGCCGTCTTGGTGTCAGTTTTTAATTCCGGATCAATCGGCGGCTCTTCATCTGTGGTCTGCTCCTGAATAACATCCATCAGGGTAGGATCCACCTTGGCGGCCTTATATTGCTTGGCGATAATGCTTTTGGCCTTGGGCGGCTCTACCACTGGTACCAGGCGCTGCACACCAAAAGCATTTTTCATGGACCCACTGACTTCTTTGTATTTGGGTACATTCATCTCGGCGAATGACAGCAGCAATACAAAAAATGCCATAAGCAATGTGGCCATATCTGCAAAGGTCGCCATCCATGCCGGGGCACCCCCTTTACAGGGAGGGCAATCGGGATCCGGCGCTGGTTCCTGTTCTTCGGGGGGTTCCGCGTCTTCGAGTTGCTCCTCGTCCTCTGCTACAGGAACGGGCAGCGGTGCCTCGTCAGCGTCTGAGCTGTTTTCGGGGTTCTCGGGGTTTGCCGCAAGATCCAGCGCTTTTTCGTCGTCTTGTTCTGCCATTAGACTGTCCCCGCTGTATTGATACGCTGATTATGAACCATCGACAATCACCTCGATCCGGCGGTTGCGCGCACGCCCCGCTGATGTCGTATTGCTGTCAACAGGTTTGGTATCAGCAAAGCCAGCTACAGTTATATTGCCCTGCGCAAAGCCTGAATTATTAATAAAGAAATCTGCGACAGATGCGGATCGCGCTGCCGACAGATCCCAGTTGGAATTAAAGCGCTCACTAAAAGCCACCGGCACATTGTCCGTATGGCCCTCGATACGCACTTTGCCGGTGCTGGCGGCGAGAGATTTGCCAACCTGGGAGAGCAGCTTTATAAAGCCGGGCTGCACATCTGCGCTGCCAGATACAAACGACCCCTGACTGGCTAATCGCACAATAATTTTGTCGTCTTTCAACTCAACTTCGGCGAGACCCATTTGAATCTCTGCGGCAAGGTCGGCGCGCACTTTTTGAAAGCGGTCTTCAATATCCTGTTTTTTGCGCTGGGCAACGCCGCCAGCTGTACCTTCAGACTCGTCTGCAGTGGCGCTTTCGTCGCTGCCTGTGGCCAGCTGCTGCTTGCGCACTTCAACTTCTGTAGACATTTCCGACTGGGCTTCAATAACCTTGGCGGCGATATCCAGAGTCTCCTGGCTAATTGGGCCACCAGAGCCCTGCCCAGACGAAGCTGCTCCCTCGCCACCGCTGCTCTGGGATGAGCGCAGCTCTACTATCACCTTGTCATCTTCAAGACGGACCATCACCTGACCCTGCTCAATCTCTTCAGCCAGGGTCTCTTCTAATTTGCGAAAGTTTTGTTCGGTCTCAAAGTCGGCCTTTTTCTCTTCCGTTTTAACAACAATGTTTTTCAATGTCATCTCTTCGGAGCGCTGGCGCTTGCGATCAATCACGGTGGGCGCGGCCACCGCCGGTGTAAAGTCCTCTATGACCAGACTTCGCGCGGTGGGAATAGATATCACCGGGACCACTCGCTTTACACCAAAGGCGGCTTTCAGAGATCCGGCAATCTGCTTATATTTGGGCACGTTCATTTCGGCAAACGACAGCAACAGAACAAAGAAGGCCATCAACAATGTTGCCATATCAGCAAAGGTTGCCATCCAGGCGGGAGCGCCACCTTTGCACGGGGGACATGGGTCAGGGGCCGGAGGACCGGGGTCGACCGGCGGGCCCGCTTGCTCTTCTAGTGCGTCCTGATCAACAACCTCTTCGAGGTTTTCGTCAGGCGCCTGCTCTTCAGCCATAATTCAGCCGGTCCGTTAGGCTGCTGGCGCCAGTTTGGCGCGCGTTTTCGGGCTCAGGAACGCACCGAGGAAATCGCTCAGTACACGGGGGTTACCGCCATCCTGAATAAAGAGTATGCCTTCGATAATCAGTTCGTTATTGGTCTCTTCTAGGACCGCCTGATTTTGCAGTTTCATAGCGATGGGCAGACAGATTACGTTAGCCAGGATTGCGCCATACATTGTTGTTAAAAGGGCTACCGCCATAGCTGGGCCAATAGCTTTTGGATCGGACATGTTACCCAGCATCTGTACCAGACCAATCAATGTGCCAATCATTCCCATGGCGGGGGCAATTTCACCCCAGGCGGAGAAGATCTTTGCGCCCATATCATGGCGCAACTTGGTCATATCTTTTTCCCGCTCGAGGGAGCTTTTAATAATGCCGCCATCGGTGCCATCCACCAGCATGGCAACAGCTTTAGCCATAAATGGATTGGCGATCTCCTGGCCTTCAAGGGCAATCATGCCGTCTTTTCGGGCGATGGTAGCCAGCTCTACAATCTGTTCAATCAGGGCTTCTGGAGCATCGAGTTTGTTTTTAAAGGTTTTGCCCAAAACACCAACGGCACCAAGAAATTCTCCCAGGGAGGAGCGGAACATCACCACCATTATCGAACCCGCAACCACAATCAGCATTGAGGGGGTATCAACAAAGGCGGCAAAGTCGTCGATTGCCATGACGATAAAGCCAAAGGCACCTAGCAGCCCCACTATAGTTGCGATATCCATAAATTCTCCTGACAAATATTAATTCATTGTTGTTGTGATCGCGGTTGTTCTGATCGCGTCAAAACGCCGCAACTATATTGAGCGGGCGCTATTTAAATCTCTGTTCTCTTATTATCGGCAGCTACCGGGAATTATTGAGAGCAGGTTTTCATTTTTTGGCAGTTTAACCCTTCGGCCTGAGGGTTGGGATTAATTTAATAACAAGACTCATGGAATCTGTAAAACTGTCGATTATTCTAAAGCAATATATGGTATTTTAAACTGTGTTTGCAGAATATTAGTTACAGGATGGCATTTTAATCTCCGGTTGAGATTACCGGCTTATTGGGATCGTTTCTCTAACTTACAAGTCTAACTCGATATATTAAAAGGAGAATACTTGTGAAAGTTAAAATGACATCAGGATCAGCTGTCGACAAGGTTAAATCTTACACTGGCGTATCAATCTCAGGATTAATAGGCGTTTGCCTGTTACTATCCAGCTGCGGTGACTATCGCACTGCCGAAAAATGTAGCGATGTGATTAAAGCTGGCGATAAAGGCTCTTTTGCTACTGACCCTTCTGGGTTGGCCAGGGACCGCAGCACTGGAACCGTATGGTACCGCTGCCCGGGGGGCAAAACTTTCTCCAATTTTCGCTGTAAAGGCGAGACTCTGTTTGTCAGCTGGGATGATGCAACAGCCTATGCGGTTGAGTTCTCCAAGAAATCTGGCGTCAAATGGCGACTGCCAACCAACAGTGAGATGAAATCGATCGTCGAGCCATCCTGCATTGCGCCAGTCATTAATGAAAATGTATTTCCGGCAACCGAAGTGACCAATCATTGGACATCCAGTGATGGCTGGCATCAAAAAGCCTTTAAATGTGCGCTCAACACCTACAATGGCAGTCTCTCTTGCCGTCAGGCCCGGGTTATTGAGCAGCCGTTTCTACTGGTTCAGGATCGCGGCTAATTCTGGTGCGCAGGATTGACCGGTTTAGCTGCAAAACTCAAGCACTGATCCCCCTGCACTCGTATGACTTCCATAGAGGGCAACATCTTTGATTTGAATCCCATCGCCCTGCAACCATAGGGCCTTTTGGGATCATGGGTAATATTAAAATGTTTGCAGGCCCAGCAATCAGGACCGGTTTTTTCTGGCGGCGTCACGTTTTGGTTTCCAATATTCTTGATAGGCTTTCCACAGCACTGTCAGTACAAACATAAACCCAATAAAGCTGGCAAAAAGATCAGTCAGGGCAACGCCTTCAAGACGGGTGAATTCTGGCTGCACATACATAATCAAAATCATTGGCACAGCGACTAACATATAGGTACGAATAAGCTTACACATGGCGCATGGTGGTTTTTCGTTTTTCCCTGCCATACTTATTTTGCCCCCCGGGATTTTTATTTTATGTAATCCTACCCTTAACGCCAGACAATCTCTATTCAAAGCTTATTTAATCGCCTTGGCTGCCAGCACCACAACGCGAAAGTGCGGTGATTGGGCAGTGTCTTCAGCTGCAGAACCCAGCTCTAACTGCAAACTTGTGCCCGCAGCTATGGTTTGTGGGATAAGAAATGTTTGGCTGCTTTGTACCTGATAAGCACTGGCCATCCTGTCTACCCGAATCTGAATCTGGGTCATGGGCACCGGGCTGCGATTAGACAATGCTACCTGCACATAGCCGCGGCTGTTGATACCAGCTGAGCCACTGATAAAACTCTGGGGCTGCAACTCCAGTTGCAATGCGCTGAGCTGCTGGGTCGACTGCTTGCCAAGCTCACCCCCGGCCTGACTGGCCTGTTTAAAGTAGCCTATCGCTGACTGATACTGTTTGGCCTCAACAGCCGACTCGCCCAGATAGTAGCTGGCTTTGGCTGTGGGTAAAATTTTATAACTCCGCTGAATGTCCGCTAAACCCCTGGCTTTGTCTCCCAGATCGTAGCGCAGTACACCACGAGCCAAATAAGGGCCGAAGTATTTTGGATTTTTCCGAATCGCGGTGCTGTAGGCCTTTTCCGCATTACCTGTTTTATCCATTAGCTTCCAGGCATGGCCGCGCAACTCCCAGAATGCTGCCTCGCGGGGCTGCACAGCAATCGCCCGGTCAAGCTGGTTAATTGCCACATTTGCCTGTTTTTTATTGAGTGCTTCAAGGGCTGCCTCTTCCGCCTTGTAAGCCGGCTCGTCTTTGCGCAGCTGGGCAATTGCTGCCTGATAACGCTGGCGATAACGCTGACCCTTTGGCAGTTGCTGTGCTTTTGCGATATTGGCCTCGACCCGCTTCGCCGATGGTGGATGACTGGCAAACAATCCCGAGAGGAAATCTGCCTGGCGGCCTTCGCTCAGTTTGACAAAGGTACGCTGCAGTTCTACTGCTCCCTGGGGCTCGTAACCAGCCCGCGCCATATATTCCATGCCATAGAAGTCAGATTCAAGTTCATCATCACGGCCATATTTGGCCATCCAGGCTGCAGTGCCCATCTGCGACGCCAATCCATATAGCTGGGCACCATCTCGGCCCTGGGTGCCTATAGCCACAGCGGCCAGACCAATGTTGGCCAATGTGCCGCGGCTCATTTGAGAGGCACCGTGGCGTGCGGCGGCATGGACTATTTCGTGGGCTAGCACAGCTGCGAGCTGGGATTCATCATCCAGATAACTCAGCAGGCCCCGGTTGATAGCAATTTTGCCCCCAGGGAGAGCCCAAGCATTGGGTACGGAGTTATTTAATACAACAAATTCATAGGGCAGATTTGGCTGATCACTAACGGCAGTCAGCTTATTGCCAACACCAGCTACGTAGGCCTGAAGCTTGGGGTCGAGATAATAATCACCTCCCTGGGACTGTCGCGACGGGGAATAATTTTTGCTGCCCAGAGCAATCTCTTGCTGCTGGGACATAAATGACAGTTCATTTTTACCAGTGACTGGATTAACCGAGCAGCCTTGGAGCAAGGCGGTCATGGCTAAAATTAATAATATTGGTCGGCTGTATATGCTGTTCATAGTATTTTCCCTTATTCGTGCCTACTTAATTTCCCGCAGCTATCCATAAATACCCGCAGCCTAGCAATCAATATTCATTGGCGCAGGTTTTAACAAGATTGATATAATGACAGCACCATTTGCCATGAATTTCCACAACAGGGTCATTTTAAATCATGCTTATTGTTATTTCCCCTGCTAAAAAACTGGACTACAGCAGCCCCGTAGCCGCTAAAAATCATAGCCAGCCAGAGTTGCTCGATCATTCTGCGGAATTGCTGCAGGGACTCAAAAAACTGTCGCCCCAGGATGTCTGCGCATTAATGGGTCTCAGCGACAATCTCGGAGCGCTGAACTATGAACGATTTCAGGCCTGGGACAGACCATTTACTGAAGACAATGCCAAGCCCGCGATTCTGGCTTTTAAAGGTGATGTGTATCAGGGGCTGGATGCAGACAGCATGACTGACAAGCAACTGGAATGGGCACAGGGCCATCTGCGCATTCTCTCTGGACTCTATGGCCTGTTGCGGCCGATGGATTTGATGCAGCCCTATAGACTGGAGATGGGTACCAGGTTTGCCAATCAGCGAGGCAAGGACCTCTACCAGTTTTGGGGCAATATTATTACTGACGAAATCAACAGCCTGCTGAGCAATGCTAAAAGTCCTGTGCTGCTCAATCTGGCATCTAACGAGTACTTTAAGTCCGTGCAGCAAAAGAATATTGCTGGTCGTATTGTGACCCCGGTATTTATGGATAAAAAAGGCGACAAGTACAAGATTGTTAGCTTTTACGCGAAAAAGGCACGGGGCCTGATGAGCGCCTACATTATTAAAAACAAGATTACCGCCGTCGAAGGTATTAAAAAGTTTGATGTGGATGGCTACCGCTTTAATTCTGCGATGACCGATGGGGACAGCTGGGTTTTTACCCGCGGCCAATAATTGCAAGGACAGCAAATGGATAAGCCTTTTTCCCCGGCCTGCGAAAATAATCGCGACCCTATTCTCGCGCTTCTCATGCCGTTGCTGGCCGATAAGTCCTCTGTTCTTGAGATTGGCAGCGGCACCGGGCAGCATGCTGTGTGGTTCGCCAAAAATATGCCTCAGCTGCGCTGGCAAACTAGCGATCTTCAGCACAATCATGCCGGCATTAACCAGTGGCTCAATGCTTATCCATCACCCAATCTGCTGCCGCCTATAGAACTGGATATGCTAGACACAGTAGGGAGTAACTGGCCCAACGGGGGCTTTGACTGTATTTACTCGGCCAACACCGCCCATATTATGCCCTGGGAAGCAGTGGTTAATATGCTGGCTCAAGTGGGGCTGCGACTTTGCAGCAATGGGCTATTTTGTCTCTATGGCCCAATGCAGTATCAGGGGGTAATAGAACCCCAGAGCAACAGGGATTTTGATGCCAGCCTGCAGCAGCAGGCCAGCCATATGGGCATTCGTGAATTTCATCAGATTAATCGACTGGCCGCCGAGGCTGGGTTAGTTCTGCTCGACGATCATGCCATGCCAGCCAATAATCGTTTGTTGGTATGGCAAAAAGCCTAGAGCAAGACTGGGCCGCTACTGAATTGATAGTCCGCGGCCAGACAGATAAAAATTACCATGCCAACCCGATGATTGCCTAAAAAGGCTTTAAAGCAACCCTCAGCATCACGGTTTCTGGCCTGCAAGTATTGCCTGACAAAATATAGTGCTGCGACAGCCAGCCCGATCATATAGATCCAGCCCCGGGAAAACGCCAGCCCAGCCACAAACAATGCCATCAGTGCCAACAGTTGCAGGCCGACAATAAAAGCCAGGTCAAAGCGACCAAATAATATGGCGGTGGATTTAATACCAACCTTCAGGTCGTCCTCACGGTCGACCATCGCATAATAGGTATCAAAGGCAACAGTCCAGAATATCACCGCTATAAAGAGTAGCCATAATGCCGGGGGTAACAGTTGCTGTTCGGCGGCAAATGCCATGGGCACTGCCCAAGCCCAGGCCGCTCCAAGCCCAAACTGGGGCAAGTGAGTAATGCGCTTGAGAAAGGGATAACTGGCGGCCAACAGCAGGCCCCCCACTGACAGCATTATGGTCATCTGATTGGTCATCAGTACCAGCCCCAGAGCAATCAGCAGTAAGCTGAAAAATAATACCAGCGCCTGGGTTGATGTTATTTCCCCCTGGGGCAATGGGCGATTAGCCGTGCGGCGGACGGCGCCGTCGACATGGCGATCTGCGTAATCATTAATGACACAGCCCGCTGCTCGCATCACCAGAACCCCAAGGATAAAGATAATCAGATTATGGGTGCTGGGTCGACCTTCGCCGGCAAACCACAGTGCCCAAAGTGTCGGCCACAACAGTAAGAAAGTGCCAATAGGCCGATCCAGACGCATCAGACGAAGCCATTTATTGGCCTGAGCACTGATCTCGGTCTCTGTGGTTTCTGAAGTCATAAATTGCGGCCATAGCCAAAAGTCAGGCTCTGATTGTACGGCTTAAAGTCGGGTAGGAATATCTCGCTTACCAACAGCGGTTTGCGATTTAAGCGAAAGACCGACCGACGCCCCCACAGTGGAGTGTCAATATGCCCAAGGACAACAGGCAATTTCGCGTTGGCACTGGTGTGGCATGCGACTTCCACTGGCTCTCTGGTCATGCTGGGACTTTGAAATAGCAGCGCACCCAATGGACGATTATCCAGGCGACGTAATTTGCGCAGTGATCCAGTCAATGTAGTCATGGGCAACACGCTTCTTGCATAGACCCAGGGCACACCATCGCCCAGTAAAATCACTTCGCGGATAAGCGCCAGTCGCCGGGGCGCCAAACCCAGGGCAAGTCGTTCCGAGAGACGCGGGGCATCCAGGCATTGCCTGATAATTTGCACGGATAACTTTCCATCACTGGCATCCAGCAGGCGCTGGGTTAAAGACCCGGTGTCTGACAGCCAGTCCCGCCACTGATCGGGAATCATGCGGTCTGACTTTGATACCATAGGACGCCAAGCTGGCTCACGGTGCAATCGAAAATTGGAAAATCGGGCTGTTGGCAAAGGAATAACCTATTACAATTAGACCAGAGCTCGGTTGCCCAGCAAAGGATCCGGGCAGTTTATGGCTGCCATAATGCTGATCATCACAGTTTGCTGGCAAGCTCGTTTTTTAGATAGTCGCGCAAATCATCTCCAATTTCACTGTGCTGCAGACCCAATTCAATATTCGCTTTCAACAGGCCCAATTTGCTGCCGCAGTCATAGCGAATACCTTCGTACTCATAAGCCAGCACCTGCTCCTCGGTGAGCAATGTCTGAATTGCGTCAGTCAGCTGGAATTCGCCACCAGCGCCCGGCTTTAAGGCGGCTAAATGAGCAAACAACTGTGGCGTGAAAATATAGCGCCCGGTTACACCCATATCAGATGGAGCTTCCTCCAGCACTGGCTTCTCGACAATTTTATCCAGCAAGTGAACTCGGTCTGTCTGTTTGGTACCTGAGATAACGCCATAGGAGGAGATCTCTGGACCAGGAACCTTTTGCACTGCGATTACAGAGCTCTTATAGAATTCGTAAATCTCGACCATCTGCTTTACCGCGCCTTTGCCGTGATGAATCAAGTCATCGGCCAACAGTACGGCGAAAGGCTCATCGCCCACTAAATGGGCGGCTGTTGAAACGGCATGTCCCAGCCCAAGGGCTTCCGTCTGACGAATGTAAGTACAGCTCACACCTTTGGGGACGACATTCTGGGCAATCGACAATAGTTCTTTTTTGCCCCGCTGCTCCAGCTGATGCTCCAGCTCATAGGCCTTATCAAAATGATCGGCAATTGAACGCTTGGTGCGGCCGGTAACAAAAATCATTTCGGTAATACCCGCCTCGACGGCCTCTTCAACTGCATATTGAATGAGTGGCTTGTCAACCACAGGCATCATTTCCTTGGGACTGGCTTTCGTGGCTGGCAAAAATCTTGTGCCCATTCCCGCTACAGGGAATACTGCTTTGCGAACCTTTTCGCCATGCCTGATGTGAACCATTTGAATCTCCTTAATTACTAGATCAGTATTTTCCAGCCAGCATTATATCCATAACTGATTGCCTCAAGGTCACTAAATCGCCCTAAAACCTAAGTATTGCCCTATCTTTCTGGTTGCGCCGGTTTATAATTGCGCCTTTCTTTGTTTTCCATTAAATGTTTCGCATTAAATATTTGTAGGTGATATTCGTGGGCAATCTCTCTGCTGCTCCTGATACTTTTCAGGAACTGATAGCAAGGCTTCAACAATACTGGGCTGATAAAGGCTGCGTGGTCATGCAGCCGCTGGATATGGAGGTCGGTGCTGGTACTTTTCACCCAGCGACATTTTTGCGCTCCATAGGTCCGGAAATCTGGAATGCTGCCTATGTACAGCCCTCCCGTCGGCCCACAGACGGCCGCTATGGTGAGAACCCCAATCGCCTGCAACATTACTACCAGTTCCAGGTGGTGATGAAGCCTTCGCCAGCAGACTTTCAGGAGCTCTATCTTGGTTCACTGGAGCATCTTGGTATAGATACCACAGTGCATGATGTGCGCTTTGTCGAAGACAACTGGGAATCTCCTACTCTGGGGGCCTGGGGCCTGGGCTGGGAAATCTGGCTGAATGGCATGGAAGTCTCCCAGTTTACTTATTTCCAGCAGGTGGGTGGCCTTGAGTGCTATCCGGTGACTGGTGAAATTACCTATGGCCTCGAGCGTATCGCCATGTATTTGCAGGCGGTGGACAGTATTTATGATTTAGTCTGGGCCCATGGCCCCCAGGGCGATGTGACCTATGGTGACGTGTTTTTGCAGAATGAGCGGGAAATGTCCACTTACAACTTTGAACATGCAGATGTAGATTTCCTGTTTGGGGCCTTTGATCAACATGAAAAAGATGCCGAGCGACTGATTGCCGAAAAGCTGCCATTGCCTGCCTACGAGATGGTGATGAAAGCATCACACACGTTTAACTTGCTCGATGCCCGCAAAGCCATTTCTGTTACCGAGCGACAGCGCTATATTCTGCGCGTCAGAACATTGGCTCGAGGTGTAGCTCAGGGCTATTTTGATTCTCGCATGGCTGAGGGCTTCCCTCTCGCAGATAAAGCCATTGCCGCAGAAGTAATTGCCAAAAATACTGGAGAATCAAAATGAGCGCAGATTTTCTGGTTGAACTGGGCACCGAAGAGCTGCCACCAAAAGCATTATTAGCATTGTCCAATGCCTTTACCAGCGGCATTGTAGACGGCTTTAAGGCCGCTAATCTAAGTTTTCATAAGGCCACATCCTATGCAGCTCCCCGGCGACTGGCCGTGGTTATTAAAGGGCTGGATGTGCAGGCACCAGACAGTGAGGTTGTCGCCTGGGGGCCCCCAGTCAAAGTGGCCTTTGACGCTGAAGGTTTGCCTAGCCGCGCCGCAGAAGCCTTTGCTAAAAAGAATGCTATAGATATTACTCAGCTTAGCGAGCATATAGAGAATGATGGTCAGCAAGATAAACTCTGTGTGCGCCGCACTGAAATCGGCTGCCAAACCAGCAGCCTTCTGGGGCCAGTGATCAATCAGTCATTGGCCGCTCTGCCTATCCCCAAGCGCATGCGCTGGGGCAGCAGCAAAGAGGAATTTGTGCGCCCGGTGCAATGGGCTGTACTGCTATTTAATGGCTCGGTTTATCATGAAGACGTGCTGGGATTGACCTCGGGCAATATCAGCCGCGGCCACCGCTTTCACTCTGAGGGCGATATTGTTATTACCTCACCGGACAGCTATGCCGAGCAGTTGCGTGAAGCTTATGTGATTGTCGACTTCAATCAGCGCCGGGATATTATCCGTCAGGGAGTCACCGAGCTGGCTGCATCCATCGATGGACAAGCGGTTATTGATGAAGATCTGCTGGATGAAGTCAGCGCACTCAATGAATGGCCAGTACCGCTGATGGGTCGCTTTGATGAGCATTTTTTGCAGGTCCCATCCCAGGCTCTGATTTCCTCCATGAAAGAGCACCAAAAATACTTTCATGTGGTAGATCAAAACAACAATCTTATGGCCGCCTTTGTTACCGTTGCCAATATTGAGAGCAAAGATCCGGTTCAGGTTATTGACGGTAATGAGCGGGTGATTCGGCCACGTCTCGCAGATGCCGCTTTCTTTTATCAAAATGATAAACAAAGCAGCTTGGAAAGCCGTCGGGAATCGTTAAAGCAAGTGGTCTTCCAAGCCAAACTTGGATCTGTCTTTGCCAAGACTGAGCGAGTTGCCGCGCTGGCGGAGACCATTGCCCAGTACACTGATACAGATCCTAAGCTGGCCCGACGTGCCGCCGAGCTCAGCAAGTCTGATCTGGTCACTGATATGGTCGGTGAGTTTGACGACCTCCAGGGCACCATGGGTAGAGACTATGCTCTCAACGATGGTGAGCCCGAAGAGGTTGCAGAGGCATTGTTTGAACAGTATTTACCCCGCTTCGCCGGGGATCAGGTGCCAGAAACTGGCACCGGAACAACATTGGCGCTGGCTGACCGGCTCGATAGCCTGGTGGGAATATTTAGCATAGGGCAGCAGCCCTCTGGCTCCCGTGACCCCTTTGCATTGCGTCGCGCTAGCCTTGGCGTATTGAGAATCATGATTGAACGCAAGATTGATCTGGATCTGACCCAAGCTATCAATGCTGCCGCTGCACAGTTCGAGCTTAGCAAAGAGGGTGATCTATCCTCCGACAATATTTGCAAGCAAGTACTCACTTACATTGTTGATCGCTTTAAGTCTTGGTACAGAGATGAGGGTATGGCTGCAGAGGTATTTATGGCCGTTACTGCTCTGGAACTCTCGAACCCTTTGGATATCAATGCACGGGTGCAAGCGGTCAATCAGTTTTCACAGCTGCCAGAGGCTGTAGCGCTGGCAGCGGCCAATAAACGCGTGGCCAATATCCTGGCCAAACAACTCGGTGATACAGTCCCAGCCGCAGTGCAACCAGCATTGTTGCAGGAGCCAGCGGAGCAGGCGCTGGCCAGTGCGATTAGATCACTGAGCCAGGAAGTTGAGCCATTGGTTCAACAGCGAGACTACAGCGGAATTTTGCAAAAACTTGCCCAGCTCAGAAAGCCTGTTGACGGGTTCTTTGATAAGGTAATGGTGATGGCTGATGATCAAGCCATACGAGATAACCGTCTGGCGTTGCTATTCAGCTTGCGTCAGCTGTTTATTAACGTTGCAGACATCTCACAGTTGGCACCAACAAAATAGGATTTTAAGATTTGCTTAGGGGCTGGATAACTCAATTAGGGAGCGGTCTTAGGTCCGCACTTTTTTATCTCGGCTTTATTTCGCTGATTATTCTTATGAGCGCGATTGCCTGCGCTCTTTTCTTTTTACCCTTCCGCCCCCGTCAGCGCATCGCCACCTTCGGCAATCACCTGACTATGTTGTGGTTGCGTATCACCTGCAATATTTCTATTGAGGTGCAGGGTGCAGAGAATATTCCAGAAGGCCCCTGCGTTGTACTGAGCAATCATCAAAGCACCTGGGAAACCTTTTATCTGCAATGGTACTTTCAACCGGCCACTGTGATTCTTAAGCGTGAGTTACTCTGGATTCCGCTTTTTGGTTGGGGGCTGGCACTGATGCAGCCGATTGCCATTAAGCGCTCAAAGCCCGCTCGGGCAATACGGTTTGTACTCAAGAAAGGCGCCGAGCGGCTGCAGGACGGCAATAAAATTGTTATCTATCCCGAGGGCACCAGAGTCAGCACAGATCAGTTGGGGGAATTTAAAACCAGTGGCGCTGCACTGGCCAAAGCCGCCGCTGTGCCAATAATACCAGTGGCCCACAATGCTGGTCATCACTGGCCACTGGTGGGGTTCACTAAACAACCGGGCATTATCAAAATGCAAATTGGGCCAGCTATCAACAGCTCGGCCGGAGACGCCAGACAGTTAACCGACCAGGCTCGCGAGTGGATTAAGCAAGCACTCTAACTGCCATACCCATCACAAAAAAGAATTGCTCCTGTGGCTACAATCGGCCTTCAACATAAGCAACTGACAGGAATTTAACGACATGGATGCAAAGAGCGCCACAGGTCAACCCATAGAGAAGCGTCGCAAAGCCCGGCGCATTAAAGTGGATCGCAGAGAAGAGGTTCGCTTTGAGCCCAACAAGGAAAACCGACGTAGAAATCCCGGACGGCGCTCCAGCGACGGCGACGTATGGAAACCTATTAACCAATAGTTACTAATAGGTTTTATTTATATTTAGACGTCTAGATTCACCACAGAGAGGGCATTGGTTTCAATAAATTCGCGCCTTGGCTCCACATGATCACCCATCAATGTTGTAAACATCTGATCCGCAGCAATCGCATCTTCAATAGTCACTACCAGCATACGACGACTTTCAGGATCCATGGTCGTTTCCCAAAGCTGCTCCGGGTTCATCTCCCCCAACCCTTTGTAGCGCTGAGTATTAATGCCCCGGCGAGATTCCGCCATCAACCAATCCAACGCCTCTTTGAAGCTGGCCACCGGCTGCTCACGCTCGCCGCGCTTAACATAGGCACCAGCTTCAATAAGGCCCTGCAATGTTTTACCCAGCTCTACGATGGCCGTATATTCGTTGGAAGCAAAAAAGTCGCGTCCCAGACTGTGATAATGGGGCACACCATGGGCTGTGATTTCAATATTGGGAATAAATAAATTGCGCTCTTTGTCTTCCACTGCAGAGACCATATAGCGATGAGTGCCACTATCAACTTCTGCGAGCTTTTCCTGAAATTCGGCACACCAGACCTCAAGATCACTGCTTTTTTCCAGAAGTTTGCTATCAAGGCCGCTGGTATAAACAAGCGCTTCCAGCACTTCCTGGGGATACACCAAAGACATACGGTTAATCAGGTCACCCACATGCCTGAACTGATTAACCAGTGCCTCCAGAGCAGTGCCCTGAATACCTGGAGCAGTTGCATTCACATGAAGGCTGGCCCCCTCAAGGGCTTTCTGGGTCAAATACACCAGAAGGGCCATATCATCTTTTACATACTGTTCAGACTTACCTTTGCTAACTTTGTAGAGCGGCGGCTGGGCAATAAAGATATGTCCATTTTCAACCAGCTCGCGCATCTGGCGGAAAAAGAATGTCAGCAGCAGAGTACGGATATGAGACCCATCCACATCAGCATCCGTCATAATCACAATGGTGTGATAACGCAGCTTTTCAAGATTAAACTCTTCAGTACCAATGCCACAGCCCAATGCGGTAATCAAAGTCCCCACTTCGGCACTGGACAACATTTTGTCAAAGCGCGCCTTTTCAACATTGAGGATCTTACCTTTCAGGGGCAGGATAGCCTGGGTTTTACGGGCGCGACCCTGTTTTGCAGAGCCCCCTGCAGAGTCTCCCTCCACCAGATACAGTTCAGACAGCGCAGGATCTTTCTCCTGACAATCTGCCAGCTTTCCTGGTAGTCCGGCAATATCCAGGGCACCTTTGCGACGGGTCATCTCTCTGGCTTTGCGCGCCGCTTCCCGAGCGCGGGCCGCATCAATCATCTTATTAACAATGGCCCGGGCTTCCTGGGGATATTCCATAAGATAATCGCTGAATTTTTCCCCCATCTCCTGCTCTACCGCGGTTTTAACTTCCGAGCTGACCAGCTTGTCTTTGGTCTGGGAAGAAAACTTGGGATCCGGAACCTTAACAGAGATAATCGCAGTCAGACCTTCACGGGCATCATCCCCTGTGGTACTGACCTTGGATTTTCCATTGATACCCTCTTTCTCGATATAGCTATTCAGGCCCCTTGTCAGAGCTGAACGAAAACCGGCCAGGTGGGTACCACCATCACGCTGGGGAATATTGTTGGTATAACAGAGGATATTTTCCTGAAAACCGTCATTCCACTGGAGCGCCACTTCAACACTGGTACCGTCTTCTCGGTCATTGCTGAAATGCATGATTTTATTAACTGTACTTTTATTGGTGTTGAGGAATTCAACAAAAGCGCTCAACCCGCCATCGTAGGCAAACTTTTCCTCTTTTCCTGAACGCTCATCCTGAAGCACCACACAGACGCCAGAATTAAGGAAAGACAGCTCTCTAAGCCGCTTTGCCAACTGGTCATAGTAGAACTTGATATTGGTAAAGGTTTCCTCTGAGGGCTCAAAATAGACCTCTGTGCCGGTCTCTTCTGTATCGCCAATAACGGTGAGAGGACCCTGGGGAACACCGTGGGAATAGGTTTGCTCATGGACCTTGCCATTGCGACGAATAGTCAGACGCATTTCTTTGGACAATGCATTAACTACAGAAACCCCTACCCCGTGGAGGCCGCCAGAGACCTTGTAGCTATTGTCATCAAACTTACCACCAGCATGCAGTACTGTCATAATAACTTCAGCGGCGGACACACCTTCATCGTGCATCTCGGTGGGAATACCACGGCCATTATCTGACACAGTAATAGATTCATTGGGGTGAATAACAATGCGGATTTCAGAACAGTGGCCGGCGAGTGCCTCATCAATAGAGTTATCGACCACCTCAAACACCATATGATGGAGGCCTGTGCCATCATCTGTATCGCCAATATACATACCTGGGCGCTTTCGAACCGCGTCTAGCCCTTTAAGTACCTTAATACTCGAAGAGTCATAATTCGCTTCTTCACTCATAGCTTTTCAATTTCCCGTTATTCAACCTTCTGAAGCCACCCCATGTTCCATGTGGAACATCTGGCAGGCCATTCCATCCACCAACAATTCAAAATCTTTCTTATCAACCCCGGTCATAAAGTACTGACAATCAAGGTTATTTAAACAACGCACCACCTGAGCCCTGTGCTCATAGTCCAGCTCAGCGGGCAGGTCATCCAACAAAAACAAACAAGACTGCCCCACTCTCTTGCGATAATGAGTGGCTTGAGCCAACTTTAACGCATAGACCAGCAATTTGGTCTGCCCTCTAGACAGGCGATCCGCAGCGGCCACCCCATCTACCTTTATTCTTATATCAGCTTTATGGGCACCGTGGTTGGTTGCCCCAACCGCCAAATCTCTAGCTCGATCTGACTTAAAAACATCAGCAAGATCTGCCTGGTCCGACCAACCTTGATAATAATCAAGCTCCAACTCCCCCAAGCCTTCAAACACCAATGCCAGCTCTCGAACATCTGATATCAACTCCGCCAAATAGCGGCGTCGGTACTCAGTAACCTGTTCTGCCAGAGGGACTAATTCCGCAGTCCAAACCCGGAGAGAATCTTCGTCCATTCTACCATGACGGAGCAGTTGATTGCGCTGTTTTAACGCCTTTTGAAACCTGCGCCACAGCGCCCGATATTCATGTTCCACGTGGAACACACCCCAATCAAGAAACTGGCGTCGCTGTAGCGCCCCACCCTCAAGCAGCGTGAAACTATGGGCATCAATTAACTGCAACGGCAGCTCCTCTACCAGCTGCACTGCGGACTGCAGGGAGTTGCCGTCTAGCCGGGCCTCAAACCGGCCCTTGGTTGTGCGCTTTATTCCTAGCTGGTGGCTCGTACCAGAGGTTGGGCGCTCTATACGCGCAGAGACTACAAGCTCATCAGCATCATTATTAACCACCACGCGGAGGTCTCGGTGCTTAAAAGAGCGGCCACGGCCTAGGAGATATATGGATTCGAGAAGACTGGTTTTACCGCTGCCATTGGCGCCGTAGATAATATTGGCGCCGGGATGACAGGCGATCTGGACGCTCTTGAGGTTTCTTACCTGCAGAACATCCAGTTTTGATAAGTGCATACAGACTAAAGCTTAGACAGCGAAGACTGTCTTAAACCAGGCGCCATCAAAGGCGCATTGGCATAACAACATAGACAGCGCTGTCATCTTCAGCATCCTGAACCAGGGCACTGCTATTGGAATCGGATAGAGTGAACTTGATCTCAGAGCCTTTAAGCACATTGAGCACGTCAAGCAGATAGCTGACATTAAAGCCGATCTCAAGATCATCACCAACGTAGTTCACAGTCACTTCTTCCTCAGCCTCTTCCTGCTCAGGATTGTTAGCAACCATTTTCAAGGCCCCGGAGGACAGCAAGATCCTAACCCCGCGATACTTCTCATTGGATAGAATCGCTGTGCGACCAAAAGCCTGCTTTAGCTCAGCACGATCACCAGTAACCAGCTTGTCACCACCCTTGGGCAACACGCGGTCATAATCAGGATAGGCGCCATCAACGAGCTTGGAGGTAAACACATAGTCTGTACCAGTAATGCGAATATGGTTGGAGCCCATGGCCACCTGAACATCCTCATCACCGAGCAGTCGGGACAACTCCATTACGCCTTTGCGAGGCAAGATCGCGGTGGTAGTGCCATCCACAGCGACTTCACAAACACCATCGCAGAGGGCCATACGGTGACCGTCGGTGGCAACCGCGCGTAACTTATTAGTCGACACCTCCCACAGCATACCGTTGAGGTAATATCTAACATCCTGCTGGGCCATGGCAAATGAAGTTGCCTCAATAAGGCCCTTAAGCACAGAGGCTTGCACTGTAAAGCCGATACTTTTCTCACCCTCATCTACCGAGGGGAACTCATTTGCAGGCAATGTCGCCAATGTAAACTTACTGCGGCCGCTTTTAAGCTGGGCCTTGCCATCACTGCTGGAAAAATCAACCTGGGCACCCTCTGGCAGGGAGCGGCAGATATCCAAAAACTTCCGCGCTGAAACAGTTACTTCACCAGCCTCAGCAGCAGATGCCACCTCAGTGGATCCAATAATCTCTACTTCAAGATCAGTACCGGTCAGAGACAGTCGATTACCTTCAAGGCTGAGCAGGACATTGGACAAAATAGGAAGGGTTTGACGGCGCTCAACCACACCTACAACCAACTGTAGAGGGTTTAATAATGCTTCACGGGAAAGGCTGAATTTCATGGTGACTTTTGTTCTCCAACACTTTTGGAATAGTTAATAATAAACGATCAGGTAGACAGTGTTCGGTAAAGATTTTTGAGATCTCGCTGCACTTCCCTGTCAATACTCTCTAATTCTTTAACCTTGCGACATGCATGCAAGACTGTTGTATGGTCGCGACCGCCAAAAGACTCGCCAATTTCAGGCAGACTGTGGTTGGTCAGCTCCTTGGCAATCGACATAGCCACTTGCCTGGGCCGTGCCACGGATCTACTGCGACGCTTGGAAAGCAGATCCGACATTTTTAATTTGTAGTAGTCGGCCACCACTCTCTGGATATTGTCTATGGTAACTAGCTTATCCTGCAGTGCCAATAAGTCTTTGAGTGATTCGCGAATTAAATCAATATCAATGGTGCGTCCAGTAAATTGAGCATGGGCCATCACCCGCTTCAGTGCACCTTCCAGCTCGCGAACATTGGAGCGAATACGCTGAGCAATAAAGAATGCGGCATCCTTGGACAATGCCATCCCTGCCTGCTCGGCCTTATTCATCAAGATAGCCGCGCGAGTTTCCAGCTCCGGTGGCTCAACCGCCACTGTCAGGCCCCAGCCAAAGCGCGATTTCAACCGCTCTTCTACCCCGTCAATCTCTTTGGGGTAACGATCACAGGTCAGGATCATCTGTTGGCCACCCTCAAGCAGCGCATTGTAGGTATGAAAAAACTCCTCCTGGGAACGCTCTTTGCCAGCAAAGAACTGAATATCATCAATCAACAGCGCATCAACAGAGCGGTAAAAGCGCTTAAACTCATCAATAGCCTTAAGCTGCAGTGCCTTAACCATATCTGCAACAAAGCGCTCAGAATGCAGATAGACTATTTTTGCATCGGGCTTCTTGGCCTTCAATGCATTACCCACCGCATGCATAAGGTGGGTTTTACCCAGACCAACACCGCCATATATAAATAACGGATTATAGGAACCACCAGGATTCTCTGCTACCTGCTGGGCCGCCGCAAAGGCAAGCTGATTTGACTTGCCCTCAACAAAACTGTCAAAGGTAAAGTTATTATTAAGATTGGTTTTAAGGCTGGTTTCCGCTGCCGACTGAATAATGGCTGGCGCATCGACGATAATTCTCGAGTCGTCGGTGCCACCCCTCTTATGGGCCCGATCTACTGACAAATCCGCTCGCAATGGCTGTGAACGACGAGCCAGATTATTGGCTTCGCCATTAACCGGCTGAGATTCAACTTGCTGTGACTTTTGATGTACCTGGCCTGCCACATCACCTGATACGCGACCTACCACACCAAGCGAAATTGCCTGACCACCGAAGTCAGCGTAGAGTTGCTCGATACGAGAGAGAAATTTGTTCTTAACCCAGTCCTCGATAAACCGGTTCGGCGCCATTAATTGAACCACAACAGCATCAGATTGAGAGCCCATTGGAACATGCACTGTCAGCGGTCTAATCCAAGTATTGTATTGCTGCTCAGGCAACTCACTACGCAGCTGGCTCTGACATTGAGACCAAACTGTTTCCGGCACATCAAACCCCATTTTCAAACCCTTAGCGACAGCGACACATTTTCAAGGGACCCATAAACACCCGGAAGGAGATAGAAACCCCTACCTAGAAGACCCCAAATATTAGAACTATTCGTTGTTCTTTATAATTATTTAACTTGAGGGGAATACTATACAAAGCAAGCGCAATTATCCACACTGAAAAAACCAGAGCAAAATTTACAAAAATAAAAAAATTTATATTTATCAACGTGTTATATAAAAACAAACTTTTTTTTATCAACAGAGAGAAAAAATAAACTGATTAATTTTTAATCAAATTATGTGGATAACTTGTGGATATACAGTATAAAACCAGTGTTTAAACCAAAATGTCGGGCCTTTTTTATCTGGGGACCCATCAGCCAATAATCGAAGGTGACTGAATAAAGTTTGTTGGTCACTTTCCAATACAGAACGAAGAGAATATGCGTCCCAGCAGGTCATCCGATGAGAACTGTCCGGTAATCTCGGACAGGTGATTTTGCGCCTGACGCAGATCCTCAGCCAGCAATTCCCCAGCTCCGGCCAACTCAAGCTGGTGAATCCCGGCCACCACTAAATCCTGCGCTTTGACTAGCGCATCAAGATGTCGACGCCGGGCTGAAAACACCCCCTCCGACTGCCCCTGATAACCAGCCATCTTATGAAGATGGGTGCTCAACTCTATGAAACCTCGCCGATCCTGAGCCGACAGCGCAAAACAGCCTTCACGGTTGCTAACAGCCCCCGGCGGTTGATCGCAGAGATCAATCTTGTTTAGCACTAGGACTACTGGTTGTCTGGCCTCTGGGTAGCGGGAAAAGTACTCTGGCCAAATATCTTCCAGAACAGGTTCTCTGGCTTGAGTGATATCAACCACAAACACAATGACATCTGCCTGTTCAATCTCGTTCCAGGCCCTGCGCACGCCCTCCTGCTCAATCTCATCATCGGTCTCGCGCAACCCGGCAGTATCAACAATATTCAGCGGCATGCCATCCACCACAACCCTTTCTCTGAGGACATCTCTGGTAGTGCCTGGAACTGCAGTGACTATGGCGGTTTCATTACCGGCCAGAGCATTGAGCAAACTGGACTTCCCTGCATTTGGTTTGCCTGCCAACACCAGAGTCATGCCATCACGTAACAATGACCCCTGCCGGGCTCGATGAAGAATATCCGCCAGCTCTGCAGCAAGGTTGTGCAGATTGTCATGGAGTTTTTTATCCGCTAGAAAATCTATCTCTTCCTCTGGAAAATCAATCGCCGCTTCAACGTAGATACGCAGCTGAATCATATTTTCCACCAGCTGATTAACCAGTAGGGAAAACTCGCCCTGCATAGACCGAACCGCAGACCTGGCCGCCTCAAATGACGAGGCATCAATCAGATCAGCAATAGCCTCTGCCTGAGCCAAGTCCATCTTATTGTTGAGAAAGGCCCTTTCACTAAACTCTCCCGGTCGAGCCAGCCTCGCACCAAGTTCAACACACCGCTTTACAAGCCGGTCCATAACCACCGGCCCGCCATGGCCCTGAAGCTCTAATACATTTTCACCAGTAAATGAATTTGGCCCAGGGAAATACAACGCTACACCCTCGTCAATACTGTCGCCCTGAGCATCAAGAAACTGACTGTAGGTTGCTGTTCTCGGCTGCGGAGTTTTGCTGCCCACAAACAAGTCAGCTGCAAAGACAGACAAGTCGCCGCCAGACAGGCGCACAATACCAACACCGCCGCGCCCTGGCGCAGTAGCAACGGCGACAATGGTATCTGTATTATTTTGTAACTTGTTTTGCTTCATAGAATAATTATGCCAGAGAAAAAAGGCTCCTGAAGAGGAGCCTTTTATTAACTGCTGTCAGTTTTTCTTGCTGGTCGCTAACTGCGTGTTCACCACCCATTGCTGCAACATCGACAGCAGGTTGTTGACCGTCCAGTAAAGCACTAGACCGGCAGGAAAAAACATAAAGAATACCGTAAACATAATGGGCATCAACTTCATTACCTTGGCCTGCATTGGGTCTGTCGGCATAGGTTGCATTTTTTGCATCAGCAACATGCTACCACCCATAATTATAGGCAGCACAAAGAATGGGTCCTTGGCGGAAAGATCCTGAATCCAGAAAATCCAGGGGGTATGACGAATCTCAACCGACTCCAACAATACCCAGTACAGTGAGATAAACACAGGCATTTGCATCAGCATGGGCAGGCAGCCACCAGCAGGGTTAACCTTCTCTTTCTTGTACAGCGCCATCAACTCTTGAGACATCTTTTGACGGTCATCACCATAGAGTTCTTTTAGTCTGGCCATCTCTGGCTGCAGATTACGCATCTTAGCCATTGATTTGAGGCTGGCGGCTGACAGAGGGTAAAGTAGCATTTTGATAAATATAGTCAGCAAGATAATAGACCAACCCCAGTTACCCAAAACTGAGTGGATATACTGCATGGCGGCAAAAATAGGTTTGGCAAGCATCCACAGGAAGCCATAGTCCACAGTCAGATCGAGATAGTCAGCCAGTTTAGCAAGGGTATCCTGATCCTTGGGCCCAACATAAAACTGTGCTTTGTAAGCACCGGAACTACCAGCGCCAACGGAGATTTTTTCTCCCACAAAGCCCATCAGGTATACATCCTGTCCCTTTAACTGACGCAGATTAAAGGAATTGGTATCTTCCCGAGGCGGTATCCAGGCACTGATAAAATAGTGCTGAACCATGGCAACCCAACCCGCTTCTACCGCCTCCTTTAAAGGCTCATCCTGCATATCAGAAAAATCATACTTAGCAAAATTAGTCTCATTCTGCCTCAATGCCGCACCTAGATAAGGCTGCATGCCCCCGCTAGACTTGACCAAAGGTTCTTTGGAATCTCTTTTTATCTGCCCATAGAATGCGGCTTCCCAAGTATTGTCACTGAGGTTATTAATCTGGTACTCAACACCGATGGTGTAACTGCCGGGAACAAAATGGAACCGCTTTACAATACGCGCGTCGCCCTGCTTAAGAGTCAAATCCACATGCAGGTGCTGATCACCGCCAAGCAATTCATAATTATTACTAGTTACTGCAAACTGAGGTCGCCCAGCCACCGTATCTGTAGCATTGGCGCCAATCAGACCGCTCTGGGCAATATATAACTGGTTATCTGTGTTACTTAGCAGCGTAAAAGGCTCGCCGCCATCATTCGCCATGGCTGTTAGATGCTTCAGCAAACGCACCTCAACAATATCACCACCCAATGTGTCTATGGTAACTTGCAGAAGATCCGTGGTTACATTAACCAATCTGGACGTTTGTGTGACCTGCGGAACCTTTGTGGGTTCAAACCGCACCTGCGGCAAATCTGAACTAAGATCCTGCACCGGTTGTGACGGGACTTCAGGAATCACAGTTACAATGCTTTGTGGTTCAGCATCAACAAAAGCCTGACCCTCTCTGGCGCCAAAACGGTCCCACTCAATAATTAAAAGCCAGGCCACCAGACCAATGGCGACTAGGTTTAATGATTTTTGCCAATCCATACTATTTATTACTCTGTGTGATTACTATTGCAGGTAGTTTTTTGTTCTGTGTCAGCATGCCCAACCACAGGGTTATAGCCACCAGGATGAAAAGGATGGCATTTTATAAGCCTTATCAACGTAAGGTAACCCCCTTTAAAAAAACCGTAACGCTCAAAAGCCTCTTCTGCATAATTTGAGCAGCTAGGATAAAAGCGGCAGTTGCGACCAGTCATTGGACTAATCGCATACTGATAAAACCTAATCAGCTTTATAGCTACCTTACCCATTCTTGCCACCCCCAGATGCACAGCGCTGCAGCAGTCTGCCCCAAGATTGCTCCAACAACAAGGCCAACTCTTTTTGATTTAACTGAACAGCATCTTTGCGCGCCAAAAAAATGATATCCAGAGGCAGGGGAAACTGCACCAGCCGAAAAGATTCACGAACAGCGCGCTTGATTTGGTTGCGGCCAACGGCCGTGGGAACATTTTTCTTGCCAATAACCAGACCCAGTCGAGACAGACTCAGGTCAGTTGGTTTGGCGAGTATAAGAAGTGCAGGGTGAGCGACTTTAATCCTATTGTTGTCAAACACCTCTTGAAATTCAGAGGGTTTAAGCAGGCGTCGATCCTTACTAAAAGCGTAACTGGGCACAGAGCCCACAAACCTTATGCAGCCAGGCGCTTACGGCCTTTTGCACGTCGACGGTTCAATACAGCGCGGCCGCCTTTGGTGGCCATACGGGCTCTGAAGCCGTGGGTGCGCTTGCGCTTCAAGTTACTTGGTTGAAATGTTCTTTTCATGGCGTCGAATCCAGAGATTAAGCTCAGTACTGTTTTAAGGCGGGCGATTCTAATGAAATTACCGCATTAGATCAACGATTTATTACTTAAATGTCATTTAAATACTAATAAATACTAAAACAGGTACCTGTACAAAACCAACCACAACAACAGCACAGCTTACTCACAATCACCACACAACCACCTGTGCATTTTCAAGCACTGTTTAAAAACCTGTAAATAACAGCGGTGTAAATAAAATAAATAACCACTGAAATCAACAGATAAGCCATTAGCCGCAGCCATCCCCCAAAATTTATACAGGCCAGCACCAGTATAATCACAAGACAAAAACTAGAGTACCCAGCTGGTTATACAGACTAAAACCTAACTTAACCTATTGATGATATTATTCTTTTTAAAGATACCCACAAAAAGGGACTCGCCTAATAACAGTAATAATAAATAACTACATACTATATATAATATTACTAACCTAATTATATAAGGTAAGAGGACAAACAAATAAAACTGCTTAATATTTAAACAGACACCCGTATAATGGGCGGCTAATTTAAAGCAGTGAACAAACCTATGCTACACCTGGATAAATTTGACGTTATTGTTATCGGCGGCGGCCATGCTGGAACCGAGGCCTGCCTTGCTGCTGCTCGTATGGGCTGCAGTACTCTGCTGCTGACACACAATATCGAAACTCTGGGTCAAATGTCATGTAACCCGGCTATCGGTGGCATCGGTAAAAGTCACCTGGTTAAGGAAATTGACGCACTGGGCGGCGCTATGGCAACTGCCACAGATTTTGGTGGTATCCAGTTTAGGGTTCTTAATGCAAGAAAAGGCCCGGCGGTGCGGGCTACCAGAGCCCAGGCTGACCGCATTCGTTACAAGGCTGCCATCCGCCATATCCTGGAAAACCAACCCAATCTAACTATTTTCCAGCAGGCGGTCGATGATCTGATCATCGAAGGAGATCGGATAACTGGTGTTGTTACTCAGATGGGCCTGAAGTTTAAAGGCAAAACAGTGGTGGTCACCGCTGGAACATTTTTGGCCGGACTTGTGCATATTGGCCTAGAAAACCACTCCGCTGGGAGGGCGGGGGATCCCCCGGCAGAGAATCTTGCGCAAACACTTCGCCAGCTGCCATTTCGGGTAGAGCGATTAAAAACCGGCACTCCACCAAGAATTGATGCTCGCTCAGTGGACTTTACACATTTGCAGGAACAATGGGGCGACCAGCCAGAACCTGTGATGTCCTATCTGGGAAAGTTAGAGGATCACCCTCAGCAGACCTGCTGCTGGATTACCTACACCAATAAAAACACCCACGATATTATCCGCGGCGGTATGGACCGGTCGCCAATGTACACCGGCGTTATTGATGGCGTTGGCCCCAGATACTGTCCTTCCATTGAGGACAAGGTGGTGCGCTTTGCGGATAAGGATCAACACCAGATCTTTATTGAGCCTGAGGGACTGGATACCCATGAGCTCTACCCCAATGGAATCTCTACAAGTCTGCCCTTTGATGTGCAGTTAAATCTGGTTCGTTCTATTGCCGGTTTTGAGAATGCCCATATAACCAGGCCCGGCTATGCCATTGAGTACGATTATTTTAACCCTCAGGATCTGAAATACAGTCTTGAGACCAAAGCAATTCAGGGTTTGTTTTTTGCCGGTCAAATCAATGGCACCACAGGTTATGAAGAAGCTGCCGCCCAAGGGTTGTTGGCCGGCAGCAATGCTGCATTGCAGGCTCAGGAAAAAGAATCCTGGTGTCCACGCCGTGATACCGCTTACACAGGTGTTTTGGTGGATGACTTGATCAGCATGGGCACCTCTGAACCTTACCGTATGTTTACCAGCCGTGCGGAATACAGGTTGTTGCTCCGTGAAGACAATGCAGATCTGCGGCTGACAGAAACAGGCCGCGAGCTGGGATTGGTTGATGATTATCGCTGGCAGCAGTTTAATGAAAAACGCGAGGCCATAGAGCTAGAGCGCCAGCGTTTAAAAGACACCTGGGTACAGCCTGGTTCTGCCGAGGCTGAGAAGCTTGCCGAGCATATAGAAAACAAACTTGCCCATGAGTACAACCTGTATGATCTGTTAAAGCGCCCTGAACTGAATCACCAGATAATTTCATCCCTTTACCCGGACAGTCCGACCAGCATTAAACCTGCCGTTGCGGACCAGGTGGAAATTGATGCCAAGTATTCGGGCTATATCAATCGCCAGCAAGATGAGATTGATCGCATGCAGCGTCATGAGAACACTGCAATACCAGTCGGCTTCGATTATCAGGGTATCAGTGGTCTGTCCAATGAGGTTAAGCAGAAGCTCAGCGATGCCCTCCCAGAAACACTAGCTAGAGCGGCTCGTATCCCTGGGGTTACCCCAGCCGCCATTTCGCTGCTCTTGGTGTCGTTGAAAAAACATGCCGCCTAAAACCCAAACCATTTATGGCAGCGGCGCTGAAACTGCCAAGACTGACCTTTTGGTTGCCGGTCTCGACAGCATGTCTGTAGACTATTCGGCGACTCAGCTGCAAATGCTGCTGAGTTATTTGAATATGCTCGAGCGCTGGAATAAAGCCTACAATCTCACCGCAGTGCGAGACCCGATGCAGATGATACCGTTGCATCTGCTGGACAGCCTTTCACTGTTGCCCCATATTGAATCCTGCGAAACTATTATTGATGTGGGAACAGGACCTGGTTTGCCTGGAATACCTCTGGCGATTATGAATCCGGGTAAATCCTTCACTTTGCTTGACAGCAATGGCAAAAAAACCAGATTCTTATTTCAGGTCATTTCAGAGTTAAAACTGAATAATGCTATTGAGGTGAACAAAAGGGTTGAGCAATACCATCCAGCATTAACCTTTGATACTGTGCTGAGTCGGGCTTTCAGCTCCATACCAGACATGTTGAGTAATTGCCGCCACCTGGCTGCAAATGAAACCTGTTTTATGGCTATGAAAGGTAAAAACCCAGAATCGGAGTTGAGCCAGCTAAAGAAAGACTATATGGTCTCCAACATGTGTCGATTAGAAGTTCCAGGGGTGGTTGGCGAACGGCATCTTGTTAAAATAAAAATAACCGCTGGCTCAAATCATTAATTCAGAAGGTATCTGCATTGGTCCGAATACTCTCAATAGCCAATCAAAAAGGCGGCGTAGGTAAAACCACTACCAGTGTGAACCTGGCAGCTTCGTTGGCAGCCTATAAAAAACGCGTGCTCTTGGTTGATATTGACCCACAGGGCAATGCGACTATGGGTTCCGGTATCAACAAAGCTGAGTGCAAGCTCAGTGTCTACAATGTGCTGACCGAAAAAAACCCCATTGAAGAAGTCATTGTCACCGCCGAGCTGGGAAAATATCACCTACTGCCCTCCAATGGTGACCTGGTTGCGGCTGAAGTTGAGTTGATGCAAGAAATAGGACGGGAAAGTCGCCTGCGCCATGCGCTTAAAAGGGTGGCCAAAAATTACGACTACATCATTATCGACTGCCCACCTTCCCTCAATATGCTCACAGTGAATTCGCTGGTTGCCAGCGATGGTGTGCTGATACCAATGCAATGCGAATACTATGCTCTGGAAGGGTTGTCTGCTCTCAACAACACCATTCGCCAAATTGCTAAATTGATCAATCCAAAGCTGCGCATTGAAGGAATCCTGCGCACCATGTATGACCCACGCAGCAGTTTGACCAATGCAGTATCGGCGCAGCTTAGAAAATACTTTGGCGACCGCGTCTACCGTGTCAGTATCCCGCGCAATGTGCGGCTGGCTGAGGCACCCAGTCACGGCATGCCTGCACTGGTCTATGATAGAAACTCCAAAGGTTCTGTTGCCTATCTGGCTCTTGCCGGAGAAATACTCAAGCAGGCAAAAGCAGAGCAAACGAACACATCAGGAAGTTAACCCTATGACATCAAAACGACAGAGTCTTGGCAAAGGATTGGATGCGCTGCTGGGCATTGAAGAGGGGGATGATAATTTTTTATCTGAGACCCTGTCCCCGGAAGCAGCAAGCCAATTGACCGCAGATGGTGTACTACAGCAGTTACCTGTGGAGTTTTTGCAGCGAGGACAGTACCAGCCGCGCCGCGATCTAAATCCTGAAGCTCTGCATGAGCTGGCAAACTCCATTGCTGCCCAGGGTGTCATGCAGCCGATTGTGGTCCGACCTGTCGGTGATGACCGCTATGAAATTATTGCTGGTGAGCGCCGCTGGCGTGCCACCCAGCAAGCTGGCTTGGATAGTATCCCGGCCATTGTGCGCAATGTCTCCGATGAAGCGACCATTGCCATGGCGCTGATTGAGAATATTCAGCGTGAAGATCTAAATGCAATGGAAGAGAGCCTTGCCCTGCTGCGCCTGCAGGATGAGTTCAGCCTGACCCAACAACAGGTTGCAGATGCAGTGGGTAAATCCCGCTCGGCAGTCACCAACCTAATGCGCCTTGCTTCGCTGGAACCAGCAGTTCAACAACAGCTTGAGCGCGGTGAGTTGGAGCTGGGCCATGCAAAATGCCTGTTGGGCCTTGAAGGCAATGCACAGATATCTGCCGCCCGCACCGTTGCTGCCAATGCTATGACCGTGCGCCAAACGGAAGCGTTGATCAAAAAACTGCAAAACCCCGGCGCCCCGTCAACGGCAACCACAGCAACCAACCCTGATATAGATCGCCTTCAAGAGGAATTGTCCGAAAAGCTTGGTGCATCGGTTAATATTCAACACAGCGCCAAAGGGTCCGGCAAGTTGATTTTCAAGTACAACACAGTGGATGAGCTGGATGGTATTTTGGCCCATCTAAAATAGTTGCTGCCAGACTAGCTATAGCTGGCACGAATTGCCGAAATATACCTTATAACGCCGGTTGAATATCACCAACACTATACCTATAATGCCGATCCGTTTTGGCCAGCCCTTGTTGGCGCCACCACGGAATAGGCAGAGCCAGGAAAAAGGTGGCCAATATATGACTACCATTTCTAAACCTCCAGTACACAGGGTTGCGCTTTACCAATTACTGCTGTTGCTGGCCGTCTGTATCCCGGTGGCACTGATTGATAGTTTGGCAGCCTGCTCTATTCTGGTTGGTGGCCTGATTCAGATCGGTCCCCAAGCCTGGTTTGCCCGACAGGCTTATAAATACACTGGTAGCAGTCAGGTAGGCAAAGTCGTTCGCGCCATGTATTTGGGTGAGACTGGCAAGATAATGCTAACTGCCGCGCTGTTTGTAGCTAGCTTTATTTTATTGCGGCAGCTGAATTTTTTGACCGTTTTTAGTTCTTTTATCGTAATGTTCCCGTCGCAGTGGATATTTACCGTAAGAATACTGAAACAGAAGCGCTAAATACTGCGCGCTTGATCAACCCAAAATTGGTTGCAGGCGCGAAATAGAATTGCACAGATTTAACAAGAGTTGAAATACATGGCAGGCGAAAATCCCGCAAGTACAACTGAATATATTCAGCATCACCTAACCAACCTGGTTTATGGCAATCATCCTGAGAATGGGTGGGGCTTTGCCCATGGTGCTCAAGAAGCTGCAGAGATGGGCTTTATGGCCATACATGTAGATTCAATGGCCTGGTCCATTGGTCTGGGTGTGATTTTTTGCTTGCTGTTCCGCACGGCTGCCAAACGCGCCACCACAGGCGTGCCATCAGGCATGCTCAATTTTGTTGAGTTAATTGTTGAATTTATCGATGGCGCGGTTAAAGACAGCTTCCATGGGCGCAATAAAATGGTTGCCCCACTGGCATTGACTATCTTTGTCTGGATCTTCCTGATGAACCTAATGGACCTGCTACCTGTAGATCTGGTTCCAGAGTTATTGATGCTGGCTGGAGTTAACTACCAGAAAATCGTCCCATCAACAGATCCCAATATCACTCTGGGAATGGCGTTGGGGGTATTTATCCTAATGCTCTATTACTCAATTAAAATTAAAGGCACTGGCTTTATTAGCGAGTTGACCATGCACCCGTTTAACCACTGGGGCTTTATTCCAATCAACCTGTTTATGGAAACTGTAGGCCTGTTGGCCAAACCGTTTTCACTGGGCCTTCGATTGTTCGGCAATATGTATGCCGGCGAAATGATCTTTATCCTGATTGCAACAATGTTTGCGGCAGGTGCAGGGGCTGGCCTCATCGGCGGTGGCCTCCACGCTCAAATCTTTGGGGAGCACACCAGTGCAATGTTCTGGCTGGTTATCTTTATTTTGGTCTGCTCTGTTTGTGGGCTAAACCTCAAGGGAAAAATATCCACGGGCAAAACAGTTTTACTATGCATGGTCTTTATGGCCCTGGGTGGTGGATTGACAGCTCTGGGTGGCGGGCTGATGCAATGGGGCTGGGCAGTATTCCATATTCTGGTTATTACCCTGCAGGCATTTATTTTCATGGTTCTTACTGTCGTCTATCTAAGTATGGCGCACGAAGACCACTAAATTCACTTTACTTTTAATTACTAATTAATCACTAAAATCGGGAGTCTACGATGGAACTTGTAATCATTGCTGCGGCAATTATGCTCGGATTGGGCGCACTAGGGGCAGCTGTTGGTATGGGTCTGCTGGGCGGAAAACTTATTGAAGG
>Ga0206129_10000873_pt1 | contig 43690 bp, 39 predicted proteins | sample Helgoland_Spring_8_FD_148616 | JGI IMG/M metagenome (GOLD analysis project Ga0206129, IMG submission 148616) | Pelagic subsurface seawater microbial communities from Kabeltonne, Helgoland, North Sea - Helgoland_Spring_Bloom_20160502_2 | ecosystem: Environmental > Aquatic > Marine > Epipelagic ...
GGCTTCCGACAGTTCCTGCTGCGCGGCTTCCAGAAGGTGCGCCACGAGTGGGCGCTGATCTGCACCGTCCACAACCTGACGAAGCTCCTCGGCCACAGAACCGCCGCAGATCATGCCAATGCCTAACCCCGATACCCCAACCCTCGACCGACAACTCCCGTAACCGGCCGCCACCATTAGCCGGACAGGCTCCTAGCCCCAGAGCGCCGCGAGCGGCGGCTGCAACAGACTGCCCTCATAGGTCAGCCCCGGCTCGCGGTCGCGGTCCAACAGCAGCGGCCCGTCCAGATCGACAATGCTGGCGCGGGCCGCCACCAGAACCGCCGGCGCCATCGCCAGCGAGGTGCCAAGCATGCAGCCCACCATAACCCCGATGCCGCGCCGCTCCGCCTCCTCAAGCACCAACAGTGCCTCGGTCAGGCCGCCGGTCTTGTCGAGCTTTATATTGACGAGATCGTAACGCTCGGCGATTTGTGCCAGGTCGCCGCGTGTGTGGAACGCCTCGTCCGCGCAGATCGGCAGCGGGTGGGAAAAACTGGCCAACACGTCGTCCTCGCCCGCCGGGATCGGCTGTTCGACCATGGCAACGCCCAGGTCCGCCATGGCCTGGCAGAGCGCCTGCACTGTCTCCGGCGAGGCGCCCTCATTGGCATCGACGATCAGCTTCGCATCGGGCGCTGCCTTGCGGATGGTGGCAACCCGCTTCCGGTCCAACTCGTCGCCGGCCAGTTTGATCTTAAGCAAGGGCCGGCTGGCCTGCGCCGACGCTGCCGCGCCCATCGCGGCCGGCGTGTCCAGCGACAGCGTGTAGGCGGTGGTCAGCGCCGGCGGTTCCGGTAGGCCGGCCAGTTCCCAGGCGCGTCTGCCGGTTAGCTTCGCCTGGAGATCCCAAAGTGCGCCATCGACGGCATTGCGGGACGCGCCAGCGGCCATCAGCTGCAACAATTCTTTCCGCCCGCAGCCGGCCTCGATGGCCTGGCGCGCGTCCTCGATCTGGGCGATGACGCTGTCCACGCTCTCGCCATAGCGTGGATAGGGCACGCACTCGCCCCAGCCGTGAGCATCGCCCAGGGCGATGCTCACGGTGACAACTTCGATTTCCGTGCGCGCGCCACGGGCGATGGCAAACCGGCCGCGGATTGGGAATCGCTCTGCCGCTACCGTCAGTTGGCGCATAGTTTTTCCAGATAGTCGACGATCGGGCCGGTGCCGGTTGCTAGCGAGTCGACGCAAGGCAGGCCGAACCGATCCTCGGTGTCCTTCAGCAGGCGCTCCGCCATGCGGTGGGGCAGCAGGTGGGTGTCGATGCTGATGCCGGCAAAGCGGCAATTCGGATTGGTGAGCGAGGTCATTTGCAGATAGGGCTCAAAACAATCCTTCAACTCCGGGATCGGGGCGTGCGGCAGGCCCCGCATATGCTTGCGCGTCGGCTCGTGGCATAGCACCAGCGCGTCTGGCTGGGCACCGTGCAGCAGGCCGAGCGTCACGCCCGCAAACGCCGCGTGGAACAACGATCCCTGGCCCTCGACAATGTCCCAGTGATCCGGATCATTGCCCGGCGTCAGCCATTCCGCCGCGCCGGAAATGAAATCGGAGATCACGGCATCAATGGCCACGCCCCGTTCGGAAATGAAAATGCCGGTCTGGCCAGTGGCGCGGAAATCCGCCTTCAGGCCCCGGCGCTCCATCTCCTTGGTGATGGCGAGAGCGGTGTATTTCTTGCCGACCGAGCAATCGGTGCCGACTGTCAGGCAGCGCAGGCCAGCCCGCTTGTGGCCCTTGCCGGTGTCGAAGGTGCGGTCGGTGTAGCGCACGTCATAGAGCTTGCGTCCATGCTTCGCTGCAGCCTTCCCCACGCCGGGGATGGTGGCAAGGCGGGTATGCAGGCCGCTGGCCACATCCATGCCGCGGGCGAGCGCGCCCGTCAGAATTTCCGTCCAGTGTTCCGGCATGGTGCCGCCGGAATTGGCGACGGCGACGATCAGCGTCTTTGCGCCCTTGGCTGCCGCCTCGTCCAGCGTCAGGTCGGCAAGGCCGGTGTCGGCCCTGCAGCCCGGCAGGCGCAACTGACCGACGCACCATTCCGGCCGCCAGTCGGCTATGCCCTGGCCGGTTTTGGCGGCCAGTTGGTCGGCGACATCGCCCAGAAACAACAGATACGGACGCTCCACGGTGGCTCTCCCAGCGGGTTCGGAAAAGGGGCCCGATACAAGCGCACAATACTAAAACGCAAAGACCTTTGCTGCCAAGGACTGGCGTTTTATGCTCGCACTTTGAACGACCCCTGCTGGAGGAGCCAACGCTATGGCGCTGACTTGGTCGCACGCGGTGCTGAACGTGAAGAACGCCGACCGGATGCTGGATTTCTACACTCGGATCCTAGGTTTTCACATTACCGACCGGGGTGAGATTCCGGGCCGTGGCATGGAGATTGTCTTCCTTAGCCAAGACCCGGGCGAGCACCACCAATTGGCCATGCTGCCAATCCGCGCGGACGAAGGGTCGAGCAACAGTCTCGCCCATCTCGCCTTCCGCGTCGGCGAGATGGGCGAGTTGCGCGACCTGGTCGCCCGGCTGAAGAGCGAAGGCGTTCAGATGCGGCCCACCAGCCACGGCAACACTTGGTCGGTCTACTTTCAGGACCCTGAGTTGAACGGCATTGAGATTTTCCGCGACACGCCCTGGCATGTCGCCCAGCCCCAGGGTAAGACCTGGGACCTGGACGTCGACGACGCAGCGCTGCTGGCCTGGACGGAGGCCGAGTTCGCCGGCGAGCCGGGCTTCGAGCCCAAAGCGGATTTCCACAAGCGCAAGGCGGCCGAATGGGGCTGACGCGGAGGCCTGTTTTCGTCACCCTGGCTCCCCCGCTTCTGTTCCGTTAATTGGAGAACGCCCCGATGAGCTTGCTGAACCTCGGCCCGAACGACGGACTCTATTACGAATACACGCCGCCGGCGCGGGGTAGCGCCTGCACCTATGTCTTTGTCAACCCGATCACCGGCGATGTTGGCCTTTGGAATAGCATCATCGTGCCAGCCTTGCAGAAACAAGGCTTCGGCACCCTTGTCTATAATTTCCGCGGCCAGGCAAACTCGCCCTTCAGCCCGGATCTCGCGCTGACGGAGCAAGTGATCACCGATGATCTCTGCGCCCTCTTGGACCATGTGCAGCCGCCGAAACCGGTACTGGTGGGCCTTTCCATCGGCGGGCTTTATGCGGCCAAGGCCTATCTGCGTGGGCAGAGTGTGGCCGGGCTGGTGCTGGTCAACACACTCCGCCGCATCACGCCGCGGCTTGCCTGGATGAACGATGCAACCCTGGTGGCGATGCAGGTCGGCGGGCCGGACCTGATGAAGGACCTGTTGTTCCATCTTCTGGTGGGCGAGCCCTTCCAGGAGGCAAACCGCAAGGACTTCCTGAAGCCCGGCACAGTCTATACACCATTACCGGCCAATACCGGCGCCTACAACCTGCTGACCTGGATGGGCAAGACCGATTGGGACATCGACTGGTCGAAGCTCGATTGTCCGGTGCTGCTGGTGCAGGGCCTGCAGGACCGGGTGTTCTATGACCCGGCCATCGTTGCCGAACTGACGGCGACCCTGCCGAACGCCGCGCGCGTGGATGTGCCGGACGCTGGCCACATGCTGCCCGCCGAACTTCCGGAAGCTCTCCTGAATGCCCTCGACGGGTTTCCGGAGTGATGCGAAGGTTGGGCCCCTTCCACTCCCGTTCCACCCATCTGATTCCGCTGGGTCGGCAAAGCCAGCAACTCCTCCACGCCATAAAGGTCCGTTGGAGGGAGATTGCGACCAATTCGCTTCGAACAAGGGCCAGAAAATGAGGCTGCCAGTTCAAGCCGCCAGTTTGAACTGCGTGCCGTCGAGTGCGGTGAACAGTGCGGCTTCTTCCGACGCGCTCAAAGGCACCACCGGCGGGCGCGTCACCAGCCAGCTCTTGTCGCCGGTGTGGCGGGCCGCGATGGATTTCAGCGCCGGGATCAGCACCTGGCGCTGAATCGCGAGGCGCTGGCCCGTCAGTTCGTTCTGAAGGGCATCAACGTTCGCGGAATCTTTATTATTCAGCACCTCGACACACATGCCAATGGTGGCATTGGCTGTGGCGCTGATACAGCCGACGCCGCCCGCGCGCAGCACCGGAAGTAGGAATTGCTCACTGCCAGCAAACACACCGAAACCGGAGAAACGGCGGCACATTTCCAGCATGTTGTCGAGATTGCCGCTGGAATCCTTAATACCGGCGATTGTGTTCGGATAGGCCTTCAACAGCCGCTCAATCAGGTTGTGGCTGATCGGCGTCGCCGACATCTGCGGGAAGTGGTAGAAGTAAATGCGCAGCTTGCCGTCGCCGACCCGCTGGATTACCTCCGAATAGGCCGCAAACAAGCCATCGTCCGAGACGTTCTTGTAGTAGAACGGCGGCAGCATCACCACGCCGGCCGCGCCATGGCTAAGCGCGTGTTTGGTCATCTCCACCGTGTCCGGAATAGCGCAGGAGCCGGTGCCCGGCAACAGCTTGTCGCCACTGATGCCGCCCTCAGCCACCGCATCCAGCAGCCTGCGCTTTTCGGCGACGCTGAACGAGTTTGCCTCGCCCGTGGTGCCGAGCACCGCCAGCCCGTTCGCACCCTGGTCCAACAGCCAGCGGCAGTGGCTCACAAACTTGGTGGTGTCGGGGGATAGGTCCGGGTTCATCGGCGTCAACGCCGCCACCCACACGCCGCCTGGCTGGCTCATGCTGCTGGTGTCCTGCTGCTGGAGCTGAGGTTGACGCGCAAACTAGCCGGACACAGGCGGACGGTCCAGGCGCAAATCGGGCGGCGTCGGCGCTTGACGGGCGGCAGAAAGACGGGGACGTTGTCGGCCTGTCTGATTTCGCAGGAAGACCGTGCCCGACGCGCTCGCCCAGCCGACTTGGTCCGCCATCCTCGCCACGCCCATCGGCCGGTTGCGGCTGGAGGTGACGGCGAGCCATGTCGTCCGCGTCGGCTGGACCGATGCGCCGGACCGGACGCCCGCGCCCGCCGCACCGCCGCTGCTGGCGGAGGCCTGCCGCGAGGTGCAGGCCTACGCCCGTGGCAAACGCCTGGCATTCGACCTGCCGGTGGCGCCGGCGGGAACGCCATTCCAGCAGAGGGTCTGGGCGCTGATGCAGGCCATCCCTTATGGTGAGACCATGACTTATGGTGAGATGGCCGCCGCCCTCGGCTCCGGCGCCCGGGCGGTGGGCGGGGCCTGCGGTAAGAACCCGATCCCGGTGATCATCCCCTGCCATCGGGTGATGGGGAGCCAGGGCCGGCTCACCGGCTTTTCTGGCGGTGAGGGTGTGGCGACCAAGGAACGTCTGCTCGCCCTGGAGCGCGGCAAGACAGAGGCCGGTCTGCCGCTGTTCGAAGGGCACGTGCTGTCGCGCAAGTCGAACTAGGACAGCTGTCACGCAGGCTCTTGTATCCTGCCAGGGGACCAGGGTTTGGCGGCTACCGCCGGGCCAGCGTATAACCGGCGCTCTCCCGGTCCCAGGTCTCGGGCGTGACACCCGCCTCGCGCAGGTCGGCCTTGCGGAGCTTGCCGCTGGCGGTCTTATCCAACTCGGCGATGAACTGCACATAGCGGGGCACGGCGAACCGGGGCATGCGTTCGGCGCAATAGTCGAGTAGCGCCATCTCTTCGACACGCGCCGTGCCCGGTTCCGGCACGATGACGGCCATCACCTCTTCCTCGCCGCCGGCGCCCTCCACCTTGACGCCGACCACGGCACTTTCGGACACTCGCGGGTGGCCGTTCAGCACCTGCTCGACCTCGAAGGCACTGATGTTCTCGCCGCGGCGGCGGATGCAGTCCTTGATGCGGTCAATGTAGTGAAAGCGCCCTTTCTTATCCATACAGCAGGCGTCGCCGGTGTGGAACCAGAGATTTCGCCAAGCCTCCACCGTCCGTTCCGGCATTTTGTAATAGCCGGCGGAGAACACGCCGGAGATTTTCGGCCGGATTACCAACTCGCCGATAGCGCCGACGGGCAGCGGATCGTCGGTTTCCGGGTTGACGATGCGCAGTTCGTAATAATCGCTCTGCGGATAGCCGGCACAACCGCCGATCACCGGCTCCGGATCATGCCGATCGCCCCAGAGCGGCATGCCGCATTCCGTCATGCCGAAGCCCTGCAGGAAACGCACGCCGAACCGGTTCTCGAAGGCCTGGCCCCATTCCTTGGAGATTGGCACCGCCATGACCAGACGCAACTTGTGGTCGCGGTCACGGTCGCTTGGTTGCGTGTTGAAAACGAACTCAGGCATCACGCCCAGCAGGTTGGTGATAGTGGCCTCGCAGGCAATGATCTCGTCCAGCCAGCGGTTCGGACTGAAGCGCTCGACCAGATGCACGCGAGCACCGGCCAGATGCGCGGCGGTGGTCTGGATGAACAGGCCGTTGACGTGGAACAGCGGCATGGAGACGTAGTAGACGTCGTCGGCGGTCAGCCCAGTCGCGCCGTTCGAGCCGACGCCGAAATAATAGCAATGCCCGTGCGGCAGCAGCACGCCCTTAGCGGGGCCGGTGGTACCGCTGGTGTACATGATGCCGGCGATGGTGTCCCTGGTGGGCGTGAAGTCTGGCGGAATCTGTCCCTCGCCAGACGCCTCGAACGCCTCCCAGCGGACAGCGTCCGCCTGCGCCAGCGCGGGCGCGGGCGGCAGGGTGTCGGGGATGTCGGAGCCAACCACAACCAGGAGCATCGGCTCCGCGCCGTCGGCATCAACCCCGTCGAACGCATCCAGATGGCTCTCCTCGCAGATCACGACTTTCGGCTCGCTGTTGCGTAATTGGTGTTGCAGGAAGGCACCGCGCAGTTCCGTGTTGATCGGCACGAAGACGGCGCCGCATTTCATGATGCCGACCATGGCCACCAGGAATTCGGCCCGGTTCTTGACCAGCATCATCACCCGTTCGCGTTCCGCCACGCCACGCTCTGCCAGCGCAGCTGCGAGCGCATCGGAACGACGATCGAGACCGGCATAGGTCAGCGGCGGCGCACCGGAACCGAACGTCATCCAAACCTGCTCGCCGCGCGCCGCTGCCTGCTCGCGGACTTGGTGGACGATGGTCCAGTTGCTGTAATCCGGCGTTTGGTCGCTCATTGGGGGACTCTCGTTCTGGCTTCCGTTTGGGGTAGAGTTGAGAGCCTAGCGCCCGCACCGCGGCGGGCAAGAACCAACCGACGTTTGAGAGGATCACCACCGACCCATGCGAGACTACACCGCGAACAAGCTTTTCGACCTGACCGGCAAGATCGCACTGGTCACCGGCGGCAGCCGCGGCCTCGGGCGCGAAATGGTGCGGGCCTTCGCCCAGGCTGGTGCCGACGTGATGATCGCCAGCCGCAAGCTCGCCCAGTGCGAGGAACTGGCCGAGGAAATCCGCGAGACCTATGGCCGCCGCGCCTTCCCCTATGCCTGCCATGTCGGCGACTGGAACCAGGTGGAAGCCTTGGTCGAGGCGGCTTACCAGCATTTCGGCCGGCTCGATATTTTGGTCAACAATGCCGGCCTCTCTCCGCTCTATCCCTCGCTGAACGATGTGGACGAGGCGCTGTTCGACAAGGTGTTCAGCGTCAATTTGAAAGGCCCGTTCCGTGCCATGGCCATGGTTGGCAAGCGCATGGCAGATGGCGATGGCGGCTCCATCATCAACGTCTCGTCCACCGCCAGCTTCAACCCGAACCCGACGACGGCGCCTTACGGCGCAGCAAAGGGGGCGCTGAACCACATGACCACCACATTCGCCATGGAGTACGGGCCGAAGGTGCGCGTGAACTGCATCGTGCCGGGACCGTTCGACACGGATATCTCCGTCGGCTGGTTTCACTCCGAAGCCTTTGCGGAGCGTGCGGAGCGCAATATCGCCCTGAAACGCGGCGGCCAGCCGGACGAGATCGTCGGCGCGGCCTTGTATTTCGCTTCTGACGCGTCCAGTTTCACTACCGGAACAACGCTCCGGGTTGATGGTGGATCTTTCGGCTATTGATTGCCTCGCGCCTTGCCCGAAACTGCCGCATGAGTTGAGAGTTGCTATGAACCACGACACCTACGCCGACGCTTATCTCAAGCGCGTCCTGAATGACACCAAGACCGTCGCCATGGTCGGCGCCTCGCCGAACTGGAACCGGCCCAGCTACTTCGTCATGAAGTACCTGCAGGTGAAGGGTTACAAGGTCTATCCCGTCAACCCCCGCGCCGTCGATGAGACCATCCTGGACGAGCCGGTCTACGCCAGCCTCGCCGACCTGCCGGAAACGGTGGACATGGTCGATATTTTCCGCGCCTCTGCCGCCGCCGGGCCGATCACCGACGAGGCCATTGCCCACGGCGCGAAGAGCGTTTGGATGCAACTCACCGTCCGCAACGATGAAGCGGCAGAACGTGCGGAGGCGGCCGGATTGAACGTGGTCATGGACCGCTGCCCCAAGATCGAATTCGCCCGCCTGAATGGCGAGTTGTCCTGGAACGGCGTCAACAGCCGCGTGATCTCGTCGAAACGGCGCAAGCTGGCCTGAAGCCGGAGAGCCTTCCGCTTCAGAGGCGTCACCTCACCTTCAGATAGTCCGCCAGCCGCTGCATCGCGGTCTCCAGCCGGGCCGGGTTTTGGGCGAAGCAGAGGCGCAGCCAGCCCTCGCCGCCGGGGCCGAAAGCACTGCCCGGGGCGACTCCAACCTGGGTTTTCAGGAACAGGTCTTTGGCAAACGCCAGGCTGTCCGTCATGCCGTCCACCTTGCAGAAGGCATAGAAGGCGGCGCGCGGCGGGTCGATGTGCACGCGGTCCATGGATTGCAACGCCTGCACAACCGCCTCGCGCCCGGCGCGGCAGCGCTCCACCATCTCGGCGACGAAAGGTTCGCCCTCTGTCACCGCGGCGAGGCCGGCCTTTTGCAGGAAGGGAGGCACGCAGGCAGTGTGGTATTCGATCATGCTGAACAGCGCGTCCGTCACCCAGACCGGCGTGACCATCCAGCCCATGCGCCAGCCGGTCATTGCCCACGCCTTGGAGAAGCTGTTGATCCCAATGACGGGATCTTCCGGCTCGGCCAGATCGAGAAAGGAGGGCGCCACGGGACGGTCGTAAACCAGGCGGCTGTAAACCTCGTCGGCGATCAGCCAGATGCCGCGCTCGCGGGCAAAGTCCAGGATGGCCTGCTGTTGGTCGTTCTCCATCATCCAGCCGGTCGGATTGCCGGGCGAGTTGATGAAGATGGCACGCGTCTCCGCCCTGCACGCGTCCAGCAGTTTCTGCGTGTCCAACTGCCAGACGCCATTCAGCTGCTCCAGCGAGACCCGCGTGACGGACGCACCCATGGCCAGCGCCGATTGCTCGCAGTTCGGCCAGACCGGATCGACCAGCACCATGTTGTCGCCGGCGTCCAGGATCGCCATCAGAGCCAGCATGATCGCGTTCATGCCGGACGTGGTGACGGAGACCCGCTCCGCCGCAACCGGCCGCCGGTAGAGGCCGGAGAGATAAGCGCCCAGCGCCTCCCGCAATTCCGGCAGGCCTAGCTTGTGGGTGTAGAAGGTCTCGCCCACCCGCATGGCGACATAGGCCGCGTCGGCGACGAAGGCTGGCGTCGGCACGTCGCTCTCGCCATACCAGAGCGGAATGGTGCCCTTCCGCCCGATGCCGAGCCTGGCAACCTCGCCGATCAGGTGTTTCGGCATTTCCACAATGGGCCGGCGCAGCCGGGCCTTGCCGGGCGCGGTATCGGGGCCGCGCCCGGTGGGCGGAACGGTAATGCGGGACATGGGGCGGCCTCCGGCTGGCTGGGGCTGGAATTTGCGGAGGCGACCCTAGTGGTTCGATGCTGACAGATGGTACCAATCCGTTGGCTAAATCGAACCACCGGATTATTGAAATAGTGGGCCGACTCACGAAACACTTGCCGTAGCAAGCGTTTCCATCAGACCACTAGCCCAACCGCCGGAGGGTGTCTAATGCGCCATGATGACCGGGATTTCGGCGTTGGCGAGGATGTGGCTGGTCGGCCCGCCGAATATGGTCTGGCGCAAGCGCGAGCGGGTATAGCCGCCTTTGACCATGACATCGCCGCCCAGCTTCCGTGTCTCGTCCAGCATCGCTTCGCCGGCGCCGCGGCTGCCGGCGGCGACGTCGTCGCGTTCGGCCTTGATGCCGTTGCGGTCCAGATAGGTGACGACGCCGCCACCGTCGGGGCCGGTCACGACGCCCGTATCGACGGTCACCACTGTCACCCGTTCCGCCTTCTGCAACAACGGCAGCGCCAGTGCGATGGTGCGGGCGGTCTCGCTGGAGCCGTTCCAGGCGATCACCACATGGCCGCCTATGCTTGCCGGCACTCGCGGCGGAGCTATCAGCAGGGCGCGGCCGGTGTCGAACAGGGCGGTTTCCAGCGTGGTCACGGGCGGGCTGTCGGCCTCGCGGCCGGGGCGGCCGACCACGATCAGGTCGAACAGCCTGCCATAGCCGCTGAGCCCGCCGCCGACGCCACCAATCTCCGTCACCAGCGCCTGCTCGCCGGCACCGTTCTCGCGGCAGGCGGAGAGGAACTGCTGCTGCAGCCGGTCGGCCCGGGCGGCATCCTCGCGTTCGAAGCTTTCGATCAGCGCAGGCGTTGTGGCGCCGGTATCGTCGCTGGCCAGGATAACGCTCGGCTCGGCACGGGTATAGGCGCCTTCGATCACGCTGCCGAACTGTTGGCCGACCAGGACAGCGCTTTTCACCATCGAGGCCATGCCCGATGTCTCGCTGAGCGGCACAAGGATTGCTTTCATTTCACCCTCGCATTTCATGCTTAGTTATCGAATTGATGCATAGGAGATATGCGATCAGAGCATGCCTTTGTGACAGCCGCAATCTGGCAAAAGGTACAGGTTGTCGCACGCCGGCGACCGTATCATAGGGTTCGTACCGCTCCGGTGCACGGATTTTTGCCAATCCCCGCAGGTCTCTGGTTGCGGGCGCGCATGCCTGGGTTTGCTCTGTTGGCGTGCGGCCGAACGGGGAGAGGGGCACGATGACCAGCTGGCGATCCTGGCGGACCGGACAAGCGCGCCTCTGGTTGCGCCTGCCGCTGGCTTGGCTCGCGGTGGAATGGCAGCGGCCCTGTCGGTTGGTAGGATTGCGGTCAGAGCCGGAACTTCAGCACAGCTGCCCAAACGCGGACCTGTTGCGGCGTGACCAACGGCGCTGGCTGCCGCGGCTGGATGACCTGCCGGAATGGCTGCCCGGGCTCGTTCGCAGGCCGGCTGCGCGGTCCGTTGCGCACGGCCGGCTGTTGGAGGAGGGGCTCTGGGCCTGCCTGCGCCGCTCTGGCGCGATGCGGTGCACTGGGCGGCGGCCCGTAGCACCTCAAACAGTGCGCTCCAATAGCCCTGGCCGTGGATGAGGCCGCCGCGGTGTGCGATCAGCGCCTCGTCCGGGTCCAGCGGGCTCTCTTCGGCAAAAGGTCCGGGATCCCGCTCCGGAAGCACAAGCCCAATCAATTGCCTGGTGCCGTCCGGCGCCGCCGGCGGCCGCCCAGCAGCCAGATGCCGGCGATGGCAGCCGGCAGTCCGCAGAGTGTGAAGGCCAGCAGGTAACTCTCGCTGATCACCACCAGGGCGCTGAAGGCGCTCGGCAGCAGGATTTGGCCCAAATTTCCGAAGGCGAGGACGCCGCCGGTCATGCTGCCGACCTGGCCTTCCGGTGCCAAGCGCGCGGTCTCGGCCAGCAGCACGCCGTGCCAACTGACCGCGGTGGCCGAGCAGGCCAGCACCACCGCTACCACGCCTGCCATTGGCCAAGCAGCAGACATCAAGCCCATGGCGGCCACTGCCACGAACATGGAAAGGCCGAAGCCTGCCAGCAGCATCTTGGCCGGCAACAGGCCGCTCGCCACCCAACCCCAGACGATGCGGGCGGGAATGGCGATGGTCATGGCGAGACCAAAGACGCTGCCGGCCGTGGGCACTGACTGACCGACCACCTCCACCAGATAAGTCACGGTGAAGGTGGTGAACACCGCCTGTAGGCCGATGAAGGAGAAGCCGGCGGCCGCCAGCGGGCGCTGGCCAGCATCAGACAGCACCATGCGCAGCGTGCCGAGGCCATCGCTCCAGGCCAATTTCTGGCTCGGCATTCGGTCGCTGTCGAAGCGGGCGCGGATCGGCTGCAGCAAAAGTGCCAGCAGGCAGCAGGCCCCGGCCGCGACCAAAGCGGCCGCCGGCCAACCATGAGTGACGGCGATGGCCGGCAAGGTCAGGCCGGTCAGCATGACGCCGACCGGCACGCCGGTCTGTTTGACCGAGAACACCACCGGCGCCCATTTCGCCGGTGAGTGGCGGGCCAGGATGTGGCTAGAGGCCGGTGTGGCCACAGTGGCGCCCAGGCCGATCAGTACCGCCGAAAGCGCCATGGCCGGCAGCAGCCCAAGGCTCAGCGCGGCCAGGCCGAGGCCGACCACACCCAGGGTTAGCTGGCTCATGCGCAGCGCGCCATAGCGGCGGATGAAATTGCCACAGGAGAGCGTCGTGATCAGGCCGAACACGGCGGCGACGCTGACGAAGACGCCGATAAAGGCCGGGTCCAGTTGCAGGTCGTCGGCAACCAGCGGGCCCAGAACCGGTAGCGTCATTTTGGCGACAGTGGCGAACGCCTGTTGGATCAGCATCGCCACAAGGCCGGTGAGCAGCAGGGAGCTCAACTCTTCGCCGGCCCCTTCTGGGTCAAGGCCTCCATGACGGCCAGCGTTTCGTCCGAGACGTGGTGCTCCATGCCCTCCGCATCGCTTTCCGCCGTGGCGGCGCTGACGCCGATGGCGCGCAGGAATTCCAGCACGATGCGATGGCGCCGGCGGGATTCGTCGGCCATCGCCTCGCCGTCGCCGGTCAGGAAAACGCTGCGGTAGGGGCGCGAGATCACCAGCCCGTCCCGTTGCAGGCGGGCGAGTGTCTTGTTCACGGTGGCATGGCTGACACCGAAGCGCTCAGCTAGGTCCACGGCGCGCGCCTCGCCATTTACGGCGATCAGGTCGCTGATCAGTTCGACATAATCCTCGGCCATCTCGGTCTGATGGGCCTGGCGGATACGGTCGAAATTGGCGGCCTGGCGGCCGGCATCGCGGAGACGGCGGGACTGTGGCATGCGGGAGTGAGGGGCCCGGTGCTGACGAAAGAACGATCACTCTATCGTTTGCCGTTTTAACGCGCTGCTGACAAGCCTTGACGAAAATTTAGCCGTGGCTACATTAATGACCTAAGGTTTGATTTTATGCCTTGGGCTTCAGTTATGAGGCCATGGCGCAATCTGGAGCGGATGCTGCGAATGCGGACGATTGCTTTGCTGGTGATGGTGGCGCTGGGGGGAAGTGCTGCGACAGCCCGCGCAGCCGCGCCCACCGTTCTGGCCACAATCGCCCAGATCGGCCAACCGCTGGCCGTCATCGCGGGCGATTGCGTGCGGGTGGGCTCGCTTTTGGGCGAGGGCGTGGACCCGCACCTCTACCAGCCGACCCGAGCCGACATGAAACGCCTGTTGGCCGCCGATCTGGTGCTGGCGAACGGCCACAATCTGGAAGCGGGCCTGCGCAGGGCGCTGGATGCGCTTGCCGGGCAGGGCAAGGTTCTATTCGTGGCGGAGAGCCTGGAGCGCGGGCGACTGCTGCCGTGGAGCGATTATCATTCGGACCCGCATGTCTGGATGGACCCGGCGCTCTGGCGCGATGCGTTGGCCGCTGCGGTAGCGCGCATGGCCGCGCTGGTGCCGGACTGCGCGACCACTATGACAGAGCGCGCCCAGGCCCACGCTGCCCGCCTGGCCGCGCTCGATGCCTATACGGCGGCGGCCATGGACTCCATCCCGACAGGGAGGCGGGTTCTGGTTACCGCGCACGACGCGTTTGCCTATTTCGGTCGCCGCTATGCAATCGAGTTGCATGGCGTTCAGGGCATTTCGACCGAAAGCGAGGCCGGGTTGGCGCGGATCGAGCAACTGGTTCGCCTTCTGGTCGATCGCCGTATTCCCGCGGTGTTCGTCGAGACGTCGGTCTCCGACCGTTTGGTGGAAGCCTTGATCGAGGGCGCCGCCGCCGCCGGGCACACGGTCAGGATCGGCGGCACCCTGTTCTCCGACGCCATGGGCGCGCCCGGCAGCTATCGCGGCACTTATTTCGGCATGCTTGACCACAACGCCACCACCATTGCCCGCGCCCTCGGCGGCCGTGCCGCCGGGTTTTCGCCAGACTTCGCAAAGGACTGAACCTCATGAGTCCGCAACTGCATCTGATTGACAACGCACCGTATGCCGGCAACGGGCCGGTTGTCGCCCATGGCCTCTCTGTGGTCTATGAGGGGAAGCCGGCGCTCTGGAACGTGGACTTTGTCGCTCCGGCCGGCGCCATGGTCGGGGTGATCGGGCCGAACGGCGCCGGCAAGAGCTCTTTCATTAAGGCCTGTCTCGGCCTGGTGCCGTGGGCCAGTGGCTGGGCGATGCTGCTGGGCCAGGACCCGCGCAAGAGCCGCGCCCGCGTCGGCTATGTGCCGCAACGGGCCAGCGTTGATTGGGATTTTCCGGCCAGCGCGCTCGACGTCGTCTGTATGGGCTATTATCGCAAGCTTGGCTGGCTGCGGCCGGTGGATCGTAAAACGAAAGCGGCAGCGCGTGAGTGCCTGGGCCGGGTGGGCATGGCTGACTTCGCTGACCGGCCAATCGGCCAACTCTCCGGCGGGCAGCAACAAAGGGTGTTCCTGGCTCGTGCGCTCGCCCAGGACGCAGACCTCTATCTGATGGACGAGCCCTTTGCCGGTGTCGATGCGGCTAGCGAGCAAGTCCTGATCAAGGCGCTGCGGACGCTGCAGGCAGAGGGTAAGACAGTGCTCGTGGTCCACCATGACCTGCAGACCGCTCCGGATTACTTCGACCACGCCTTGATCCTGTCCACGCGCGCCGTGGCAAGCGGACCATTGGAGCAGGTTTTCACCGCCGAAACCCTGCAGGATGCCTATGGCGGCCGTCTGGCGCCGAGCCAGTTGTCGGCGCTGGTCGGCTGACGCCGGCGGCCGCTCGTACCCCGACCGTATCGGCATGCTCGACGCCCTACTCCTTTCCGTCGGCTACAATACCACCGTTGCGACCATTGGCGCGATGCTGCTGGGCGCGGCGGCGGGGCCGGTGGGCGTGTTCCTTTTGCTGCGGCGCCGCGCCCTGCTGGCCGATGCCGCCAGTCATGCCACTCTGCCTGGTGTCGTGCTCGGCTTTCTGGTGAGCCTATGGCTGACCGGCGAAGGCCGGTCGCTGCCGTTCATTCTGGCAGGCGCTGCCATCTCTGCCGGGCTGGGCGTCTTTTGTGTGCAGGCATTACAGGCCTGGTCGCGCCTCACGCCGTCCATCGCGATCGCCGTGGTGCTGAGCGCCGGCTTCGGCTTGGGCGTGCTGGGCCTCTCCTATGTCCAGACCCTGCCGATTGCCGGACAAGCCGGGCTCGACCAGTTGCTGGTTGGGCAGACTGCCGGTATGCGGCTGGCCGATGCCTATCTGATAGCCGCAGCCGCCGCCATTCTTCTGTTGTTGGTGGTGGTGTTTTTCAAGGAATTGCGTTTGGTTGCGTTCGATGCGGAGTTTGCCGCCGCCGCCGGATGGCCGGTGCAGCGGCTGGACCTGCTGGCGAACGGTCTGGTGTTGGTAACCGTGGTGGTCGGGCTCTCCAGCGTCGGCCTCATCCTGGTGGTAGCTCTGCTGATCATTCCCGCCGCGACCGCCCGTCTTTGGAGCGGCAGCCTCGACCGGATGGCGCTGTTGGCCGGCCTTTTCGGCAGCCTGGCTGCCTATTTGGGGGCCTCGGTCTCGGCGGCGGCCCACAATGTGCCGACCGGGGCCGCCATCGTGCTGTCCGCAGGGCTGCTGTTCGTTCTCAGCTTGCCGGTAGCCGCTGTGCGCCAGCGCCTCCTGGCGCCACCTGTCCTGCCGGAGCCACCACCGTGAACCCGTTCGTGGCCATCGACCTGCCGGCCCTGCTGATCGCCATCCTGGCCAGCATCGCCTGCGCCCTGCCGGGGTCGCTGCTGGTGTTGCGTGGGCAGGCCTTGCTGGGCGATGCGCTCAGCCACATGGTGCTGCCGGGGATTGTCGTCGCCTTTCTGATCACAGGGCAGATGACCAGCGGCGCCATGCTGCTGGGCGCACTCGCCGCCGGCCTGATCGGCGCCGGCCTGATCGCGCTGGTGCGGCGGTTGACGAAGATCGAGGCCAGCGCGGCTATGGGCTTGGTCTTCACGGTGATGTTTGCGTTCGGTGTCTTGCTGCTGGCCAGCGATGCGGCGCGCAAGGTGGATCTCGACCTGAACCACGCCCTCTATGGCCATCTGGAGGCCGCGCTCTGGCTAGAGCCAGCCGGTTGGGGCGACCTGCTCTCGCCGGCCATCTGGCCGACGGCGCCGCGGCCGCTGTTACTGCTGGTGCCGGTGGTGGTGCTGCTGGCATTGGCGGTGGTGCTGACCTTCAAAGAGCTTCGGCTGGCGAGTTTCGACCCGGACTATGCGACGTTGCAGGGGTTTCGGCCTCGACTTATCGATTTTGTCCTGACAGCAGCGACGACTCTGGCCGCCGTATCGGCGTTTGATGCGGTCGGCTCCATCTTGGTGATTGCGCTCTTGACCTGCCCGGCTGCGGTGGCGCGGCTCTGCACCGACCGGCTGTCCACGCATATCGCCCTCAGCGTCGGGTTTGCCGCGCTGATCGCCGTGGCCGGCTATGGCAGTGCTGCCGCGCTGGAGACAAGCGGCAGCGCGGCGATCGCCAGTATGGGAGGTATTGCCGTCGCCGTGGCAGTGGCGGTCACGCGCCTGCGGCGTCGGCGCCGCCGTGAGACTCCGTCGGCTGCAGGCCCCGGAATCGACCCAGATAGCGCGGTACGACCGCTTCGACCGGGGTCGGTTTGATGCCGAGGTCGGTTAGGCCCTTCGCCCCTTCGCTCACCACATTGTCCTGGGCCAACAACTTGAGCTGATCGCGGGTCAGCGGCGGTTTTGGCAGCAACTCCAGGAAGCGCGCCGGGATCTCGGCCAGTGCCGAGGGCAGCGGCAGCAACAGCCGCTTCATGCCCGCCTCTCGCAGCGTGTATTCCATGATTTCCTGCATGGTCATCACCCGCGGGCCACCCAACTCGTAGGTCTGGCCGGCAGCGGCATCCTCGCCGAGCGCCTTGCAGATGGCATCGGCGACATCGCCGACATAGACCGGCTGCATCCGGGTGTGGCCGCCGTCGATTAGCGGAAGTGCCGGGGAGAAGCGGGCTAGGTCGGCAAAACGGTTGAAGAAATCGTCCTCCGGCCCGAACACGACGCTGGGGCGGATGATAGTGGCGGACGAGAAGGCCGCGCGCACCGCCGCCTCGCCGGCCGCCTTGCTTTGCGCATAGATCGAAGCGCTGTCGGTATCGGCGCCGATAGCCGAGAGATGCACCAGCTTGGAGGCACCACCAGCGGCCGCTGCCTCGGCAATGGCCGCTGCGCCTTCGGTTTGGACGGAATCGAAGCGTTGCGTGCCCTGCTCGTGCAAGATGCCGACCAAGTTGATTACCCAATCCATACCCTCGCACGCCGCCTTGACGGTTTCGGGGTAGCGCACATTTGTAAGCATCGGGCTGACCTGGCCGACCGCCCCCATGGGCTTCAGCACCTTGGCCCGTTCCACATCGCGGCAGGCAACGCGGACGGGATGCCCCGCTGCCGCCAGACGCTTCACCACATAGCGGCCGATGAAGCCGGAACCGCCAAACACCACCACGCGCGCAAGATCCATTGTTGCTAACCTCGTCCTAGCCGCGCGTCTCGGCTGAGACGCCTTGTGTCTATCCGGTGTGGTATGCCGCAGTCGGGCCGGCGCGGCAAGACGGGCATAGGGTCGCCGCCCGTGAGCCTATCGTCCCGGCGCGGCAATGACCACGCTGGCGGACAGCACCATGCGTTCCGACACCTGCTGGCCGCTGCCGGCGGTGGGCGCCGCCTCCGCTCGTGCATCCATGGCCAGCATGCGCGCCTTGGTTGGCATCGGTACCGGCACGCCGCCGCCATCCTGAAACTGAACCTGATGCACGCGGAAGCCCTGATCGGGGAATTGCGCGGCCACGGCCTTGGCCTCGTCCGCGGCGCGGGCATAGACGGCCTGGCGCAGCTTCGCCGCTGTTGCTTCCCGCTCCGCCAGCGAGGGCGAAAAATCGACGCCCATAACGCGGACGGTGCGGCCTTTCTCGCTGGCGGTCTTGGCTCGCTCGTAAATCCCGCTCAGCGCTGTCTGTGGCAGCCGAACTTCAGCGACCACCAGCAACTGCTCGAAGCCGGTATCGGTCTGCTGGCGGTAGGAGCCAGTGACATGCCAGTCGCCCAGCCCGATCCGGTCGAGGATCGCCTGCGGGTTGGCAGCCGCAGCGCGGGCGTCCTCGTTGGTGATGAGGGTCTTGATCTCCACCGAAACGCGGGCGGTTTCCGTCTCGACCCAGGCTTCCTCGGTCACGGTCAGCACGATCTGGTCCGGCGGCGGCAGCGTGTCGCCTGCACGTGCGGCGGGCGCTGCGAGGGACGCGAGTGCGATCAGGGCGGCGAGGAGGGCGTTGCGCATGAGGAACCTCATCTTCAAAGGCGGGCGGGATCGGGCCAGACGCCCGGCACCGCATTGGCGAGCCAGCGGACCAGCGCGGCATTGACGGCCACCGGTTTTTCCTGCGCCATCCAATGGCCGGACTCGATAATGTGTTCCGTCAGGTTGCTACATAGGGCTCGCATCGGCTCGGCCAAGGCCGAGTCCACGCACTCGCAGGTAAAGTCATAGCGGCCGATCAGGAACAGCACCGGCATGTCCAGCCGGCCGCCATTGGCGGCGCAGGCGGCATATTCGGCGTTGCGGGCATGATTCCTGTACCAGGAACTGGGGCCGAAAAAGCCGTTGCGCGCCAGCGCGGCCGCATAGACTGACAGGTCCGCCTCGCTGACGACGTCGGCATCGCGCGGCACGTCCGGCGCCTCCGCCGCGCCGCCAAACCAGCCGCGGTCGCGGCGCACAAAGGCGGTGCGGGACGGCTGGCCCGCGCCCTTGGCTGAGCCTTTGCGGAACAGCGCCTTCACGGCGTTGTAGGGGTTGGCGTCGAAGGCGGCGATGGCGGCGGCGAAGTCTTCCTCGTAGAATTTCTGGTATTCCCACTGACCGTAGGGGAATTCCGTCTCCGGGTAGACCCTGCGGTCGATCAGCGGCAGCGCCGCCTCCAGGCCGCCATCGAGCGCGGCATAGGGCACGCAGAGATTGGCGACGGCGTGGCAGCGCTCCGGGTGGTGGGCGGCAATGCTCCAGACCGCGGGCGCGCCCCAGTCATGGCCGACCCAGATGGCCTTTTCGATGCCGAGGGCGTCGGCCAGGCCGATCATGTCGCCGACGATCAACTCCAGCGCGTAATCCTCGTGCCGGCCATAGACGGTGGAGCGGCCATAACCGCGCATATCCGGTGCGATGGCGCGAAAGCCGAGATTGCCCAGGCACTGCAACTGGTGGCGCCAGCTGATCGAAAGCTCCGGCCAGCCGTGGCAGAGAATTACCGGCGGGCCGTCCACCGGGCCTGCCTCGAGGTAGAAACTCTGGTGGCCGCCGGTGCGGACCAGATGCTCGGTGACGGTGGCCATGGGCGGAACTCCTCAGAAATCGAGGTCGGCGTAATGGGCGGGCGGCATGAAGCCGGGCAACACGTCCGCGAGGATCGGCCGGAAGGAGGGGCGGGACTTGATGCGCTGGTACCAGTCTTTGGCCGCGGGCGCTTCCTCCCACCGCACCTCGCCCAGATAGTCGAGAACGGAGAGCTGGGCGGCGGCGGCAATGTCGGCCAGACTAAAATCGTCGCCGGCCAACCAGTTCCGGTGGTCGATCAGCCAGCCGATATAAGCCAGGTGCGTCACGATATTCTGGCGCCCGGCCCGGATCGCAGCGGAGTTCGGCTCGCCATCCCGTCGCAAGCGCTTTAGCAGGCGCTCGCCATGGATGTAGCGGGTGACCTCGTCATAGAATCTCACATCGAACCAAGCCAGCAGTCGGCGAGTCTCGGCACGTTGGTAGAGATCCTCACCGATCAGGGTCGGCGGCGGCGCAGATTCGTCCAGATACTCGCAAATGGCTCCGGAATCGGCGATGGTGGTGCCGTCGTCCTCCACCCAGACCGGCACGGTGGCACCGGGGCTCATCGCCAGGAATTCCGGTCGGCGCGCCCAGGGCGTTTCCCGCTCCAGGTCGACCGGGATGGACTTTTCCGACGCAAAGATGCGGACCTTGCGGCAGAACGGCGAAAGCGGGTGATGGTAGAGCGTGGCCATGGGCGCGACTATAGCGCAGCTTCGGTCTGCGGCGAGAGACAATGCGCGCACACGTCCGCTTGTGCGATCCTCGTCCTGCTCTACAACCCGGCGTTGATTTCCGTAACTGGCCGGACCGCTCTTCCATGTCGCTTGCCGCGCTCGTCCTGTTGGCCCTGGTGCAGGGCATTACCGAGTTCCTGCCGATCAGTTCCTCTGGCCATCTGATCCTTATGCGCGTCTTCGGGGCGGAGGCGGGGCTGGATACGGTCGGTGCCAGCGCCGGCGCCGACTTGGTGCTGGACGTGGCCCTTCATGTGGGGACCTTGGCGGCGGTGGTGCTCTATGTGCGGCGTGATCTCTGGGTGATTGCCTCTGGTTTTTTGCAGGGCCTGGCCGGCCGGCGCGGTGAGGGCTGGGATCTGGCCTGGCAGTTGGTGCTGGCAACCATTCCGGTGGTGATCGTCGGTTTTCTCGCCAAGGACCTGATCACCGACGCGCTGCGCAATGTGGAGGTCATCGCGTGGACCACACTGGTCTTCGGCCTGGCACTCTGGCTGGCCGACCGCGCCTCGGACCGGCTATCGCTGCCCAGCCTCGGCTATGGCCGGGCAGTGTTGATTGGCGTAGCGCAGGTGCTGGCGCTGATTCCGGGTGTCAGTCGTTCCGGCATTTGTATGACCATGGGCCGTGCAGTCGGGTTGAGCCGGGTCGATGCGGCGCGCTTTGCCCTGCTGCTCTCGATCCCGACCATTGCGGGCGCCGGCACGTTGTTAGGGCTGGACTTGTACGAATCCGACAATGTTCAGTTGGAGACCGATGCTTTCATCGGCGCCGGCCTGGCCTTTGCCAGCGCCTGGCTGGCCATCCTGCTGATGATGCACTGGCTGGCGCGGGCCAGCTTCCTGCCGTTCGTGCTCTACCGCATCGGGTTGGGGCTGGTGCTGCTGGCCATCGCGTATATTTGAGGGCGTGGCTGTGCTAAGCCTTGCCCTGCCATGAGAATTCTTGCCTTCGATACCGCGGGCCCGGCCCTCAGCATTGCCATCACCGACGGCGCGCGCGTGCGGTCGGCGCTACACCTGCCGCTGCAGCAGGGCCATGCGGAACTGCTGTTGCCGGCCATTGAGGGCTGCCTGTCAGCCGCCGGCCTTGCGCTCGCTAGCCTCAATGCCATCGCGGCGACGGTTGGCCCCGGCTCATTCACCGGCCTGCGCACCGGCCTTGCCGCGGCGCAGGGGCTGGCGCTTGGGGCGGAGAAGCCGCTGGTCGGCATTGGCCGGTTCGAGGCATTGGCGGAGGCCTCCGGTCTGCTGGGGCGGGAGGCGCTGGCGGTGGCGATGGACAGCAAGGCCCGCAGCCTCTACGCGCAGGCATTCGACGCCACCGCCGCCGTCGCGCCCGGCTGGCCGGCCGAGGGATGCAATGCGGTGGCAGAAGATTTGGCCGATGCCCCCTGGCCGGCAGGTGCCTGGGTGGTTGGCGATGGCGCTGCCGCGCTGCTCGCTGCCGGTGCGCCGCTCAGGCCAACCGAGTGGGCGCAACTGCCGGCTGCCGCGGTGGCCGCTTGCGCGCGCCGGGCATTGGCCGCGGGCCATCATGGCCTGCCACCGCAGCCGCTCTATCTGGCGCCGCCGCGGGCGGTGCTTCCGCGTGACGGCGGCCGCCTGCGCCGGCGCTGAGCCTACCGCTATGACCGATCTGGTTCCGCTGACCGAGGCACTCGCCGGCAAGGCTGCGGCGATCCATGCCGCAGCCATGGCCGATGGCCAGGGCGGTGAGGCGTGGGGCGAGGGCTCGTTCCGGGCCTTGCTCGGCAGCGAGGGTACGGTCGGCTGGATTGCGGCGGGTGCCGGCGTCGTTCTGGCCCGCGCCATTGCGGGCGAGGCGGAAATCCTGACCATCGGCGTGCACCCCGCCGCCAGGCGCCAGGGCCTGGCGCGGGGCCTGCTGGCGACCTGCTATGCGGTGCTGCCGGTCATGGGTGCGGAGGTGCTGCTGCTGGAGGTTGCTATCGACAACCTGCCTGCCCAGGCGCTCTACCGGGCTGAAGGGTTCGCGGCGGTCGGGCGTCGCCCCGGCTACTACCGCCGCGGCAGCGTCAAGGTGGACGGGCTGATCATGCGCCGGCCGCTCTGAGCCGCTACTCCAGGGCCGGCCCTGGAAACCGCTGCCGGAGTTCGAACTTTAGCGCCTTGCCGGAGGGGTTGCGTGGGATCGTATCGACGAACACCGCCGCCTTTGGCAGTTTGTAACGGGCGAGCTTCCCGTTGCAGTGGCGCAGAACGTCCTCTTCGCGCAGGGTCTCGTCGGCACGGACCGTCACCACCAGCGGCGACTCGCCCCAGCGCGCAGACGGGATGCCGATAACGGCGCATTCGCGGATGCCAGGGTGTTGCAGGACGACGTTTTCGATCTCTGCCGGATAAACGTTCTCGCCGCCGGAAATGATCATGTCCTTGAGGCGATCCTGAATGGTGATGAAGCCGTCCCCGTCCATCACCGCAACATCGCCGGTGTGCAGCCAGCCATCCTTGAGCGTTTCGGCCGTTGCTTCCAGGTTTTTCCAGTATTCTTTCATGATATGGCCGCCACGCAACAACACCTCGCCCGGCGTGTTCGCCGGCACGTCACGGCCGCTGTCGTCTACGAGACGCACTTCGGTGTGAAAGAACGCCTTGCCGGTGGAGCCGATGCGCTGCATGGCGTCGCGCGGGCTGATCAGGCAGCCGGGGCCGCAGCATTCGGTCAGGCCGTAGACCTGATGGATCTCGATGCCGATGTCGCGATACCGCTCCATCAGCGCCACGGGCACCGGGGCCGCACCGCTCATGATCCAGCGCAGCTGGGCATAGGCTTCGGGCTCGGGCATGGGCACTTGCAGCATGAAGCTCAGCATGGCCGGCACGGCCAGGGTGGCGGTGATGCGTTCTTCTTCGGTGATGCGCCACATGCCGGCAGGGTCGAAGCTGCGCATCAGCACCGCCGTGCCGCCGCCATAGACCATAACCAGCAGCGGCGCCAGCGCACCCACATGGAACAGCGGCAGCACGATGGAGAACCGGTCCTCCTGGCGAACGTCGATGGTGGCGGCCATGGTCAGCAGCGCCCAGAAGGTGGTGGCATGGGTATGCACCACGCCTTTCGGCAGACCTGTCGTGCCGCTGGTGTACATGATATAGAGGTCGTCGTCGCCGAACGCGCCCGGCTCCGGCTCCGCGTCGGACGAAGCGCCGGAGATGGCGTCGTAATTGGCAGCGAAGGGCAGCAGCGGCTCGCCAGCCGGCACCTGCAGCCAGTCCTCGACCAGCGTGTCGCCGTCGGCCTGCAGCGCCTGCACCTGACTGTCGAAATCCGTGTCGAAAACCAGGGTCTTGGCACCTGCATTGCCTAGGATATAAGCCAACTCGTCCGGCACCAGCCGCCAGTTCAGCGGCACGGCGACGGCGCCGAGTTTGGCGCAAGCAAAATAGGCCTCGTAATAGGCCGTACCGTTCATCAGCAGCAATGCCACGCGGTCGCCTGTCCTGACGCCGCGGTCCGCCAGCATGTTGGCTACCCGGTTGGTGCGGGCGTTTATTTCCGCATAGGTGAAGCGTTCGCCCGAGCCGCAATCAACCATCGCTTCCAGGTTGGGGTCGCGGCGGGCTCGGTTACTCAAGACCTGACCGATATTGACGTGCATGCGGCATTTCCTTCCTGGTTTGTGGCGATTGCCGGCCACTCTATCCCGCCGCCTGCGGCAAGTCATCCGCCTCCGTTGCGACCGGAGGAAGGCTCATCCCGTTGCGCGCACCTGCCGAATCGGTTAGCTTTCGCTTCAGCAACGGTTCCCCGGTTTGCGCCGGGGAGGTAAGAGGGAACAGGGAGCCGGCCCACCGCCGGACAAGCCCTGGCTGCCCCCGCAACTGTAAACGGCGAGCGCTCGCCCCATCTGGTCACTGGGAAACTGGGAAGGCCGGGCGAGTGCTAGGACCCGTGAGCCAGGAGACCTGCCGTCGCGAGCGTCACCCATTCCTCATGGCCGGGGTGTGCCAGGGGAGCGGAGGCCCGTTTGCGGTGACGCGGGGAGACGTGTCGCCGGCCGGGCTCGGGCTTGACTGCCCGCATCCGAAATCCTTCCAAGGACCCGACGTTACGGCTCCGCGCTTGTTCGCAGGGCGGCGGGTCTCGTGCGCTGTCCTGCTCCCGTTCACCGCTGGAGCCCCGAGAGGACAGCCCGATGAGTCCCCATTGCCGTTCTGCCGCCACCTTGGCCGCCCTGTCCCTGTTCATCCCCGCCTCCGCCTCCGCTGCCGACGAGCCGGTGCGCCTGCCGCCGCTGGTGGTCTCCGCCAGTGCGACGCCTGTGCCGGCGCGTGAGGCCGGCAGTGCCGTCTCTGTCATCACCGCAGATCAGATCGAGCGCCAGCAGGCGCGCAGCCTTTCTGACGTGTTGCGCCGGGTGCCGGGCCTTGCGCTCAGCCGCTCCGGCCCCACCGGCAGCCAGACCCAGGTGCGCATCCGCGGCGGCGAGGCCAACCACACCCTGGTGTTGCTCGACGGTGTCGAACTGAACGACCCGAGCGGCGCTTCCGAGTTCGACTTCGGCAATATGCTGGCGAGCGACGTGGAGCGCATCGAAGTGCTGCGCGGGCCCCAGAGCGCCCTTTATGGCAGCGAGGCCATTGGCGGTGTGATCAACATCATTACCAAACGCGGCCAGGGCCCGCTCGGCGCCACGGTCAGCGCCGAGGGCGGCTCGTTCGAGACCGGGCGGCTGGCAACCCATGTGCAGGGCGCGGGCGAGCGCTACCGTTTTTCCGTCGGCGGCACGCTGTTCCGCACGGGCGGCGTCTCCGTCGCCCCGGAGCAGCAGGGCAACAGCGAGCGCGACGGCAACGAGAACAAAACCCTGAACGTCAAGGTGAATTTCCAGCCGCTGGACAATTTGGAGATCGACCTATTCGGCCGGCTGGTGGAAAGCACGGTCCAGACGGACCCCCAGCCCTTTTCTGCGGGCATTATCGGAACGGTTGACGGCGACGACGAGACGGAAAGCTTGCAACGCACCGGTCGGGCCCAGGCGAAATACACCCTGTTCGACGGCCGGTGGGAGCACATCGCCGGCGCGGCCTACCACACCGACCAGGCGCTCACCACGTCCAGTAGCACCGGCGATTTCCGGTCCAAGGGCGAGAAAACGCGGCTCGACTACCAGACCAACCTGTTTTTCGAAACGCCGGCCATGGCGGGGGCCAAGCACACGGTGACGCTTTTGGTGGAGCGCGAGCACGACGCGCAGGTCACCGCCAGCGCCTTCGGCGGGTCGGATCTGTCGGTCACCAATCATGGTCTGGTCGGCGAATACCGCGTCGGTCTGTTCGACCGGCTGTTCCTGTCCGCCAGCTTGCGCCGCGACTTCAACGAGAGATTCGCCAACGCCACCACCTACCGCGCCACGGCGGCCTATCTGCTGCCGTCCACCGGCACCCGCCTGCATGCCAGCATCGGCACCGGCGTCAAGAATCCGACCCTGTTCGAACTGTTCGGCTTCGGCCCCAATTTCGTGCCCAACCCCAACCTGCAGCCGGAGGAAAGCCGCGGTTTCGATGTCGGTGTCGAGCAGAGCCTTTGGGACGACCGGCTCGTTGTCGATCTGACCCTGTTCCACAACCGCATCACCGACCTGATCGACGGCGCCGGCAACACCGCCGTCAACCTGCCGGGCGTCACCACGGTCCGCGGTGTCGAGGTCGCGCTGAACGCAGAACCCCTGGAAGGTCTGACCTTCGACGGCCAGTACACCTTTACGTTGGCTCAGGACCCAAATGGCGCTCAGCTCATCCGCCGTCCCCGCCATACGGCCAGCCTGAACGCGGGCTATGCCTTCCTGGACGGGCGGGCCACGGTCGATTTGGGAATGAATTACAACGGTGACCAGCAGGACTTTCAGTTTTCCAACTTCTTCGCCAACCGTCAGCGCGTCACGCTAGACAGCTATGTGAAGGTGGATGCCAGCGTTGCCTACCGCATCACCGACCGCGTGGAAGTGTTCGGGCGGATCGAGAACCTTCTGGACCAAGACTATCAGGATGTGTTCGGCTTCAGCAATCCGGGCATCGGCGCCTTCGCCGGACTGAAAATCCGCCTGGGCGGCGAATGAGGAAAAGGTACGCTCGTCCGTGCTCTTGCGATCCAAGAAAAAATAGGGCGAAATCCCCCGAACCTGGACCGATACCCTCTTCGCAAAAAGGGTTGAGGCTTGCCCGGCATGAGAATGGCCGATTATGATTGAGTTTGAACTTCTCCCCATCGCCAATTCCTTTGCCCGCGAGGTGCGGGGGCTGGACTGTTCGCAGCCGCTCTCGCCCGGAACGGCGAAGGCACTGCAACAGGCGTGGTCCCGGCACGGCGTGCTCGTCTTCCGTGGCCAGTTGCTGGAGGAGGAGGCGCTGGTGCGCTTTTCCGAGGCCTTTGGCGAGCCGGACCGGGTCGTGCGGGAGGATTGGGCCAGCAGGAAACAGTCCGCGGTTATCTATATCTCCAACCTACTGGACCGAAATGGCACCGCCATTGGTGGCCTGGGAGCGGGCGAGATCACCTGGCATTCGGACCAGTCCTATCAGGCCGACCCTGCCACCGGCTCTTTCCTCTATGGCGTGGAGATTCCGGAGGGCCATGGCGAGACCGAGTTCGCCAATCTGCGCCTCGCTTACGAGACGCTGCCAGCGCCGCTGAAAGCCCGCGCCGACCGGGCCTGGGGGCTGTTCAGCTATGCCTATCGCTCCGCCGCTTATGACGAAAATCCGGAGGCCTCCGCCAGGGCGCGGGCGAAGTCGCCGGACGTGCTGCACAAGCTGGTGAACCGCCACCCTGCCGAAGGCTGGGCCGCGCTCTATCTTGACCCCGGCACCATGCCCGGCGTCGAGGGCATGGCGGATGCCGACGCCCGTGCCTTTATCCAGGAACTGGCCGACCACGCGACGCAGCCGCCCTTCGTCTATCGCCACGAGTGGCGCATGGGCGATCTGGTGATGTGGGACAACGGCTTTACCCTGCACCGCCGCGGCGTGCTCGACCCGGCCGCGCCGCGCCTCTTGAAACGCACCACGGTGAAGCTATCTCCCGAACAGCACATCGTGCCGCCAACCCGACTGTCGGAGCCCGTATCAGCATGAGCGACAAAGTCATTAAGACCGATGCCGAATGGCGCGAAAGCCTGCCTGCCGACGTCTATGCCGTCACCCGCAAGCACGGCACCGAACGCCCCTGGAGCGGCGCCTACAACGACGAGAAGCGCAAGGGTACCTATGCCTGCGTCTGTTGCGGCCAGGAGTTGTTTCACTCCGACACCAAGTATGAGAGCGGCTCTGGCTGGCCTTCCTACTGGCAGCCGATTGATGCCGACCGGGTGACGCTGCACAAGGACACGAGTCTCGGCATGGTCCGGACCGAGGTGCTCTGCAGCAAGTGCGACGCCCATTTGGGCCACGTCTTCCCCGACGGACCGCCGCCGACGGGCGAGCGCTATTGCATGAATTCCGTCGCGCTGGAGCTGAAGCCGGAGGAGTAGGCACGGCGGTCAAGAGGCCGGTTCGACCGATCGGACCACTATTTCAATAACCCGGTGGTTCGATTCAGCCAACGGATGGGTATCATCTGTCGGCATCGAACCACCAGACTGGCCCGAATCTCCCACACCCGTCCGGCGGCAACGGGGGCCGGACGGGTCAGTAAATGCCGCCCATGCGTTTGCGCACCTTTCGGGCCTCGTCGCCGCCATTGCTGGCCGCAGGAGCACTGTCATCGCCGTTGTCCGAGATGGCCTCTGCCGGATCGGCGCCCGGTTCGGTGCCCGGCCGGAAAGCTTCCATGATCAGGTCGCTGTCGCCCGGCTGGGGCAGCTTGCCGGTTTTGCGGTTTATCTGCACAAACCTCACCCCCTCTGGGGCGCGGAAGGGATGGGCAGGGTAAAAGTCCAGCGCCTGTTTCATGAAATCGCCGAAGATCGGTGCGGCGACGCGCCCGCCGGCCTCGTTCGGCCCCAGGCTCTCCGGCTGGTCGAAGCCGACGAACACGCCCACCGCCAGGTCCGAACTGAAGCCGATAAACCATGTATCCCGTGCCTCGTTGCTGGTGCCGGTTTTGCCGGCAAGCGGCACGCCCTTGATCCGGGCGCGGGTCGCCGTGCCCCGGTCGATCACGCCCTGCAGCATGGAGACCGTTTGGTAGATCGCTACAGGATCGTCCACCTGCTCTCGCTGCCATTCCGGCAGGGGCACGGTCTTCAGTGAGGCTTCCGCACCGGCGCAGCCCGGGCAGCCACGCGGGTCATGGCGGAATTGGGTACGGCCAAACCGGTCCTGGACACGGTCGACAAAGCTCGGCTCGATGCGTTTGCCACCATTGACCAACATGGCATAGGCGGTGGTCAGCTTTAGCAGCGTGGTCTCTCCGCTGCCGAGCGCCATGGCCAGCACCGGTGCCATATCCTCCATCACGCCGAAACGGGCCGCCGTGGCCGCAATCTTATCCATGCCGACCGCGTTGGCCAGGCGCACGGTCATCAGGTTGCGCGACAATTCGATACCGAGGCGGAGCGGCGACGGGCCGTAGAAGCGACCGCTGGAGAAATTTCCCGGCTTCCAGCCGCTGCCCAGCACGGTCGGGTCGCGCATGACGAAGGGCGCGTCCTGGATGATGGTGGCGGGCGTGAAGCCGTTGTTGAGTGCGGTGAGATAGACGAACGGCTTGAACACAGAACCCGGTTGGCGCTGAGCCTGGACCGCGCGGTTGAACTCGCTGCGGCGGGTATTGTAACCGCCGACCATGGCCAGCATGCGGCCAGTATAGGGATCGACGGCGATGAGCGCACCTTCGACGGCCGGCGCCTGGGTCAGGCCGAACTGGCCTCCCGGCAGCGGCTCGCCACCTGCCGTGGTCGGCCGCACCAGCACCACATCACCCGCGGCCACTACATCAGAGGGGCGTTTCGGGTCTTGCACGCGGCGGTAGTTTTCCTGAAAGGCGCCGGCCCATTGCATCTCGACAAATGGGATCGAGCCCTCGCTGCCGTCGGCAAATGCGATGGCCGCCGATTTGACCCCGACCTCGCGTACCACGGCCAGGCGTGTCTCCTCGCCCGGGTCCGGGTGTTCGACAGCGGCCAGGGCGGTCTGCCAGTCGCCGGCCAGGCTGATCTCGGTCAGCGGCCCGCGATAGCCGTGCCGGCGGTCATAAGCCTCCAGCCCGCGGCGGATGGCAGCCTGGGCCAGAGTCTGGAGCCGCGGGTCCATGGTGGTCCGCACCGACAGGCCGCCCTGATACAGGCGCTCGTCGCCGAACCGGTCTTTGAGTTCGCGCCGCACCTGCTCGGCGAACCAGGGGGCGGGCTGATGGCCGGCCTTGCCGAGGCCGGGCGCCTCCAACCGCGCGGCCCGCTCGCTCTCATAGACTGCATCGGAGATCAGCCCTTCCTCGGCCATGCGTTGCAGGACCACATTGCGGCGGGCCAGGGCGTCGTCATGGCTGCGCACCGGATGATAGGTGCTGGGCGCTTTGGGCAGCCCGGCCAGATAGGCGATTTCGCCGGGGTGCAGTTCGTCCAGCGCTTTGTCGAAATAGCGCATGGCGGCAGCGGCGATGCCATAGGAGCCGGCGCCCAGATAGATCTCGTTCAGATAGAGTTCGAGAATGCGTTCCTTCGGCAGCGCCCGCTCGATCCGGAAGGCGAGAATCGCCTCCTTGATCTTGCGTTCCCACGAGACCTCGCCCGAGAGCGAAAAGTTTTTGGCCACCTGCTGGGTGATGGTTGAGCCGCCAACCAAGCGCCGGCCGCTGCCGATATTGCGGACATTGGTGACCGCCGCGCGCAGGATGCCGCGGAAATCAAGACCGCGGTGCTGGTAGAAATTGTTGTCCTCTGCCGCCAGGAAGGCGTTCTTGACCATTGGCGGGACTTCTTCGATGGGGACGAATACCCGGTTTTCCACCGCATATTCGGCCATCAGGCCGCCGTTGGCCGCGTGCAGCCGCGTGGTGATCGGCGGCACATAGGCCTCCAGCGCGCGGTTGTCCGGCAAATCTTCGGCATAATGATAGATCGCGCCGATTCCGACCCCCAGGCCGATTGCCGCCAATACCAGATAGGCCATAAGGCCACGCAACAACCACCGCTTCATTGACCTGCTTCCGCCAGGGGCACGCTCTCATCTTTTATCTAAGGCTTCCCCCCGCCGCCGTCGACCCCATGGCGCAGCCAGCGGAACCGCGGCTCAGCCGCCCGTCGCCGCGAATGAACCCACCCGATTGGCAAAGAACGCATCCACGGCCGCGACGATTCCGGCAACAATCGCCCGGCGGTGACCGTCTGAAAGCAGTAACCGCTCCTCCTCCGGATGCGACAGGAAGCCCAACTCGATCAGCGCCGCAGGCACGTCCAGCGCCTTCAGAACGGCAAAGCCGGCCTGCCGGTGCGGCCGCTCCAGCACCGGCACACGCAGCACCATGGTCTGTACCAACTGGTTGGCAAACCGCACGGATTGGTTGCGGGTCTCCCGCTGCGCCAGGTTGATCAGGATCGACACCACGTCCGCCTGTTCGTCCGTGAGGTCGAAGCCGCCGATGACGTCTGCCTTGTTTTCCTGACGGGCCAACGCGGCGGCTTCCGCATCGGAGGCCTTGCCGGACAGTGTGTAGACAGAAAGGCCCTGTGCCTTGGGGTTGACCGCCGAATCCGCGTGGATCGACAGAAACAGGTCCGCGTCCAGCCGGCGGGCAAACCCCATGCGTTCGCGTAGCGCCAGGAACCGGTCGTCCGCGCGGGTCAGTGCGACGCGGTAGCGGCCCGTCCCCTTCAGGGCCCGTGCCAATTGCCGGGAGACTGCAAGCGTGATGTGCTTTTCCATGGTGTTGCGCCGGCCGATGGCGCCGGGATCGATGCCGCCATGGCCGGGGTCGATCACGATCAGTGGCGGTGTCGGTGGTTCGCGGCGGGCGCCGGGGCGCGGGCGCGGGATCGGCGCCTCCCGGAAATCGCCGAAGCGTTGGCTGCGGTAGCCGCTCGCCGGTCGCCAGCGCAGGGTCAGCGCTTGGTGCCGCCCGTGCGCTTCCAGGCCGACGCGCTCTACAGCAACCGGTCGGGTCAGATCGAAAACGATCCGCAGGGTGCCACCGCGGAATTGGCCATAGCGCACGCCCTCCACCAGCCCGCTTTGCCGGGCGGCGCGCTGCAGCTGGCTTTGCGGCGTGCGCCAGTCGACGGCTGGCAAATCGATCACCAGGCGGTATGGATCCGGCAGGGTGAAGACCCGGAAATCGACCGGCGCATCCACCATCAAGGCCACCACGGTGCGCTGTGTTTGCGAATCGAGTCGGACATCGACCACCCGCGGTCGGTCTGCCAGCGCCGCCCGTGCCAACAGCAAGATCGCCAGTACCACGAGCAACAGAAGGCCGCCGGACCTGGCAAGACCGGCGCAAAGCGCCAATCGGGACGATGTAAGCTCGGCCATAGGGGCCCATTTGTTGGAAAATATCTCCGTCCGCATAGCGTGTGCCCCGGCCGAACGCAATTGGCCGCAACGTCTCGCTCTCATGACCCGCGCGAAGGCGCGAGCCAACCCGCCGGGGCCGCGGCAACCGGCCCACGCACAAAGAATTGTACGCAGTCGCAAAAGGCGCTATGTAGAAAACACATTCGGATGGTGCGCGGCGTGCCTTGTCACTCGTTCATCCTTTCGGCCGAGCGGAAGCCCGGCGGCATGGTGCCCCAAAATCCCTGCCGTTCGGCGCGCAAGTGGCCGCCGCCCGCCGCGCAGTTCCCGCATGACCCGCTTGATGGAGACCGAAATCCTGTTGCGCTCACCGACCGCGCCGTCTTTCAACCAAAGCGCGATTCTCGTGGCGCCACCGGCTTGTTTCGGTTCCCAGCCTCAAAACCCCACCGAACGGCCCTGCCGGATCAGTTCGAGACCCGCGCGCCGGTCGCTGGCCAGCCTCTGCTCCGCTGTAAGCGGCATTGAGGCCCGCCACCTGGCTTTTTTATCGCCTATGCTCCACCGCGCGCCTCCCGCACGAACGCCTCCCGGCGCCCTATCGGCCGTTCGCCGATCGGAGACCATCGTTTATGACCAAACGGATGTTGATCGATTCCAGCCACGCGGAACAAACCCGCGTGGTCATCATGGAAGGCAACACGCTTCTTGAATATGATTCGGAGCTGGGCAGCCAGCGCACGCTCAAGGGCAACATCTATCTTGCGAAAGTGACGCGGGTAGAACCGTCGTTGCAGGCGGCTTTCGTCGATTACGGCGGTAATCGCCACGGGTTCCTGCCATTCAGCGAAATCCACCCGGATTATTACCGCATCCCAGTGGCGGACCGCGAGGCACTGCTGGCCGAACAGGCCCGCTCGCGTCGCAGCAGCGACGAGTTCGATGATGATGACGACGACGACGCGGATGCCGGCTTCGACCAACCGGTTGACGCATCCGACGATTCGGATGCCGAAACCGACGACGACGACAGCATGGATGCGCCGGAAGCGAACGGCTCGGCGCTTGCCGCCGATGGCGACAGCGCGGTGGCCTTCTCCGATGCGTCCGAAGATGACGAGGCGGACGATGTCGACGAGGCTGAGGCGGCTGCGGATGACGCCGACGGCGACGCCGATCCCGATGCCGCCGACAACCGACAAAAGCCGCGATCCCGCCGCAATGTCCGGGGCCGGGGCAATGGCCGCGGCCGCCGTGGTGAGAACAAGGACGAGCAGGACCGCCGCCGCGGCGCCCGCCTGCGCCGTTCTTACACCATCCAGGAGGTCATCAAGCGAGGCCAGATCATGCTCGTCCAGGTGGTGAAGGAGGAACGCGGCACCAAAGGCGCGGCGGTCACCACCTATCTCTCGCTCGCCGGCCGCTATTGCGTTCTGATGCCGAACACGGCGCGCGGCGGCGGTATCAGCCGCAAGATCACCGTCGGGCGCGACCGCAGTCGGCTGAAAGGTATCGTCGATTCGTTGGAGATTCCCGGTGGCATGGCGGTCATTGTCCGCACCGCCGGCATCGGTCGCACCAAGTCGGAGATCAAGCGCGACTTCGACTATCTTGCCAAGACCTGGGAACAGATCCGCGAGGTGACGCTGCAATCGCGCGCGCCGGCCCTGATCTATGAGGAAAGCCAGCTTATCAAACGGGTGCTGCGCGACAGCTATAGCCGCGAGATAGAGGAAGTGCTGGTCCAGGGCGACGCCGCCTACCGCGAGGCCAAGGACTTTATGAAGACCTTGATGCCGAGCCATGCCAAGCGGGTGCAGCCCTACAAGCAAAGCTCGCCGCCGCTGTTCCACCGCTTCAAGGTCGATGCCCAGTTGGAGCACCTGCACTCCCCAATCGTGCAGTTGCGTTCCGGCGGCTATCTGGTGATCAACCTGACCGAAGCGTTGGTGGCCATCGATATCAACTCCGGCCGATCCACCCGCGAGCGGCATATCGAGGAAACCGCACTCAAGACCAATCTTGAAGCGGCGGAGGAGATCGCCCGCCAGTTGCGCCTGCGCGACTTGGCCGGCTTGATCGTCATTGATTTCATCGACATGGAAGACCGGCGCAACAACAATGCGGTGGAGCGCAAGCTGAAAGATGCTCTGCGCAACGACCGGGCCCGTGTCCAGGTGGGCCGCATCAGTTCGCTCGGCCTGTTGGAGATGTCGCGCCAGCGCCTGCGCCCGTCGCTGCTGGAAACAATGATGCAGCCCTGTCCTCATTGCGAGGGCACCGGCCGCATCCACTCGGTCGGCACCAGCGCCCTGCACGTGCTGCGCGCGCTGGAGGACCACGGCCTGCGCGGCAATGCCGGCGTGGCGCGCGTTACCCTAGCGCCTGACGTTGCCTTCTACATTCTGAACGACAAGCGGGACGAACTGGTCCGGTTCGAGCGCGACTACAACCTGTTCTGCCGCTTCGAGCCAGACGCCACGCTGGTGCCTCCGGATATGCGGGTGGAGATGCTGGAGCACGGCGAATCGCCGACGCTCGACATCGCCCCTCTGCCGGTGCCGCTGCCGGTGGAAGAAGATGAAGCCGAGGCCGAGGCCGAGATCGAGGAGGTCGAAGACGGCAAGAGTGGCGGCAAGTCTCAGCAACGCCGTGGCCGCCGCAACGGCGCTGAAGTGCCGGAGGAGCCCGAGAGCGGCGACGACGCGCGCCGCCGCGGCCGCCGCGGCGGGCGTCGTCGCAAGCGCGACGGGGAGGAGGCGGAGGCTAGCGGTCCCATCGCACCGCCTGCCGGCGAGGAGGCCGAGAAGCAGGCCGACGCCGACAGCGGCTCCGGCGAGAGCAACCGCAGCAGCCGCAGCAACCGCCGCCGCCGCCGCCGTCCGCGCCCGGAAAGCAAGAGCCTGCCCGGCGTTGCAGTGTTCGCACGCGCCGCCACGCCGTTGGCTTTCCACATCGCCCCGGAACCGCCTGAAGCGGCCAAACCCTCGGCCCCGGAAGCAGAGAATGCCTCTGAACCGGATGCTGGGGCTGTCAACGGCGCCGTCACGACACCGCCGGAACCGGCAGAACCGATCGCCCCGGCAGAGACCGTAACCGCCGCAGCGGAAACCGCTGCCGCGCCCGAGGAAGCTGCGGCGCCGGCCGAACCGCCGGTGAGCGACACCCAACCCGCTGCCGAAGCTGCTCAGGCAGAAGAGCGGCCGGACGAAGCCGCATCGGCCACCCCCAGCGAGGCCGATGTAGAGCCACAGACACTAGCAGAGGCCGAGGCCGAACCGGCCCCTCAGCCGGAGACCGGCCCGGAACCGGCACTCGCGGTCACGCCGCAGGAGCCAGACCCGGAAGCTGACCAGGACGAAACGCCGCCCACCCCAAAACCCGACCGCCCCCGCCGCCGCGGCTGGTGGCAACGGCTGATCTAACCCCTTAGCGGAACCCGTCCCCCCAAAAAAAGAGGCGGAGAACCTCGATTTCGAGGTCTCCGCCAAGGTTCCCAACAAGGGGGAGAAGAGCGTTGCCGGGGTGGAAAACGGGTCGATAACTCCGGCCGGCGACTGGATCAGCCGAGGAGGACAGCAGTATGCGGTGCTGTGAAACGGTTCGCAGGGGGGGAGCGTTCAAATGTCCTTTGCCCGCTCGCGCAGCACGAATTTCTGCACCTTGCCGGTCGATGTTTTTGGCAGCGGCCCGAATACCACATGGCGGGGGGATTTGAAGTGGGCCATGTTGGCCCGGCAGAACGCGATCACCTCTTCGGCGGTGGGTTCGGTGACGCCCGGCTTCAGTTCGACAAAGGCGCAGGGTGTCTCGCCCCATTTCTCGTCCGGCCGGGCCACCACGGCGGCCTCGGCCACGGCGTCATGGCGGTAGAGCGTCTGCTCCACCTCGACCGATGAGATGTTCTCGCCGCCGGAGATGATGATGTCCTTGGAGCGATCCTTCAGCGCGATATAGCCGTCCTCGTGCATGACGCCCAGGTCGCCGGAATGGAACCAGCCGCCTGCGAAGGCCTCTTCCGTCGCGCCCGGGTTCTTCAGATAGCCTTTCATGACGACATTGCCGCGCATCATGACTTCGCCAAGCGCCTCGCCGTCAGCCGGCACTTCGGTCATGCTTTCCGGGTCGAACACCTGCAGGCCTTCCAGCATGGTGTAGCGCACGCCCTGGCGCGCCTTCATCGCTGCCTGGTCGGCCGGCGGCAGCGCGTTCCACTCGTCGTTCCAGGCGCAGACGACAGAGGGGCCATAGGTCTCGGTCAGGCCATAGGCATGGGTGATGCGGAAGCCGGCGGCCTCCATCTTCTCCAGCGTAGACGGCGGCGGCGGCGCGGCGGCGGTCATAATCTTGACCGTGTGCCCGAAGTCGCGTTTCAGGCCCGCTTCCGCGTTCACCACCATGTTGAGCACGATGGGCGCGCCGCAGAAATGGTCCACTTTGTGGTCGGCAATGGCATTGTAGATCGCATCGGCGCGCACCTGACGCAGGCAAACATGCGTGCCGGCCTGCATGGTGACGGTCCAGGGGAAGCACCAGCCGTTGCAGTGGAACATCGGCAGGGTCCAGAGATAGACCGGATGCATCGGCATCGACCAGGCCAGCACGTTCGAGACAGCGTTCAGATAGGCGCCGCGATGGTGGTAGACCACGCCCTTCGGATTGCCGGTGGTGCCGCTGGTGTAGTTCAGGCTGATGGCCTGCCACTCGTCGATAGGGGGCGCGTAGGGGAAGTTGGGGTCGCCTTCCTCCAACAATGCCTCGTAGGTCGTCTCGCCCAGCAATTCGCCCGGGCCGGTGTATTCCGGGTCATCGACATCGATGATGATGATTTCGCGGCCGATCTGCGCAAGCGCCTCCTTCACGACTGGCGAGAACTCCCGGTCGCAGATCAGCAGTTTCGCCTCGCCATGGTTCAGCGTGAAGGCGATAATGGCCGCATCCAGGCGGGTGTTCAGCGTGTTCAATACGGCGCCGGTCATGGGCACGCCGAAATGGCATTCCAGCATTTCTGGCGTGTTCGAGAGCATCACCGCCACCGTGTCGCCCATGCCGAGGCCGCGGCGCGAGAGTGCGCCGGCGAGGCGGTGGGCGCGGTCGTGCACCTCGCGCCAGGTCCGGCGCAACGGGCCGTGGATCACCGCCGTATGGTTCGGAAACACCCAGGCGGTGCGCTGCAGGAAGCAGAGCGGCGAGAGCGGCTCGTAATTGGCGGGGGTTTTTTCCAGATCGGTCTCGAACGGATTGGCGCCTTTTAGCGGCTGGGCCATGGCGAAGTCCTCGCATGCGGTTGGAGCAGTGGTCCTGTTGGCCGCGACTTTAGCCGTTCGGCGCCAGCCGGCAAGCGGTGCGAAGGGCGCAGAGATCGAGGCCGGAGCGAGCGTTCGAGAGCCACGGCACCTGGACGAACGGATGGGTACAGGCATCCACTGCCTGGGCTGAGCGTCGCCGCCAGCGGGTGCCCATCGTCCGCCACCTCAATCGAACTGGGTGAGGTGGTCGCGCAGCGTCCGGCCGGTATATTCGCCGCGCACCAGCCCGCGCGCCCGCAGGATGGGCACGACCTCGTCCACGAAGTCCTCGATGGCGCCGGGGGAGTGGATGGCGGTCAGCATAAAGCCGTCGCCGCCCGCGGTGCGTATGAACTCCTCCATTTGGTCGGCGACACTTTTCGGCGTGCCGACGAACTGGGGCAGGCTGACGCTCTGGCCGTGGCGGCGGGCCACCTCCGCCAGGGTCATCGGGCGGCCGTCCTTGTCGCGGTAGCGGGTGCGCATGCGCTGGAGCTCGGGCTCATTCCGCTCCAGAAGGATGGTGTCGTCGGCGAACTGGCTGAGATCGAAATCCATGTGGGCGGACAGGATGGCCTTGCCGCCTTCCACCGTCACCAGATCGTTGTGTTCCCGTTGTCTGGCCGTCGCGTCGGCCTCGGTCTCGCCGATGATCGGCTGCATGCCGAACAGGATCTTGCAGGCGTTCGGGTCGCGCCCGATCTCGCGCATCCGGTCCTTGATCGAGCGCAGATACTCGCCCGCATCCTCCGCCCGCGGCTGGATCGCGAAGATGGCATCCGAATATTTGGCCGCAAAATCCCGGCCCTTTGGCGATGTGCCGGCCTGGATGATCGCCGGGCCATTCTGGGGCGAGCGCACCACGTTCAGCGGTCCGCGGCTCTTGAAGAACTCGCCCTCGAAATTGACGCGGTGCACCTTGGCGGGATCGGCGAAGATGGCGTTTTCCTTGTCCATCACCAGCGCGTCCTCGTCCCATGAATTCCAGAGGGCGTTACAGACCTGGATGAACTCGTGCGCGCGATTATAGCGCTGGTCGGCCGGCGGACGGTCTGCGCCGTAATTGTTGTCGAGATTGGAGTTGATGCTGGTCACCACATTCCAGCCGGCCCGCCCGCCGGTCAGATGGTCCAGCGTTCCGAACAGCCGCGCGACATAGTAGGGGTGCGAGTGGCTGACGGAGAAGGTGGCCGCGACGCCCACCTTCTCCGTCGCCGCCGCCATGTAAGAGAGCAGCGGCACCGGGTCGTGCTCCGGCGCTTGCACGGCATTGCGCAGCGATGGGCCCATGTCGCCCTTGTACGTGTCGGAGATGTAATTCAGGTCGGCGAAGAACACCATGTCGAAGCCGCCCCGCTCGCACACCCGCGCGATGTGCTGGTAGAGCTCCGGCCGGCGCCAGTCGTAATTGATGTGGTCGGTCTTCGGATGCCGCCACATGGCCAGCGAGTGATAGGTCGGCCCGTGCACCAGGAACTGGGCGAGGTGGAAGGGCTTAATGGAAGTTCCAGACATTGACGCTTCGCCGTTTCCTTTGCGCGAGCATTATCCGTTCAGGGTCATCGGATCTGGGGGAGCGTACCGCGCAGCGGCACGCAAAGCCACCGATGGATCGTCATCAGTTTCGTCCTGACGGCTGGGGTCAATACGAACGGGTAGATATCGTTGATCCCCATGGACCTGTTCACGTGGTTGAGCGCGATCCCCAGTTCGATACCGATCGTGATTAGCTTTCCGGCATCGGTTTCTGCATAGGGATCATACCCCGCTCCCGGCAGCGAGGGTGAGACCAAACCGGCGGCGGCAAAGCTGTCGGTGATGTCGGTCAGATGCAGAAGGTGCGATGCGCTCTCCGCCCAATCCTCATGCGGATGGCTGGAGGCATAAGGCGTCACATAAGTCTGATCCCAGCCCGTGAACGCCCCGTACCGGTAATAGCGCTCCAACGCAGCGGCATAATCGAAGCGTTCGTCTCCGAACATCGCCCGAAATTGATCGGGAAAATCCGGGAAATGCTTCAGCCGTTCGAACAGAAAATGGGCCAGTTCGTGGCGGTAGTGGCCGATCATGGTCCGGTATGACTCGCCCAATTCCAGGCGTCGGTGAAGGCTCTCGGCCGGGTTCGCTTCCGTCACGTTGATGGTCACCACCCCCAGTTCGTGCCCCATGATCACCTCGACCTCGCCGGCTTGCGTGTCTTCCGACATGAGGTGAAAGACCGGTTTTTGCCCGGGGTCGTTCGGTGAGAACCAGCCCCAACGGCCCAGATTCGCCAGGACCCAGCGCTTTGCCCGCTCGGATTCGGCCCACAAGGACCGGTTTTCGTTCTGAAAGGCATCCGGGATGACTTCGGTCATTGCACAGGAATGGCAAAGCGCCTCGCCTGGCTGTGCGGCCCAATTGCAGCCGATCTCCACCCGGTTTTTGCAGGGGAAGGCCCGGGTCAGGAACCACTGACCGGCTGGATCGAAGAACACCGCCGCTCCGCATCCGCATGTCAGATTGTCGAACGCAAGCGTGCTGCCACATTCCGGACATGTGAAAAGCCTCATGCGAACCCGCTCCTCAATTTGCGGCACATGCCGCTCGCCTGAACCGGTTCAGGCTTCTGGCTCTCGGTCTTGCACTTAGGCATGGCGTCTTTGTTTCTCCAACTGCATCATGGCAAGGCCCGACCCCACCACCAGCAGGGAGCCGGCGATGATGTAGGCGTCGGGAATGTCGCCCCAGATCGCGAATCCTAGCACGACACCCCAGATCAGCGAGAAATACCGGAACGGCGCCACCGTCGCACCTTCGGCCAGATGAAAGGCGCTGATGGTCAGGTAATGCGCCATGCCGGCCATGCTGCCGGCGGCGATGAAGGCCAGCACCTGCCACCATTCGGGAATCGGCGTGTCGCTCGACAAAAAAAATGCACCGCCAAAAACGCCGGCAATCTGGGTGTAGAGCAGCAGCGTCGTCGAACTGTCGAAGCCGGCCAACTTGCGCGTGACCGTATCGCGAATGGCAGAGAGAAGCGCCGCTCCCAGCGGCCACAGCATCAGCCAGTCGATACCATCCGGGTTGGGCCGCACCATGACCAGCACGCCGGCAAAGCCCAGCCAGATGATCGCCCAGCGCGCACCGCCCACCCGTTCGCCCAGGAACGGGCCTTGAAGCAAGGCGACGAACAGCGGCGCGGCGAACAGCACGGCCATGGCGTCTGCGAGCGGCAATTTCGAAAACGCCGTCACGATCACCAGGCTGGTGAGAAACCCCAGCGCGGCCCGCAGCCAGACCAGGCCGCGCTTCTTCGCCTTCACCCGCCGACAGCCTCCCTCGCGATGGACCAGCACCGCCACCAGACCGAACGAGGCCAGCGCGCGCAGGCACATCACCTCGCCGGGCGAATAGGTCGCGGTCAGCAGCTTGGTGATGGCGTCCTGTGTCGCCAGCAGCATGGTGCCGGCGATCATGTAGAGGATGCCACGCGCGGTCGGCGTCATTGGCCCCGCGCTCGGTAGTGCCTGATCATGAGCGATGGTTTACCTGCGACAAAAATGATACCATGACGCCAGATGCCGTAAACGGCAATCCTGATAGCGGCGTCCATTTTTCCCGATCTCACGGGAATAGGAGATAAATCATGCCGATATTGAAGACGGCGCAGTTGCTGCGCTGGGGCTGCCCGGTATCTCTGAACGCCAACCCGCCACAAAAGGACGCCGACGGTTCCCGCCTGTTGCTGTATGTCGTGGACGCGGCCGGCAACAATTTCGAGGTGCGTTGCGTGCCGACGATCACCAGCTTCTACTACTCTTTTCTGGTAAGTCTTCCGAATGGCTCGGAGACCGAGATCAGCCGTTGCATCTATTCCGTCGGCCTGAACGGCCTGTCGATTGTCTATACCGGCGCCAAAAGCGAAACGACCTCGCCGACTGGAACGCCGATTATCAATGTGGGCGGCCTCAAAGTCGTACAGCACACCAATATGGAGGCGACGGGCACCGCCTTTACGCCGCTGAAGCCCAAAGTGGGCGGCGCCGATTTCCATATGATCTATGATTTCACCCGCAAGTTCCGCTATCGCCTCAACACCAAGATTGGCAAAGGCGGGCGCGGTCGCGCCACAGGCACGGACTATTTCTGCGCCAGCCTGCCGGCCGATCTGGAAAGCGTCGTCTGCCGGGGCGATGCGCAAGCGATAGACGGGCGGCTCGACCTGCTGGTCGCCCAAGAAACCGATACCGCGTTCCGATGCCTGGATGACCCGGCGGCGGTAGAGCCGGGCGACCGCTACGAGCATCAGTGCATAGACACCGACAGCGAGCCGCTCGGCTACACCCTGCTGGAGGAGGAGCAGCGGAGCGGGGGCGTCGTGCTGGACCAGGGGCTGTGCGGCGCGATTCTGGATACGACCGGGACGGGCATTCAGGCGAGCATGCCGCCGCGCCATGGGCGCACTCTGGCCAGCATGGCGGTGGAGGCGCGGCTGCTGCCAGGCTATCATCCCGGCGCAACCATCGCCGTTTCGGTCGATGGGGAGCCATTGCCGGACGTCGATGTCAAACCGACGGAGACGATGGTAACGCTGCAATTCGCGTTGGATGCCGCGCCTCGGTTCGTTGAGATCGGCTGTGGCGGCAGTCCGATGGTATACACTTAGGAGACAGAGAATGGACGGCTTCGGACCTTTGGTCAGCACGGCCTGGCTGGCCGATCGCTTGGACGACCCTGATGTCCGGGTTTTGGACTGCACGGTGACGCTGCACCCACTGCCAGGTGGCGACATGCGGGCGGAGAGTGGATTGGCGGCGTTTGAGGTGGCGCACATACCGGGCGCGGGCTTCGCCGATTTGATCAGAGACCTGAGCGATACCGCTAGCCAGTTGCGGTTTACGCTGCCAAGCGCAGACGCCTTTGCCGCCGCCTTGGGCAGGCTTGGGGTTGGCCGTACCAGTCGCGTGGTGCTCTATGCCGACGTCGCGCATTGGGCGACGCGGCTGTGGTGGATGATGCGCCATTACGGCTTTGACAATGCGGCTGTTCTAGACGGCGGCTTGCACGCCTGGAAAGCCGAGGGCCGCGCAGTTGAGAGTGGCAAGGCCAAGCCCGTTGCCGAGCGAAGCCTCGCTTTAGATAAGAACCGGGATCTGTTCTGCGATCAGGCCGCGGTGCATGGGGCGATGGGGTCAAGTGACACGCTCACCATCAACGCTTTGTTGCCGGAGCAGCACGCGGGCAGCGGCGGCAGCCACTACGGGCGTCCGGGCCGCATCCCCGGCAGCGTCTGCGTGCCGGCGCGCAATCTGGTCGATCCGGCGACCAAGCGATTCCGTCCGCTGCCGGAGTTGCGCGAACAATTCGAGGCCGTCGGCAGTCTTTCCAAGGAAAAGGTCATCGCCTATTGCGGCGGCGGTATCGCGGCCAGTGGCGACGCCTTCGTCCTGCACCTGTTGGGTCAGGACAATGTGCAGGTCTATGACGCCAGCCTCCAGGAATGGGCCAGGAGCCACCTGCCGATGGAGGTGGGGTGACGGCGATGACTGCGGAAGAGGGCAGCGAGGGTTTATGACGAGGCCATCGTCATCGACATGACCTGCCCGCTGCTGCGGGAGGCAAAATAGGTCGATTGGTGCCGGGAGGGTCGGATGACCGCGGTCGCGCCGACCGTCACCGGCATGAGCGGCAACGCCTCCATCGGCTTCAGCCAGATCGGCGGCTGGCTAACAATACGAGGCGGAGCGCGACGACACCCTCATCGTGCGACGGGCGGCGGATATCGAGCGGGCGAAGGCGGGGGTAAGCTCGGCCTGTTCCTCCACTGCCAGGACACGGCCTTGATTGAGGACAATCTCGATTTGGTGGTGCCTATCATGCCGTCGGCCTGCGAGTCGTGCAGCTTTGCTACAACCGCAAGGATCTGGTCGGCGACGGCGCCAGCGAGCGCACCGATGCGGGGCTCAGCGACTTCGGCACCAACTTGCTCAAGCGCCTGAACCGCTTGCCCATGGCGGTGGATTGCGCCCATACCGGCCTGGAGATCACCTATGACGTGATCGAGGCTCGGGCGCGCCGGTGGTCGTCTCCCATGCCTATGTGCGGGCGGTGCACGACAGCCGCCGCAACGTGCCGGACGATTGGGTCAAGGCGATGGCGGAGACCGGTGGCATCGACTACTTTCTGGGCCAATACCCGGTGGAGAACCCGGAGCAGGCGACGGCGCGCTACAACGGCCTCGCCGCCGCCGGGCTGTGGCGGCCGGACGAATGCCCGCCGCCGCCCTAATATTTTCCCCGAGGGCATCGAGACCCCACAGACGCTCTACAATCTGGGCCCGGCGCCGGCGGCGCGCCTTGTCACAACACCTCCAGGTCACAACACCTCCAGCATCTCCCCCACCAGCGGGTGACGCACCACGTCTTCGCGCGTCATCCGCACCACTGCGATACGTTCCAGTGCCTCCAACCGGGCAGCGATGCTGGCAAGGCCCGATAACTCCGGCAGCAGGTCGGTCTGCTCCGGGTCGCCGGTGACCACCATGGTGGAATGCCAGCCGAGGCGGGTCAGCAGCATCTTGATCTGGGCATAAGTGCAGT
>Ga0206129_10000880_pt1 | contig 43451 bp, 47 predicted proteins | sample Helgoland_Spring_8_FD_148616 | JGI IMG/M metagenome (GOLD analysis project Ga0206129, IMG submission 148616) | Pelagic subsurface seawater microbial communities from Kabeltonne, Helgoland, North Sea - Helgoland_Spring_Bloom_20160502_2 | ecosystem: Environmental > Aquatic > Marine > Epipelagic ...
GCATACGACGAAAAAACTGAACTACTTCATGCGGGAACAAGTCAAGGAAGAAGTGTTTTTCAGGGTTTGCGTAGAGTAGACAACACAACAGATGCGGTGGCCACTACGATCAGTGCTCGCAATCAAATGATCGCAGAGCAATAGGAGATTTTCGATGGCAATTAAGATAACAAAACCAACAGTAAACATCGGCGAACGACTGAGTATTGCTGAAGGGGTTTCTCTGGAAAAGTTCAAAGCGATTAACGGCTTTGCAATTAAAACTGGAAACTACACAGCAGCCACGCAAGACCAACTAATTGTAAACTCTGCAAGCGCAGTAACCATTACTTTGCCTTCAAACCCCGCAGCAGGCAACGTAGTATTCATTAAGAACGTCGGAGCAGGTACAGTAACTGTAGCTCGCAACGGTTCAAATATCAATTCAACAGCAGACGATGGTGAACTGATTACAGATGCAGCGGCAACGCTAGTATATGTAGACGGCACTATCGGATGGAAGGAGTTATAAATGGCTATTAAATTAGGTGGTGGGGAGTCAAGCCCTCTTCCATATACGCAGTTTGTTATTGGAGAGTCAAAGACATGGACATCACCCCTAACAGGCAGGATAAAAGTCATTCTCACTGGTGGTGGAGGGCAGGGAGCTTTACTAGCTTCAAATGATAATATTAGTCCTACCCCGACTCAAAATGTTGGCGATGCCACTGGAGGAGGCGCCGGAGGATATAGTGAAAAGATATTTGAGGTAACTGCGGGAGAAACCTTCGTCGTAACTATAGGCTCAGGAGGTTCAAGTGCAATAGCGGTTAATAGTTTAACAGGTAATAGAGTAGGTAATAATGGGAGCGCTTCTTCTTTTGTGACGGCTTCAGCGGCTGTATCGGTAAATATGGTGGCTAACGGAGGTGGAGGGGGACAGTTTCACGCTGGACAAAATAACAGCGCCTATAGCGTAGCAGGAGGGACGGGTGGAACAGCCTCTGGAGGAACCCTTAACTATACGGGGGGCGCAGGAGGCTCTATCACAAGAGCATCTGGAAATTTTTATAACGCTGTAGGAACCGGCGGCGGCGCTGTGGCAGTTTATGGTAGTGGGTATCGTGGAGGCAATATAAGTTTTGTAGGTACTGGTGTTGGCAATTTCGATTTAATGGCTACTACCGGAGGTGCAGGTATTGGGGGTAATGGAGGCGATGTACTAAATTTAAGTAGCTCCACCGTCAGTCGCTATTACGCAAGCGGTGGTGGAAGTGCTACACAGTCAGGTGCAACTGATTTCACCACATCTATTGGTACTGTGAATTCTAGGCCACCCTATACTTCTGGCGGCCCCACAGGCAGTCCTACAATCTCAATCTTAGATGCTCAAGGTTTGGGAGGTAACTCTTATATTCTAAGTTCTAATGATATAGGTGTCGGCCAAGTTGGAGCGTTCGGCGGTGGTGGTGGATCTGTCACCCAAAATAACATTGCCGGGAGCGTCAACAAATATTGGGTCGGCGGTAGCGGCGGTTCTTTTGGTGGAGGTGGGGCAGTCAGTATAGTCTCTGGTGTAGATTACGCCGGGGCCGGGACGATACGTGCTGGTGCTGGGGGGCTGGGCGGTGGTGGCGGTGGCGCTTATACCGGACGATTTAGCGGAATGACCAGCGCAACCGGCCGCGAGTGGGCAGCGGGCGGAGATGGCATGTGCATCATTATGTTTATTTAAGGAGAATAAAATGACTATTTATGCTATTAAAAACGAAAACAATGAAGAAATTACCCGAATCGTCGCTTCCTCTGAGTTTGTTGAAGAACATCACTCTGGTAGATACGAAGAGGTTGTTTTTGAAACAAGCCCTTTACCAGTAGAGGTTGGTGAAAGGCAGTGGAGAGACTCGGAACTAGAGTCTACCGACAAAGCCGCACAAACTCCAGACTGGCCTAATCGTGACAACATCCTGACGTACCGCCAAGCACTGCGCGACTGGCCGTCTACTTCAGACTTCCCAAACATTCGCCCAGTACTAGGAGAATAAGATGGATAAACTAAAACAATTCTGGCGTAACTAAAATCATAAGATATAAATACTAAAATCACGGAAACAACACATTATAACAACCATATGCCTAGTGGATTCTAGGCACAGACAGGAGAAACACAATGGCTTTAGAAAAAAGAACAGTTGAAGACAAAATCGAGATTGTTGGCGATTTTAAACACATTCAGGTGCGAACCGCCACACAGATCGTTGAAGACGGTGCTGTAATCTCAAGCAGTTTTCATCGGCACGTATTGTCACCCAGCGATGATGTTAGCAGTCAATCTGCTGAAGTACAAGCAATTGCTGCCGCAGTATGGACAGATGGAGTAAAAGCAGCGTGGGATGCGCACCAAGCAGCAGAGTAACACTAAATAGAATTGGATATGATTCTCAAAAACAGGAACAGTAATGAGTAACACTCAAGATTTATCGTTATTAGGTAGCACACTTACCTCCGATGGTAACGGTGCAGATGTCACGGGCAACTTAATTGTCGACGGGTTTGCAGCATTAACCGTGGCAACTGTTGTTACGGCTACTTCTATTACGGCTACTGCCAACACGCACGTTTATGTCAGTGCGGCTACACAGACTATTACGCTTCCTGCATCACCGACCATAGGGCAAAGAGTCTTGATTACGGTGGGCAACTTTATTGACACAGTGGTGGGTAGAAACGGTAGTAACATAATGAGCAGTGCGACCGACCTCACAATGGATGTCGCTTACCTATCAATTCAATTCATATATACAGACGCAACGCAAGGGTGGGTAATAACATGAGTAATTTTACAGATTTCGCAGGTGGTGGTGGAGCCAATTCTTATACTCCTTCTACAGCGGTTGTATATGCGCCAGTAACAGCAGGACAGTCTCTGACCCTCAGTTCTACTGGGAATATATACCCAGACCCGTTATTACCTTCATCAAACCCATACGTCAATGTATATGGGGAATCATTAAATACAAGTGCAAATAACCCCAGTAACGTTGGCGGCCTCGCTCTTGCAATACAGTACGGCGACACAATACTCCCGAATGGTATTACTATCTTTTCAATTAGTATTAACAGCTCAAGTCTTGGTAGTCACATGGTTACCTCTCTAGATAATGGGGCTACCCTTGCAGGATTCGCCTTTACGAATCCTTCTTGGATACATGAGTGGAACACAAACTTTAGATACTATCTTCTTGATGAAGATGCTACGTATTACTATATGGGGTATCAAACTCAATCGACTGACGTTAACAGCCTTTTTAGAGTTGTTAGAGGCACAGTAAGTATTGCTAAAGCTACTGGTGTTATTACGAATCTAACATATGAGTCGACGGCTGCCAGTGGTACTGACTATGGTACCTCCATGGCAGAATCTTCTAAAAACCATCTTAGACTTGCAAGAGGGGGAACAGTTTGGGTACAGTCCTATATAAAAAATAGCACTGAAGCAACTGGGATAGAAATTAAAACCGGAACAACCTCTCTCGCTTCAAACTATGCAACAGGGACAACAGTAACCACCTCAGACCTCGCGAGCCAATATGTTTCAGGGATGTTACTTGGGAAAATAAATGATGCAGCCGGAACTTTTTTAACTATAAACGGCACAATTTCAGGCTCAGGTTTATTAATCAGAGTATTAACTATAGCCGCAGACGGTTCACATTCGTTTTCTTCTCCTGTTTCCGAGGCTTATGCTGTAAATGGGCTGAGTTCAGATTTATCTCCACTGTACACACGGTATTTTGAAAAAAGTCCGGGCAACTTTGTAGCTGTCCGGTCGCTAAACTACACGCTTATAAATCACCAAGAGTTTTCCTATACTAGCGGGACTACATTTACAGACGTACAGAGCAAACAAACTTTACCGATGCCATCTACATCAGATGGTACTGTATTAAACCCCTATAACTGGTCTAATAATGATAATTTTCCCACCCACTATGACCCAACGAACAACTACTTATACTCACCACAAGCGGCGGTGGACAATGCCTATCTCGCCTACTATGACTATGCTATAAAATTTGATTTAACAAATAATACTTCAGAGTTAATTTCAGGCGTACAGAGTGTTACTTCTCATGAAAACGGTCGGACCATATATGTTGACCCTACTACTAATGTTTACTACTTTGTTGATAACAATAACTATGGGGTTTTTGACTCAGTCCGCGGTTACAAGTTTGATACAAGCCTAAATTATACAAGAGAAACCAATGCTATAATACTAGCAGACGCTACGGAAGGGGAAACTGTTAATATCGTGCTTAAAGATGGTATAACATCGAAAGCAACATTGCCTTCCTCTAAGTATTTATTCAAGCAAGACCAATACTTTCCCTTAGATGTCGAAGGTGCAGATGCTCCTGCTTTTAGTTATCTTAAGTTGCTAAGTAATAATACCGCCAGTGTATCTTTTAGCACAGTAAATGCAGCGACGGTGGGATTGGATGTGCTTACAATTAGGGCCCCCGAAGGTAAATATCTTATTGTCTACAGATACGAATCAACAACCTCGAGCAATAATGCACTCAGCACAGGAGTAAGGGTTGATGGTAACTCTATACAAACGGGCATCTATTACGCCGCGAATGGTGCTTATAACTCCAATACCTACGGCAAACTAAACAGAGAAGATACTCCGATTATATGTAAATCATTTTCTTTTTACAGAAGTGATGCGAGTACTGAAGATGCGGACACGGCGCTGTATTATTACATAGGAGAACCCGCATGATTATTACACAAACTTTAGTCGATGGTGTTTGGGTTACTCAAGACCCAACAGATGGTCAACCATACAGAAAACTTATGGACGACTTTGCTTTCGAAACAGGTACATATTTTAGTATCCCAGCAGAAGAAACTGCTCGTCAGTGGAGAGATTCAGAACTATCCTCTACTGACTACATTGTGCCTTTGACTGACCACCCACAACGTGCTGCGTACATGACCTATCGGGAAGCACTAAGGAATTGGCCCTCTACAGATTCATTCCCTGATACTCGGCCGGAGCTGGGAGAGTAACATACACAACAGCATAACCATACGGCCGACGGCCGGTAGGCACAGATAGTCAATCTCAAGTTTTCTCATATTATAAATAGAGGATAAACTCTAATGTAATATGGGAAAACAATGAGTATTAGCAAACCTGCAACAAGAGAAGAATTCAAAGAATTTTGTCTGAGGAGACTCGGCGCACCTTTATTAGAGATAAATGTGGCTGACGAACAGGTCGAAGACTGTGTTGAGGTATCCTTAGAGTATTATCACGACTATCACTTTGACGGCACACGTAAAATATACCTATCTCATGCAATCACGCAAGAAGATATTGATAATAAATATCTACCCATAGCAGAAAACATCATTGGAATAACCAACATTCTTCCTATCGGTGGTGCGTTTTCAGTAAACAATATGTTTAATATTCGATACCAGATGTCTCTGAATGATGCTTTCGCATTCAACTACGGTCCTGTGGCATCATACTATATGGCAATGCAGAATATCTCACTGATGGAGGAGATTTTTGTAGGGCAACAAGGGCTAAGATTCAACCGCCACACAGATAAAATTTATATCGATACCGACTGGACTGCAAGACTCAATGTTGGCGAGCATATCATTTTAGAGTGTTACGAAATACTCGACCCAGAAACTTACACTGATGTGTGGAATGACCGATGGTTGAAGCGTTATGGAACTGCACAAATCAAAAAACAATGGGGAGAAAACCTTAAGAAGTTTGAAGGAATCCAAATGCCTGGCGGAGTAGTCTTCAACGGGCAGAAGATCTGGGATGAAGCTTCTGAAGAGCTGGCTAGATTGGAAGAAGAAATGAATTCCTCATATTCTTTGCCAGTCAGCGATATGGTAGGATAATATGGCTCGCAATGCATTTTATAATCAATACACAGAGATAAAAAAAGAACAGTCTCTTGTAGAAGATTTAATCATAGAAGCCATCCGTATCTATGGTATTGACACATATTACTTGCCAAGAACACACATCAATTTAGATTACTTGTACACTGAAGACACTCTAACTAAGTTTGATGATGCTCTGCAAATGGAAATGTATGTCAAGACGTATGACGGATTCGTTGGGCAACAAGAGTTTTTGTCTAAGTTTGGTTTACAAGTAGATGAATCAATAACATTCACTATTGCACAAAAAAGATTCACCCAGTCACTAACGGAATCAATCCTTACAGAATATAATCATAACATAATCCTAGAGAATGACGACAACCTAATTCGAGAACAGACCTATGATTATTCTGACATTATCAGACCAAGAGAAGGCGATTTGATATACCTTCCTCTTGCTGGATTTATGTATGAAATCAAGTTTGTAGAACATATAGAAACATTCTTCCAACTTGGGAAGCTATATACTTATGAGGTTAAAGCAGATAGGTATGAATACTCAAGTGAAGTTATTGATACTGATGTCGCTGAGATTGATGGCATCGAAGATGATTTGAGTGCTGATATAACAATCAATGCTGCTATAGAAGATGCTGATGATACAGCCGATAATGCATATATCGAATCTAGGATAACTGATTCGGATATACTAGACTTATCTGAAACAAACCCTTTTGGTACTTAATATCATAGGCTACACTGTAATAGTAACACAATGTCAAGCACTTGTCAAGGATTTTTATAAATGATTTTTGGTCACGATTTTTATCACGGAACAATTAGAAGATATGTCATTATGTTTGGCAATATCTTTAATGATATGCAGATCAAAAGATATGATTCTTTGGGTGCTGTTGCGCAGACGCTGAATGTTCCCATTTCTTATGGCCCTAAACAAAAACAAATCGAAAGGGTGTTGGCAGATCCAGATTTTACTAGACCTGTTTCTACTATATTACCACGCATAGGATTTGCTATGTCAAGTATGGGATACAATCCCACAAGAAAACTAAATCCATTTTCTAAGTTTCAGGGAACACTGGACACAGTAAACTCAAATGTTCCCACGACATATGCTCCGGTGCCATATGATTTTAATTTCCAACTAAGTATTTTGACTAAGAATGCTGAAGATGGTACCCAGCTTATAGAACAAATCTTACCTTTCTTTGTACCTGATTATACGGTGACGATGAAGGTTTTGCCTGATGTCAATGCTACTATGGATATTCCAATAGAGCTTGGCTCCGTGACTTCTGATGATAGTTACGAAGGAGATTATGGTAGCAATAGGATATTATCTTGGGATTTAGATTTTACTGTCAAGGGATACTTGTTTGGACCTGTAACGACATCTGATTATATCACTAACGCAGAGGTTGCATATTTCCAGTGGGATGATAATGTCGCTACTGACACATACAACTATATTGGTGATGCGGGCCTTAATGTTACGGAGGTAATAACGTGAAGAAAACTGTAGACGAAAAGATAAGTGATTTCTTGAATATTGACAATGGTATCATCGAAATAAGCGAAGAAGATTTTTATACAGAAGAAAAGCCAAAGCAAGAAGTTGTTCATTCTAGCAAAGAAAATGAGAACGTAGAAGCAGACTATGAGTATGCCAGAAACAATCTCAAGGGGCTGATTGAGAACGGTAAGGATGTTATAACCAATATGATGTACCTTGCAAAAGAAACCGAGTCTCCAAGAGCGTATGAAGTTGCGGGGCAATTAATCAAAACGATTGCTGATACCAACAAAGACCTTTTAGACTTGTCGAAGAAAGTCAAAGATGTCAAGAAAGAAGATGCGAAAGATGCGCTGGCGTCTGGGGTTACTAACGTAAGTAATACACTTTTTGTTGGGAGTACTGCAGAGCTTCAGCAGCTAATTGGGAAAAAATAAATTATGGCAACAACACAGTATCTTGGTAATCAAAACCTAAAGGCCGCTGGTGTTGCAGTAAACTTTACTAGAGAACAGATCGAAGAGTACATGAGATGTGCTGGCGATCCTATTTACTTTATTATAAATTATTGCAAGATTGTAACGCTCGATCACGGATTACAACCGTTCGATTTGTATGAGTGTCAAAAGAATAAAATCAATATTATTCACGAAAATCGTAGAATTATTTTGATGGAAGGGCGTCAACAGGGAAAGACAACTACTTCGGCTGCATATATTCTTTGGACAACCTTGTTTTCCGCAAACAAAACGGTTGCGATCCTCGCTAATAAGGCTGCCGCAGCGCGGGAAGTATTATCTCGATATCAAGTTATGTATGAACACTTGCCTGTATGGTTACAGCAAGGTGTTACGACTTGGAATAAGGGTGACATAGAATTAGAGAACGGATCCAAAGTATTCACGTCCGCAACATCATCCAGTGCAATTCGTGGGCGATCCGTTAATATGCTATACGTAGATGAAGCAGCAATTATCCCCAATAACGTTGCAGAAGACTTTTTTACTTCTGTATACCCCACCATTTCTTCTGGTGAAACCACAAAGATTTTACTCTCGTCTACTCCGCTAGGTTATAATCATTTCTGGAAGTTCTGGAATGATGCGGAAGAAGACAGAAATGGTTTTGTAAATCTTTTTATTCCGTATTGGGAAATTCCCGGCAGAGACGAAGCGTGGGCAAACGAACAGCGCAGACTTCTGGGAGATCTAAAATACAATCAGGAAGTCTTGTGTAAGTTCCTCGGGTCAAGTCTGACATTGATTAACTCAGATGTTATATCACAAATGTCAGGCATTCCACCCACAATGCATAAAGATGGGTTGGATATATTTAAGGATCCAGAGGTTGGTCACGTTTACGTGTTGGTTGCTGACACCGCGAAGGGTGTTGGGGGTGACTATTCTGCATTTACTGTTATTGATATTACACAATCTCCATTTACAATATCTGCTAAATACCGTAACAATAAGATTAGCCCTTTGTTGTACCCTTCAGTTATACATACTGTTGCTAAACAATACAATGAATCATTTATACTAGTAGAAATCAATTCATCCGAGCAAGTTGCCCAAATACTACATAATGAATACGAGTATGAAAACTTACTTTTTATCAGTAGATCTAGCACTGGGCAAAAAATCAACAGCGGTTTCGGTGGATCTGGTAGAACAGAATATGGTATCACAACAGATAAAAAAATAAAACGCATTGGATGTTCTACATTTAAATCTTTGGTTGAGGAAAAGAAACTTTTAATAACTGATATGGATATCATATCGGAAATATCAACCTTCATAGAAAACAAAGGAAGTTATTCTGCAGATGAGGGATACCATGATGATTTGGTTATGACACTTGTTTTGTTTTCTTGGCTGTTCACCGATCCTTATTTTAAAGACCTAACTGATATTAATATACGAGAGGAGATGTATAAAAATCAGATAGAGGCAATAGAGAATAATGTTGCACCTGTCGGTTTTATAAATAATGGTTTGGAAGAAGAAAAGTATGTAGATGATAGCGGTCAGGTGTGGGATTTTGCCGAACCGTTGAAAGTTGAATTTTTATAAATAATAGTAGTAATCTGGAAAACAAACATTTTTACGTGATTCCTATTATAAAATCTTAACGGAGGAGAAAAATAATGGCAATTAACTTACAATCGCCTGGAATAAAAATTACTGAAGCGGATCAAGTCACTTCAGTAGGCTCGGTTGGAACTACCACAGGCGCTTCTGTTGGAGCATTTAGCTGGGGTCCTATCGACCAACCCACATTAGTAACAAGCGAAACTGATCTTGTTTCTAAATTTGGTGTACCTAGTATAACTAATAACGTAGACTTTTTATCTGCATCAAGTTATCTTGCATACTCAGCGTCACAGTACGTTGTGCGTGTTGTTGGTGATAATGCTTTAAACGCAGATTCTGCTGGATCCGGTACTCTTGTCAAAAACGATGACGCATATCTTGAGGCAACCTTAACTAGTTCTGGTCATTGGGTTGCAAAACACGCTGGTGTTTTGGGTAACTCACTTAAAGTTGTGATTTGTGAAAGTGCTACTGGTTTCGAAGATTCATCTTTCTCAGATTTTAAAGGTTTCTTTGATGTTGCGCCTGGAACTTCTGACTTTGCTACCGCCCTCGGCGGATCAAATGACGAACTTCACGTTGCAGTTATCGATGAAGATGGAAAGATCACTGGTGTGCCTGGCACACTTCTTGAGAAGTTTGAAGCTGTATCTAAAGCTTCTGACGCTCGCAAGATCGACGGTGGAACAAACTACTACAAGAACGTAATCAACAATACTTCACAGTATATTCGTTGGGCTAATCACGTTGCTACTGTTGCTGAAAAGACCGCAACAATCACGGATGCTGTTTTCTCGGTAGATAAAGTTACCTATACTTCTGCTGCTCACACACTTGTCGTTGGTGAAACAGTTGTAGTAACTGGTATTATTGATTCTGCAACTGGCGGTGAGTTTGATCTCACTGGTGCTATCACAGCTGTTACCAGTAGTACTTTTGAAATCGCCGCGACTGGAATCACAAACACTTATGTTTCTGGTGGTTTAGGTACAGTAGCTGCGCAATCATCAAACTGGGGAAATACTGCATCAGGAACAACATTTGCTGATGGTGGTGTCGCTTTGGTTCATATTGATTCGCTCGCCGGTGGTGCTGAAGGTGATGGGGTTGGTGATGCAGAAAGAATTGTTGGTATACAGTTGTTTGCTAATAAGCTGAATCTTGACGTTGATGTTATCATCTGCGGTCAAGGCGGAGCTACCGTAGTAAACGCAGCAATTACAATCGCCGAAGCGCGTAAAGATTGTGTCGCTGTATTCTCACCACAAAGAGCTGACGTTGTAAACTCTGCTGGTACAGAATCTACTAACATTGCTGCTTTCGCTGACACTATAAGTGCTCGTTCTACTTACGCAGTCGCCGATTCCAACTGGAAGTATGCTTTTGATCGTTACAACGATGTTTATACATATGTTCCTTGTAATGCTGATGTTGCTGGGTGTATTGCACGTACTGATGCTAATGGTGAGCCTTGGTTCTCTCCTGCTGGTTATCAAAACGGCCGTATCTTAAACTCTGTACGTCTTGCTTGGAATCCTACAGAAGCAGAACGTGACTCACTGTACAAGTTAGGTATCAATCCTATCTTCTCTCAGCCTGGTCGCGGAACTGTATTGTTTGGTGACAAGACTTTCACGCAGAAGAAAACTTCATTTAGCCGAATCAATGTTCGTCGTTTGTTCATCACTATCCAAAGTATTATTGGGGATGCTGCTGGAGACGTTTTGTTTGGTCAGAATGATGCAGCACAAAGAGCGTCATTTAGCAATCTTGTTGGATCATACTTGCGCACAGTGCAGGGTGGTCGAGGTGTTACTGACTTCCGCGTAATATGCGACGGCACTAACAATCCAGACTCTGTAGTAAATGCTAATGAGTTTGTATGTGACATTTTTGTCCGACCTATTGCTTCTGTTAACTTCATCCAACTGAACTTTACTTCAGTTGCCGGTGCCGCTGCATTTGCAGAGATCGGGGGTTAATTAAAAGTCAATAAGGAGATATAAAAATGGCATTTACATTACAAGACATGAAAACAGCAATTGGAGCGGGTGCCCGCTCCAATATTTTCGAAGTAACTTATAGTGGTGGTGGTCTTGATGGTGTGGCAGCAAACTTTTCGTTTTTGACTAAAGCGGCCGCACTGCCTAGCTCCACAGTGGGTTTGATCGAAGTTCCGTTTCGTGGCAGAAGACTAAAACTTGCTGGGGATCGAGTGTTCAATGAGTGGACTGCTACCGTCATTAATGACGAAAGCTTTGCTATTCGCGCAGCACTAGAAACTCATCAAAGTTCGTTTACTGATGTTGATTTCGAAGCGGAATCGCTTGGTGATCGAACCGCAGGAAGATCTACTCTCACAGTCTCTCAGCTTGACGCTGCGGGTGTTGCAGTAAGAACGTATAGTTTAATAAACTGTTTCGCTAGTGAAATTGGTACAATCGATTTATCCTACGATACTACAGATACTGTTGAAGAGTATACTGTTACTTGGACGTATGATTACTTCACCACGTTAGTAGCATAAGGAGAACGAAATGGCAGGATTAAAATTATCAAGCTTCAAAGGCGCGTTAGGCGTTGCAGCCAGACCTAACAATTTCTATGTGGACATTACTTTTCCCAACCAAGTTGGTGTTACTAATACCAACATCAGATATCTGTGTAAAACTGCAGCTATCCCAGCATTTTCAGTTGGTGTAGTTGAGATTCCACATTTTGGTGGTCGTAAAATGAAGGTGCCTGGCGACAGAACCTTCGCAGAATGGACCGCAACGTTTATTGCAGATGAAAAAATGCAACTTCACAAAGATATGGAAGCGTGGTTGCAATATATCAAAGCTTCAGATTACAGTCAGGAAGATTTGGCAGGAAGTGATACCAACGATTATCAAGGAACTATCAGTGTTATTCATACTGATCAAAGTGGTTCTGATCTGAGAACATATAATTTGGAAAATGCATTCCCAACAGAACTGGCTCAGTTAGACTTGTCATATGACAACTTTGACACAATTGCTGAATATTCGGTAACTTTCCAGTATTCACACTTGACAACCGAATAATAATCATATATTATATTGGTATAAAGAAGGAGGCAATTGCCTCCTTTTTTATTGGTTGAGTTTTTTCGTGTTATAAATAGAATAAGAAACTAATACATACAGGAAGCGACAATGGCATTTACATTATTTGGATATAAAATTGGAAAGGATGATGTTGAATCAGCAGCACTAAAATCTTTTGTTCCTCCAACCGACGATGACGCCGCAATAACCATTTCTGGTAACGGTGTGTATGGTACATATGTCGATCTTGAAGGAACCGCCAAATCCGGTAGCAGCTTAATTGGTAAGTATCGAGAAATGTCATCGCAACCAGAATGTGATGCTGCAATAGATGATATTGTTAATGAGTCTATTATTTATTCTGAGGATGACTACCCAGTGCAAATTATACTCGATAAACTAGAACAATCAGAAGCATTCAAAAATAAAATTAGAGAAGAGTTTCATCACACAATGAAACTTTTAGATTTCAATAATCAAGCATATGATATTTTTCGTAGATGGTATGTAGACGGAAAACTATACTACCATATGGTCATCGACGAAAAATCACCAAAGAAAGGTGTGAAAGAGATTCGTTATATTGACCCTCGGAAAATCCGTAAGGTTAGAGAAACCCCGAAGGATAAAAAAACTAATAACGTAAATGACACTTTATATACAAAACCTATAGAGTATTTTATCTATTCCGAAAAAGGCTTCCAAAAAGACGCTAACAATGGATTGAAGATTTCACCTGACTCGGTGTGCTATGTGCATTCTGGAATTCTTGACCATAATGGAAAAGATATTCTGTCACATTTGAGCAAAGCAATCAAGCCTTTGAACCAATTAAGGATGCTTGAGGATGCGACAGTTATCTATAGGATTTCTCGCGCACCAGAACGTCGAATTTTTTATATCGATGTTGGTAATCTTCCCAAGATGAAGGCTGAACAATACTTGCGCGACGTGATGCAGAAGTATAAGAACAAGTTGGTGTATGACGCTAACACAGGTGAGGTTAGGGATGATCGTCGTTATCAAACCATGTTAGAAGACTTCTGGTTGCCTCGTAGAGAAGGTGGTAGAGGTACGGAGATTACTACATTGCCTGGCGGACAGAACCTCGGCGAGATTGATGACGTATTATACTTTCAGAAAAAACTTTATAAATCGCTGAATGTACCGGCATCACGTTTGGAGGCCGATACAGGTTTTTCTTTAGGGCGTGCTTCGGAAATCACACGGGATGAAGTAAAATTCAGCAAGTTCGTTGGTCGATTGAGAATGCGTTTCTCGCACTTGTTTGACCGATTGCTGGAAACTCAATTATTATTGAAAGGTGTATGCACCAAGAAAGAGTGGTTGGAATTAAAAGAAAATATCAATTATGATTTCATTTCGGATTCGCATTTTATTGAGTTAAAAGAAACTGAAATAATGCGAGAAAGAATATCTATGCTGAACGATATGGATCAGTATGTTGGTAAATATTTCTCTCACGATTACATCAAGAAAAATATTTTGAAAATGTCCGAAGAAGACATTAAAGAGATTGGTAAAGAAATTGATAAAGAAGGTAGCGACGAAGAATACGAAGAAAGGATAGAAGATGAAAAACCTCAACCAAAAATTTCGAATGAGACGTTCGAATTTATACCGAAAGAGACTGAAGATCAAAGCGAGTTAGCTAAATCTATGTCAAAGTTTTTCGATAGTTTGGTAGAAGAGGGTAGCAATGATAAAGAAGAAAAATGATCCGAATTTGACCGAAGCTGTTAGTATAGCAACCTCTGTTGCATATACCAAGAAAGAAATTGACAAGCTTGAAAATAAAATTTTTCAGGTTATTGAAGATGTGCAGCCGGTACGAATTTTTGGGCTTGATGGTAAAGATGGTGCTGCCGGAGAACGCGGCCCTGTGGGTCCGAAAGGTGAAAGGGGTTTTATAGGAAACAAGGGAGATAAAGGTGATGCCGGAGAACAAGGATCGCAAGGACCACAAGGAGAGCGTGGAGAACGCGGTGAACAAGGTGAACAAGGACTTCAAGGTGTTGTTGGAATTGCTGGCGAGAATGGAGAACGTGGAGAGCGCGGACCCGAAGGACCACAGGGGTTAAAGGGTGAGAAGGGTGATAAAGGAAAGAAAGGGGATCGCGGAGAAAAAGGCGAGCAAGGCGAGCAAGGAATACATGGAGTTTCTGGTCTTGACGGTAAAGATGGAAAAGATGGCGAACCTGGCCAGAAGGGTGAGAAGGGTGACACTGGAGAAAGAGGAGAGCGTGGTGATGTAGGTCCTGTCGGAAACACAGGCCCACAGGGCGCACAAGGGCTTAAGGGCGACGCCGGAACTCCAGCCGACGAAGAGTCTATCAAGAAAGAAATTACGGAATTTGTATCGAAAACAGAAGAAAGTATAACAGATTTTGTTAAAAAAATTGATGATGAAATAAAAACCGCAGATAAATATGTAAAAGATTTTGAGTTGAAAGTCAAGCGCGATCTAGAAAAAAGCTTGAACGAAATGCGACAGAGAATCGCTAACGGCTGGGGTGGTTCTGGTGGTGGTGGTTCAGTTCGAATTTTAGAGAACGATGATGTAGAATTTAAAAAGAGACATCAAGTCGAAGGCGATTCTCTTTTAATCTTTGATGCATCAAAACAGAAATTTGTTTCTGAATCATTTAACGATATCATAGAGAGATTGCAAATAGGTATGGAACAACAATACGACAGATTAGTTGATACTGAAGGTGATTATACATATATTGGCGAATCCGTCCCAGGCACCGCGAGAGACGCCTCTACGTGGCGTATTAAACGTGTTTACGAACAAGGTGATGACTTAGAAATTATATGGGCCGACAACACAGCAGATTTTGCCAAAGTTTGGGATGACCGCGCAACTTACGAGTATAACTAATGGAATGTGGTGAATGCACAGAATGTTGTGAGTTATTACATATAGACTCACAGAAACCTCTTTTAGATGGTGAGATAGAATTAATTGCAATTGATTCACCAGCTGGTCAACTGTGCAATTACTGTGATAAAAATATAGGTTGTACGGTTCATGAAGATAGACCGTTGATATGCAGGACATATGAGTGCGCTTATACGCAACACGAAAGTGCACCAATTGAATTAAGGCCTGATAAATGTGGTGTAATATTTGAAAAGTTGGATGACAGTTTATTTGTCGGAACGATAAAACCAGATCGACCAATAACAGAATATGGGTCTAAACAAATTGATGCATTTAATCAACAAGGATATAATGTAGTACTTACAAAATATGATACACCAGAAGTAAAAGTTTTTTGTCGTGATGGAGATGTTCAACGTAATGTACTTTTAAAATTCGCAGAATATAGAAGAGTAGCAAATGGCTAACACACCGACAACTGATTTAACAGGCGGGCAAACTCTGTATGCAGACGGAACTACTGGGTGGGCAGAACTTCCCTCTTACAGTTCTGGTGGTGCTCCATCGTCAGAAACAGAGGCGTTCCTTCAAGGTACGGATTGTGTATCTCAACAAGTGGCTGCTAATAAAACTGGTGCTGCTTCTGGATTGAACTACGCCGTTGCAGATCCTACCGGATTCGTTGATGGTACAGATGTATTTTTCTTTTGGTGGCTTTTCCTGTTTCCCGGCGCTATTAATGCTTACAACGAAACGGTTGGACAAACTGCGCCGTCACAAAACTCGCCGGGAACTGCATCTGGATTTTTTATAGGCATCGGATCCTCTACTACTAATCATGATTGGTACGCAGTTGGTGGGTCAGATTATGGTCGTTATCCATATGGCGGATGGCAAAACGCAGCGATTGATCCGGGCCAATCTGCTTCTTTCACAGACGGACCTCCGGCGGGCTCTACATATTCAAACTTTGGATTTCTTCCTAACATAGCCTCTGCTCCGTCTCGTGGACAATCTCTTGTTGTTGATGCTATCCGTTACGGTAGAGGATTAATTCAATACACCGGTGGTTCACCTGCTGGAACATTTGATGACATTGCAGACACTAATGATACAGTTGCTAACAGATGGGGATTATTTCAAAGGGCTAGTGGTTCTTTCTTATGGAAAGGTAAACTTGAACTGGGAACAACTGCATCATCTCTTTTATTTACGGCACAAAATAGAACAATAAACATTGATGATACTCGACAAGTATATACGAATTTTAACGTGCTTGAAATTAATAACTCCGCATCGGTTATAACGTTTAATAATATCACAATAAACAAATTGCGTTATATTGACACATTATCATTCGATAACTCTAAAGGTAATTTTTTAGTAAATGACGGCGCAACTGTTAGTCTGGATGGTTGTACTTTTGGTGATATGAATACATTTGTATTTGGCGCTAACACTACAGTAGTTTCTACAGCATTTTTAAGATGCGCTCAAGTTACACAAGGAAGTGCCACAATAACATCATGCGATTTTATTAACGGTACAGGAACAATAAGTCTGTCAGTGGACAGTTTAACGGATGTGCAAACTTGTTCTTTCACCAGTGATGGTTCGAACCATGCAGTTGAATTAACAGGAACAGTTCCTTCGGAGTATACTTGGAACCACACTTCTTCAGGATATCTTGCCGGATCTCTTGGTGATTTTACTACGGGCACCAATGTCAATGCAACTCTTTACATAAACCCAAGTGCTACCTCAACAACAGATTTAATATTGAATATTCCTACAGGTATTACTGTTCCAAGTATTCGATTTGGGGCAAACTACAGTGGCACTGTTACTATTCGAAATGCACCGAAAACTATTGATGTTAACGTAAAAGATGAAGATGGGGTTAATGTATCTGGCGCATTTGTTTGGTTGAATGATGGTGTTATCACAATCTTTAATGGTACTACTGATGCTAGTGGTAATATCCCACAACAAAGTTATGTTGGTTCAAACAACACTACGCTTCGAGTAAGAAGATTTGGTGACCTGCCATTTGAAACAACTTTGGGCACTGCAACAGGTTCAGTATCACAACTAGTCACACTTATTAACGACAGACAGCAGGTTGCAGTACCAACGTTAAATAATACTTGGACTATTGATACTAGTGCTCAAACTATTACGATGACATCTGGCCCTACTCTTCCGTTTAGTGCTTACAGCGCAATTGATACTTCCCAAGATCTATACGAATTTGCAATGAATACATTTGCAGCTACTGCTTTTATGCAATTCCCTGAGCCTATCCAATCAATCACCAGAGTGCAATACGAATTCATCAATGGTTATACCTTTGGTGCAAAAGATAATGACCACAAGTTCTTATATGATGGTTCATACTTTGATAATGCTAATTCATTACTTTGGTCTAATGTCAAAACAATCGGTTCGGTAGAAACAGGAACAGGAATTTATATTGTTCAAGGCGTTGAAGCATCTGACGCTGCCTTGACTTCTTGGTGGCCTGACGGTAACATCGACGTTTTAGTTAAAGTAGAAGACGGCACATTTATTCAATCAACTGATGATACAGCAACCAATGTTGATGGTGGGGTTTGGTTGTTCGCAAGAGAATATGGCGATCTATATGACCACTTCTTTGCTGATCTATCCAATGGTGGGCAGAATATTGTCGCACTTTCAACTTTACCAGATTTGAATAATGAAACCGCTTCTGGTACGGTGGCTGGATATACAAACGTAACAACAACCTTTGGAGCAACCTCACAAGATATTGGTGATGGAAATGGTAATCAACCATATAGTGTTATTGTTGATTGTAGCGGTAGAACACTTAAAGAAGTTTATGAACGCACTAAATATATTACATCATTTGACTTCTCGCAGACAGTTAACGGCGACGATGGTTATGAATATCGTAATGCGAATGAAGCAAACTTCAGCAACGTAGATAATAAACAATCACCATTCGGTACATTTGCTGGTGGTCGTTTCTTTGGTGCACAAGGGGTGTGGTTAACTAACATAGCGGCCGCGGATATTACAAATTACCAGTTAATTGATAATAATGGTGTTGCACGATTCCCACCATTGCAGGTTACGTTTAGTTTGACCGGTTTGCAAGATGGTACTGAAATAAGAATATATCAAACATCTGATACTTCCGACGTTGCGGGTGTTGAGGATATAACTAATGGCACAGGAACTTCACCAACAACAGGAGTAACTACTTTAGGATCAACGAACGATAATACCTTTGTATATACTTACACATATGCATCAGATATTAATGTTTTTGTAGTGATATTTAACTTGAATTTTCAATCTTTAAGGTTGAGTAATATTATTCTAAATGATGAATCAACGTCTATTCCAATTACGCAAGTAATTGACAGGCAATACTTCAACCCTTAAACAACACAATATTATAAATAGTTTTGTTATAATATTAACATAAAATTAAAGGAGATTTCACATGGCATTATTTGTCGCTAGTGATGTAATCACAGATCCGGACGATCTAACAGCAACCGTTGATACTTCTGGTGCTGGTAGTAGAACTGCCGCAGATGAGATTCACATTGATACATTAAACAAACTCATCTATGTAGCGGTAGATACTGGTAATGGTATGACCGTATCTGGTCTAACACTCAAGTGTCTTTACTCGTTTCTTAAGGAACGATGGAAAGCTGACGCTAACTTAATTAAATTTCCGTTTCCAATGACTCCTATTACGGACGAACAGTTTGAATTCACAAACGGATGGAACTTAGATGATACAATTTCTACTGGTACTGGCGGCCTCGGTGGATCATCTGCAACTGGTGCAACTACTACGGGTTTGATTCGAACTGGTGGTTGGGCGGTTAACGCTGGTCCTGGCACAAACGACTCTGAACGTTGGATCAATGTAATTACTCTAGGTGCGTTGGATGTAAACGACCAAGTATATTATCGTCAAGTTGATGATACAACAACAGCGCCTACTAACTTTCTTTTGACTGGTCCAGTCAACCAAGCCGTACAATTCTACGTTGACACGAATGCCGATGGTAGTCCTGATACGGACAACTCTGGCTTCTTCGAAACGTTTATTCGTACATTTGGTAAAACATATGCACAAACAAACTTAGCGGACATCGGTGCTGCGGATGGTGTTACATATCAAGCATACCGTTTCCCACTTGTTAACACTGCTGATCCTAAGATAACACAGTCTAAGGCTGCCGCTTCTGGTGACCTTATTGCGATCGACACTCTCGTCGGCGATGGAACTACTGTCACAGTAACAACTGAAGCTGCTCACGGTTTGGCAACAAACGATGTAATAGATATTACTAGTGCGACTGAAACAGGGTTTAATAGTACTAATAATATTATTACTGTAACTGGAGCCACTACATTCACTTACGCGAATGTTACAAACGCTACTGAGGCCTCAGACTCACCCGCCTCTGCTTCTGGTTTTCAAACCAATAATATGAGCATTTCTTGGGCGGCTACTGGTGACAACACTCAACAAACTGGTTTCAATGACACCTTTGATTCAACTGGTGTTTCTGTTCCCGAAGCGTACTTTACTGTTACAATTGATGCCGATGTTGGTTCTACACAAAATCCTAACCCTACTGCTGAGAAAGTATATCAGTATGTACAGGCTCAGCTGGTCAAGACCGGCGATATCAACCTCAATACCAGTAATACTGGTGTAAGACGTGGTGATATTACCCCCCTGAAATTGCGATTTGTTGGAGACGATCTCTTTACTCTTGGTCAAGATGACGTTCCCGGCGCTGAAGACTTCGAAGGTGTTTACATTAATAACTTCGCTTCAGCCGACCAGAACAGATTGCACTTCTGGGGATATGGTTCAGAAGTTAATGCTGCGGCAACAATTACAGCAATTGCTAGAGCAACCAACGTAGTTACAGTAACAGCAACCAATACTTTCACTACCGGCGATTATATTACAATTTCTGGTGTGACGGGCGGTGCGACAAGTTTCAATGGAACGTTTGAATTGACAGGTGCTACTGGTTCTAACTTTACGTTTGCACAAACCGGAGGAGATGAATCTGGTACTGTTGATGCAAGTTCTTTGGCATCACCTGCACGATTTGATAATCTTACCTTCCCGTTTGTATCTAGCTTGACATTGAACTTTAACAGTAACCTTGTTTCTGATACTGATGCAATCTACCGTGTATTCTTTACCAACGACGATGATGGTGATAATACTGGAAGAGACTTTGGTACTGCAACTGCGATTATTGTTCAAGATCAAACTAACACGGACATTGCTGGTAACGCCACACAATCATCACTAACGTTCTCGTATGCATATGATGCAAACGTTCAACGTGGCACTGCAAGTGCTGCCAAAGATGCACCAATTACTATTGTTGCGATTGGTCTAGGAACTGCACAGTGGGTGTCTGCAACATCGACAATCCAACGTGCTGACTTAACGGTATCTCTTGTTGCTCCACTTGAAAGAAACTACGCTAACCCAGCGTAATAAATAGTAAGATCACGGGGGGATTCGTCCCCCCTATTTTTAAATATTGGGAATAATTATGAAAATTGATAGATACGAACTTCGAAATACTTGTTTTTCTATGAAGAAAGGCAAATCTCCTAAATATCCTCAATACATTGAACTAGTAGAACCGCTGATCGAAGAGAAGAATTGGTCATGGCATAGTTTCAATGATTTCTGGGACGTTGCTATTGTTAATAATGAAATACGAATTATTGCTTCTATAAAAAATCTATCTGAAGTTGAAACTGTTTGTGCTCAAAAACAGATGGCTGTAAAATTAAATGCTGAACCGGAATTTGATGAAAGACAAACCGCTATTATCGAATCTATGGAGGCACAATTCTTAGATGGAATTATGGACTGGACGAATTATAGAGATGAATGGATCGTAAGGCAAGATCCAGACAATAAAAGAATTCTTACAAAATTAATAAAAAGAGTACCTCAGCAAAAAGTTGAGATTACGCAAGAAGTTTTAGACTCTAAAATTGCAGAACAACTTGCGGAGACTTCGGGCAGCTCGGATACTGAAGAAGCTAGAGAATCTATAACACCTAAAATTCATGAAATAGTTTACTTAAAGTAATGAATATTACGAAGAATAAATAGAATGATAACAACGGAATTTAACAGGATCTAAAATGGCAGGCGAAAAGAGATATACTAGGATACCACCAGAGAGTACTGGCGACCGCGTGTACATGATACATACTGCCGAGATTGAATACAAAACTTTCAACTCGGTTGCTGGTGGATCTACAGACCATGTTTGGAAAGTCGGCGAAAGGTATGATATTGTTGGTTTTGGTGGCGGCGGCAAGGTTCATGTTCATGGTGTATTCGATAGGGGTAATGGGACTGGTATCCTTTCAGTTCATTATAATAAGACTGCTAAGTTTGACAATTTCGAACCGACACAAAACGCTGCAATTTCATATGATTCTCAAGATGTTGCTCAAGTCGATGTATTTTATGATGTGTATATCCCAGCACAAAACATTATGGGATACGACAATCCCGAATATGGTTGGGATATCGACCGATTTGGATCGGGGCAAGTAACTTTTGCGGAAGGCAACCCGCAAATCACTGGTATGGGTAGTCTTAAGATAAATGATGCCAGATTGCTTGCGTCTTATGACTTTTCAAAATCCAATCTTCCGAATGAGTTTGTAAACTCAAGAGAAGGTGGTAACGCAGTATCTAACACTTGGGATCCATTAACACGAGGAGTTAAACTTACTGTAGGAACAACCGCAGGAGAACGAGTAACCCATACGTCAAATCTTTTTCATTCTTATGAAGAAGGTACTTCAATGTTATTTGTTATGGCGGCTCGTGCTGATGTAGAAACCGGAACAGAAAATAACACAAAACTTTGGGGGGCATTTGACGCCACTGACGGGTTTTTCTTTCAAATAAAAGGATCCGACTCAAGCCCAGGCGGAAGAGCAACTCCGGCAGATGCAATTGGCACAGGACCAGGCTCCGCACTTCGAGTAGTACATCGTTTTACTTTTAATAATCAAGCAACAAAAAATCACGAAATTGTACAAAAAGAGTGGAACACAGATACCTTATTAGGCAACGGTGGTGCGAACAATCCATCAGGTATTAAACTTGATGTTTCTAAGATTAACACTTACTGGATTGACTTTCAATTCATGGGTGGTGGTCGTACTCGTTGGGGTGTATTTTTTGAAGGACAACGTATTGTGTGCCACGAAATGTACCATCACAATGGTATTGGTATCGGCACACAAAACAATAACCCGATAGGAAATCCAAATCGTCCAGTTTGTTGGGCTCAAGCAAATTATGGTACTACAGGAAGTTCCTCAGAATTTTATGCATATGGTGCTGGTGTCTTTATCGAGGGGGTTACAGATCCACTTCGGGCGTCAAAACAGATCAGTAAATCGTGGGATACAAAACATTTCGGCCGAACAGACTTAGAACCTTATTGGAGAACTAAACAAACTAGAAATGGTTCCACCAGTTTTCCAGCAACGCTGAAGTCTGGTACTGCCAGTTCGGGAACATCTACCCAGTATCACGGGTCATTATCACCAATCCAGTTCTTATCAAACGGTGACGAGAATCACTCGATATATCAACCACTATCTTTCGAAGTGTCTTCATACGACATCAGAACGGGGAATGCAGTACCAGTAGAAATCAGATTATTTTATGGTTGTATTAATCGGGGGTTTGATTTTGGTAGTCCGTCCATATCTTCTCCTACTGTGATAGTTGATGAAAGTGCAGACCATTTGGCACACCTTCAAGAGATTGGACAATTTGTTGTTCAAGGTGATGGTCTGTTCAGGTTTGATCTTTTGTCTGACAACTTCCAATACGGTACAGTAAGAAATCTTTCTGACCAAAGCCTTTCTCGGGCTCTGCACCCCATTGCAAGTTGGAAGAGTGTCGAAGATAAGTATACGACAGGGCATTCTACAGTTCTTATTGATGTGGGACCCCACCCAGTATTTGGTGAATCCAAACATTATTTTGCGGACACTCAGCCAGTTGTAATTCGTGAAACAGATGGTGACCAAGATGTTGCAACTGTTCTCGGTACAACTTTTACAGGTAAGACGGCCGGTGGTTCAGGTTATGCTAGCCAAGACCAAGTAGATAATCCGAATGATTGGTATTATTTGTCGTATGTGACAAGAAGCCAGGCTTGGTTGTATAATTCTCAAGCAGACATCGCGGATGATCGTCTTGTTCGAACTCTTGCTGTAAATAATTGCACAAGTTTGGACATTGGACAGAAATTAACTGTCACCACAGGAAGTCATACTGCTTTTATTATGAAGATTGATGTTGACAAAGGAGTTGAAGATGCTAATGTAATTGCGGCGTCAACAGCATCAAATGGTGTTGAATATCAAATCGTCACTGTTGGTGGTACTGATTATACAACCGCTGCTGGTGCATCCCGAAATGTTCCCGGCGAAATCTTTACTGCGACCGCAACAGCCCCATCGGGCGGAACAGGAACTATTGTTGCAACATCTAATGCTGGTACGGTTGCTATCTGTGGCAGAAGTGCTGCTGAAGCATCCTACACCGGAGCATTTACAACAGATGGTGGTGGTAGTGGTACTATAGCATCTACTGCAACTAATGCCAGTTTGGCGAACGATTATTGGACATCATTAAAAGCATTAACTTACACCGATTTAGGTATGGGTGCAGACGTAGACATTACGACTGGTCTTGCGTTATACGCTAGCCCCCCACCACGAGCGGTGTGGACGTTTATGGCCAAACACCTTGATAGCAATGAAGAAGATGCTGATGGTGATGCTTTAGCGGTGGATTGGAACAACGTTAGGTTAAACTGGTCTATCTATTGGCGAGAGCGCACACAGTAATGCCATCTATTCATTTCAACTATGGATCGTGGTGGAACTGGTTACCAACAGATGAAGGTGGTTACCCAAACCAAAAGGTATCATTTGATGGATCCAACAAAATCATTTTTGTTGCAGAAGGTATCACGGAACTTGATGTGAAAATCGATTTGTACTCTGCGTGGAAAGAGTGGTCGATATATTCTCAGGAAGCGGGCACAGCATCAACATGGCCAAAAGCGTTTACGGCTGTTGGGGGTGACCCTATTACTCAGACACAAGACTTGGGTACCACCTACTTCTTGGAAAATGGATGGAGGATACAACCTGCTTCTAGTGGAACGTCGTATACTCTAACTATTAATGGCAACATATATACTAGAGAGGCTGGGGAAACGCCGTTTCGATTTGCGAATGGTGTTTCAGTGTCGTTGGTTAGATCTAACATCGTTGATTTGATTACGGTAGAAGCGCTTGCGGTTGCGATTACAGAAGCTGATATTGATAATATTTCTAATGCAGCAGCGGATAAGGTTTGGGATGAATTGCTCACTGATCATCAAATAGAAGGAAGTGCTGGTAAGAAGTTGAAAGACAATATCAAGAAAAACCAGTATATTGCGTTGAGTTAGAATATTGAATTATTATAAATAAAGGAGAAAGTGATATGAGTGAATTTGATTTAAATGCTGCTGTACAAGCAGCCAAAGCGGAAGATGTTTTATCTTTTAAAGATGCTATCGCCGCAGCAATCGAAGACAAAGTATCCAATAACTTGGAACTCAAAAAAATGGAGCTGGCCGGAAATATTTTCAAGTCGGATGAGCCGGAAGCAGAAGTTGATCTTGAACTGAACGCTGAAGAAGAAGCCGAAGAAGAACCAGATCTGGCTCAAGAGGATGATACAGAAATCCCAGAGGAAGAATAAATGAAAACTTTTTTAGAATTCGTTACATCTGAACAACCTACCATAGAAGAAGAGATTGCTTCTATGGTAGATGATGAGCGCGGTCAACAAGCACTTGTTGCTCTATATAACAGCATTAACGAAGAGAACAAAGATAAGTTTAGAGAACGCTTAGATACTGATACAGAGAAACTCGTAATGTTTGCTCTGTCTAAATTTGAAGAGTAACTAAGGTGTTTTTAGAAAAACTTTTATGGATTGTATGTGGGTATGCCACAGAGTTGTTCGTGGGGCAATATGAAATCCTTTAAACAGTTTTTAGAACAAAAATCTCCAAATTTTGTAGCGAAGCATGCATATAAATATAATAAATCTTCGGTGCAAAAAGACAAAAAAAAGGAGATTAAGAAAGGTTATACGAAACATAAAGGGGCACAACAATGAGACTCATAACTGAACTTAACGAAACAGTTAGTTTCGTAACAGAAGAAAGAGAAGATGGTAAAAAGGATATGTTCATTGAAGGTATCTTTATGCAAGCCGACATTGCAAATCGGAATGGGCGCATGTACCCTTTTAGTGTTTTAAATAAAGAGACTGAAAGGTATAACGAAGAATACGTAAAAAAAGGTCGCGCTTTTGGTGAACTCGGACACCCCGAAGGGCCAACAATTAACTTAGAGCGCGTTAGTCATCTTATCAAAGATCTTCGTGCAGAAGGCTCCAATTTCTACGGGAAAGCAAAACTTTTAGATACTCCATACGGAAACATTGTTAAGAATTTAATCGGTGAGGGTGCGCAGTTTGGTGTATCTACTCGCGGAATGGGAACTCTCGAAGACACTAAAGAGGGTTACAAGGTTGTTTGCGATGACTTCCATCTCGCAACAGCAGCAGATATCGTAGCAGATCCTTCTGCGCCAGACGCCTTTGTACGAGGTATTATGGAAAACAGAGAGTGGATTTGCGTTGATGGTCATTGGATGGAAAAACAAATAGAAGAGTCTAAAAAAATTATTAAGAAAGCATCCACAAAACAGCTCCGAGAAGCAAAGTTAAAGATTTTTGAAAACTTTCTTCGTCGGCTATAATCAAAAACCGTATTATTATAAATAACTTAATAATTGACTCAAAAATTATAAGGAGAATCGTATGACAGCAGAAATTCAACATGAACTAGAGGAAAACACTGTTGAAACAGCGGTAGAAGAAACTACAGAAACGACGGAAGTTGTTGAAGAGCAATCATCTATTGACGTTGATTCATTGTTTTCTGGCGAAGAATTGTCAGAAGAATACAAGTTAAAGGCCAAGTCTATTTTTGAAGCCGTTGTAACTGAGCGAGTAAAAGAAGTTACTGCAGGCTTGCAAGAAGAGTTTGACCAAAAATTAGAAGAAGAAGCTGAAGCCTTTTCTGAAGGTTTAGTATCTAAAGTCGATGAGTACTTAGAGTATGTTGTTTCCGAGTGGATGGAAGAAAACAGACTCGCAGTAGATCATGGTATTCGTGCTGAAATGGTAGAAGACTTTATGTTAGGTCTTAAAAATCTTTTCGTAGAACACTATGTAGAAATCCCCGAAGACAAAGTTGACGTAGTAGAAAACTTTGCAACACAGGTTGATTCTCTGAAGGGTGAACTTGACAAAGCAGTCAACACAAACAACGAACTCGCCGAGCAGTTGAGAGTGTTGAAGAAAGAAAAGGTTGTTGAAAATGTCTCTGAAGGTTTGACCGAAGTACAGGTTGAGAAATTCAAGTCTTTATCAGAAAATATCGTTTTCGAATCCGAAGAAGATTTCTCAGATAAGGTTGGGATGATCAAGCAGAAGTATTTTTCAGAATCTAATGATAATTCATCACAAGCGCCGAGTCTCACCGAAGACTCTACCGAAGAGTTGACAGAAAGTCTCAGTTCATCATCGATGAACGCTTATGTTAACAGTCTTTCACGCATTGTTAAAAGTTAATTTTTTATAAATAATAACAGAGTTTAGAATTTACTCAAAGGAGAAAACTATGTCAACAGATATTTTACAAAAAAAATGGGCCCCTATTCTTGAGCATGCAGATTTGCCAAAGATTACGGACTCTCACAAGCGAGCTACTATTGCTCAAATGCTCGAAAACCAAGAGCAAGCCATCCGCGAAAGTCAGTCTGGTGGGTACAGTGAGCAAACTTCACTGTTAGAAGCACCAACTAATGCTATGGGTGCTTCTGCAGCTGCTGGGGGCGATTCTGGTAACATCAATTTTGTCGATCCAGTAATGATTTCACTGATTCGTCGCGCTATGCCAAACTTAATTGCTTATGATATTGCTGGTGTTCAGCCTATGTCAGGTCCTACTGGTTTGATTTTCGCAATGAGCGCAAGGTACTCAAGCCAAACTGGTGATGAATCTTTTTATGACGAATCTGATACAAACTTCTCTGGCCAGAACGCAGCTCAGGACGCGCCAGGCGGTGTTGTAGCAACAAGCACAACAACAGACCCGTTTGCAGCTGCTGGGTACACTAGCGCTGGTGGTATGACTACAGCACAATCCGAAGCACTCGGTGACGCGGCTGGTAATCAGTTCGCTGAAATGGCATTCTCTATCGAGAAAGTTAGTGTTGTTGCTAAGAGCCGCGCTCTGAAAGCAGAATACACGATGGAATTAGCACAAGATCTTAAAGCTGTTCATGGTTTGGACGCCGAGTCAGAACTTGCTAACATTCTGTCAACGGAAATTCTTGCTGAAATCAACCGCGAAGTTGTTCGTACAGTTAACTTTGGTGCCAAGCTTGGTGCTGCTGATACTGCTACTCCAGGCACATTTGACCTTGATGTTGACGCTAATGGCCGTTGGTCAGTAGAGAAGTTCAAGGGTTTGATGTTCCAATTAGAGCGTGAAGCAAACCAAATCGCTAAAGATACTCGTCGTGGTAAGGGTAACATCCTCATCTGTTCTTCTGACGTTGCTTCTGCACTTCAGATGGCTGGTGTTCTGGATTACACTCCTGCTTTGTCTAACAGCCTTCAGGTTGATGACACTGGTAGCACGTTCGCTGGTGTATTGAATGGTCGCGTAAAAGTTTACATCGATCCATACTTCCAAGGATCTGCTGGTAGCCACTATGCAACTATGGGATACAAAGGTTCTTCATCATACGATTCTGGTGTATTCTACTGCCCTTACGTTCCTCTCCAGATGGTACGTGCGGTTGGTCAAGATAGCTTCCAACCAAAGATCGGATTCAAGACTCGCTACGGCATGGTCGCTAATCCTTTCTCACGATCTGTGCAGGGTGCTGCGGATGTATCTGATGGAACAATCACTTCCGGTACTAATGCTTACTACCGCAAGTTCAAGATTGTCAATCTTATGTAAGATTAAGTCATCATTAGAAATGACATTCAAGGGGGCTTCGGCCCCCTTTTTTTGTCTTATAAATATACATATCATTAATAAGGTAATCAAAACAAATGGCGACTCCAACCAACACAAGCTTTCTTGCAAATAACAAATATCAATTTGTTATAGATCGTTTACCCAACTTTACCTTTTTTGTGCAAGGCATAAACATGCCTTCTCTAACTATGAACCCTGTGCAGACAAACACACCATACACACAGTTGTATCAGCCTGCAAATCAGTTGACATATGAGCAGTTACAGGTCACCTACGTTATAGACGAAGATATGCAATCGTGGTTTGAAATTTACAATTGGATGACAAATCTCGGTAACCCAACGTCGCTTGACAAATTGGGAATACTAACAACAGTCGCGGGCAAAGAAAATAGTGTTGTTTCTGATGCAAGTTTATTGATTAAAACAAACTCAAACAATGACAATATAAATGTGCAATTTTATGATATCTTTCCTATGGAACTTACGGGGTTTCAAATGAGTTCTGCCGAAGGTCAAGATTTTCAAACAACATCTGTTACATTTGCTTACACTTATTTTACTGCAACTAAGTTGACAACACCTTAAAAATATGGTATAATAGTATGCCTACTTATATTATGGAGAATATATGACGCTCGATGAAATTATTGATGAGTGGAGAAATGATTGTCAGTTGGACTCTACCGCGCTTGGCGCAGAGTCTCTGAAGATTCCAGTTCTACACAGCAAGTACATGAAAATATACTATGAGGAAAGACGCAGACTAAAAGCGATAGAATTTCAGATTAAAGATTTGCAGTTAGCAAAGCACGAATACTACACAGGTAAAATGTCCGAAGAAGAACTCCGAGAGCGTGGCTGGGAGCCATTCGAAAAAATCTTATTGAAATCCGAATCCGAAATGTATATGCAATCAGACAAAGATATCATACAGACCAATATTAAGACAGTAAACCAAAAAGAAAAAATGTCTTTGTTGGAAGAGATTGTGAAAAATTTAAATCAGCGCAATTTTCAAATCAAAAATGCGATTGATTATATGAAGCTAACGGGTGGTGAGTTGTAGTGTCAATAATAAAGGTATCAAAACTAAACGAAGTGTATGCATACATCCATTGCGAAAAAGGCGAAGGTATGGAGATAAGCGAGCACTTTACGTTTATGGTTCCTGGCTATAAGTTTATGCCAGCATACCGCAATAAGATATGGGACGGTAAGATAAGACTATATCATTCATATAATCAAACACTCTATTATGGTCTAATACCATACCTAAAAAAGTTTTGTGATGATAGGGGGTACACCTTCGAGGTGGATCGTTCGGTGGATGCTGACGAAGATTTTTCTGTAGAGGAAGCCAGAGAATTTATAAAAACTTTGCAGATGAAACTTGATCCTAGAGACTATCAGGTTGATGCCTTTGTTCATGCCATAAGAAAGCGGCGAGCGATGATGCTGTCTCCAACTGCATCCGGCAAGTCATTGATAATCTACCTTGTTACCCGTTTCCTCGACGGAAAGACTTTGATTATTGTTCCCACAACATCTTTAGTATCTCAGTTAGAAAAAGATTTCTATGAGTATGGATATGATTCGCAGAAATATGTTCACCCGATTATGTCCGGCGCAGATAAAAATACAGACAAGCCAGTAGTAATCTCCACATGGCAGTCTATCTATAAACAAAAGAAGGATTGGTTCGATCAATTTGACGTTGTTATCGGAGATGAGGCTCACCAGTTTAAAGCAAAATCTTTGACAACAATCATGACAAACCTTGATGGATGTTCATACCGGTATGGCTTTACTGGAACTCTGGACGGAACTCAAACTCATAAGCTGGTGCTGGAGGGGCTGTTCGGTCAAGTCGAAAAAGTTACAACAACAAAAACGCTAATGGACCAAGGTAATCTTGCGGAGTTTAAGATAAAATCTCTCATACTGAAGCACACTAAAGAAAACTGTAAGTTGGTGAGTAAATACAAATATCAAGAGGAAATCGACTATCTGGTTTCTAGCCAATCAAGGAACAAATTTATCACAAATCTTACGCTATCTTTAGGGGGAAATACACTTCTTTTGTTCCAATATGTAGACAAACACGGGAAAATGTTGTATAATACCATATGTGAAAAAGTTGATAAAAACAGAAAAGTGTTTTATGTGTCAGGAGAAACCAAGGCCAGTGTCAGGGAAGATATTAGAGGGATAGTGGAAAGTGAAAGCAACTCCATCATTGTGGCTTCTTTCGGTACGTTTTCTACTGGTATAAATATAAGGAACTTGCACAATGTAATCTTTGCTTCGCCCAGTAAAAGTAAAGTTAGAACATTGCAGTCTATAGGAAGGGGATTAAGATTAGGTGACAATAAAGAGTATGCTACCCTATACGATATTGCTGACGATCTGACACATGGGAAAAAACAAAATTACACGCTGCAACATTTTGTGGAAAGAATGAAAATATATAATGAAGAAAAGTTTGATTACAAGATGTATCAAATACAACTGAAAGGTTAGAATATGGAAATTAATAAAATAATCAAAACCGTAAGTGGCGACACTATAGTTGCACAGATACTAAGTGAAACTATATCTTATGTCGAAGTGAAGAATCCTTTTAAGATATATTCTACGTTTGATAATCAGAACATGAAGTTAGAAGTTATCCGTTGGGATTGGGCATCAAGATTTGATCAGCCTTTCAGAATATACAAAACGGCAATCGTTTCTGTTTCTGACCCAACATTTAATCTGGAAAAGTCATATGTAGAAGTTGTAGATAATGAACTACACTTTTATGAGAAGAAGAAAGCTGAAGAAGCTATAGATGAGTTTGAAGATTTTGATAAAAAGGATATACATTAGAAATACCCTTATGGATAGGCTACACTGTTATTTAACCACATTGTCAAGGAAATGTCAAGTACTTTAGGAAAATATTATGAAAAAAGATAAGCCATTGAAGCATTACGTAGACAACCAGCTGTTCTTAGAGAACATGGTCGTGTATAGAAACTCCGTATTAGCAGCTAGGGAGAACGAGATGCCTAGACCTAGAGTGCCTGAGTATATTGGCTCCTGCCTGTTCAAGATAGCAACGCATCTATCACGCAGACCAAACTTTGTCAATTATACCTTTCGAGATGATATGATTTCGGATGGCGTAGAAAACTGTCTATTGTATATCGACAACTTTAACCCCGAGAAATCAAAAAACCCATTTTCATATTTCACGCAGATCATATACTACGCATTCCTAAGAAGGATTCAGAAAGAAAAGAAACATCTATACATTAAGTATAAGAGCATGGAAAATGAGGTCATCAATACGCTGATTCAAAACTTGGGTGAGGATCACGTAACCACTCAGCTCAATGGTATGATGCACGATGCATACAGCGAAGAGTTCATTGCAAACTTCATCCAAAGCTTTGAAGCAACCAAGAAAAAGAAATCAAAAAAGAAGTCTTGACATTGTTGTTATATTAGTCTATAATATACAATTAACTTAGAAATGGATTTATTAAATGAAAGTGTGCCTCTTAGGTGATACTCATTTTGGTGTACGTAACGATTCGTTGGCGTTTCATCGATACTATGACAACTTCTACACAAACCAGTTCTTTCCTTATATAGAAAAACATGGTATTAAAACAGTTATTCAGCTGGGTGATTTGTTTGATCGCAGGAAGTATATCAACTTTGTTTCTCTGTCAGAAAGCCGCAGGTATTTTTTTGACAGGTTACAGGAGTTTGATATTGATTTTCATGCGTTGATTGGCAATCACGATATCTTCTGGAAAAATAGTGTGGAAGTAAACTCTCCAGATTTGTTACTTCGAGGTTATGATAACATTACTCTGTGGCAGGGGCCGGGTTCTCTGACCGTGGGTAATACGGTGTTTGATATGATACCTTGGATTTGCAAGGATAATCAGGAAGAGATCTTCAACTTTATTGATAGAAGTAACTCTCCATTTTGCATTGGTCATTTTGAGTTGGCTGGTTTTCAGATGATGAAAGGTATTCCGTCTCACGATGGTATGAACTCCGATTTTCTTGATCGATATGATTCTGTATACAGTGGGCACTTTCACACACAATCTCAAGTGGGCAAGATCCGCTACTTGGGAACTCCATACGAGTTGTTTTGGAATGACTATAACGATCCTAAAGGGTTTTGGATATTTGATACTGATACCTCTGAGATCGAGTTTGTAAAAACGCAATATAATATGTTTCAGAAGATTTACTATGACGATTCTAAGGATATGCCTGATATTGATTTTGATGACTATGCAGATTCTTATGTTAAGATTGTCGTACTGAATAAACAAAGTCCATATTTATTTGACAAACTGCTCGATGAGCTGTATAATGTAGATCCTGCAAACATTTCTGTGATAGAAGATTTTGCGGATGAAACTCTTGGTGATATAGATTCTGAGTTGATCGATCAGGCAGAAGATACTCTGACGATTTTATCTAACTATATTGACCAACAAAACATTGATGAATCTGAGGAGGTAAAAACTCTTATGCGTGAATTATATGTTGAAGCATTATCTCAGGAGACTATTGCGTGATCGTATTCAGAACATTAAAGTATAAAAACTTTTTGTCTTCAGGAAACTATTTCACGAAAATTGAACTGGACAAAGAAATTTCCACCCTGATTCTTGGTGCTAATGGCTCGGGTAAGTCTACCATGCTAGATGCTTTGTGTTTTAGTTTGTTTGGTAAGCCTTTTCGGAATATCAATAAGCCACAATTGGTTAACAGCATCAACCAAAAAAATGCGGTGGTTGAGGTTGAGTTTGATGCTGGTAATAAATCCTATCGTGTTGTTCGTGGTATGAAGCCTAACATCTTTGAGATTTATTGTAACGGCAAGTTCTTGAATCAAGACGCTGCAGTAAAAGATTATCAAGATACTTTAGAAAAGGTTATTCTGAAACTGAATTACAAGTCATTCACACAGATTGTGATATTGGGTAGTGCCTCGTTTACACCTTTTATGCAGTTGTCTGCGGCTGACCGTAGATCTATTATTGAAGATTTGCTGGACATTCGAATTTTTACCACTATGAATTCCTTACTAAAGGAAAGACACTTAAAACTAAAAAACGAGGTGTCTAACACAAAATATAAATCAGATTCTGTTGAAGAAAAGATTGATGTACACAAGCAATATATCGATGATATCACGAGAGATAACAAAGAAAAGGTTGCTGTTCTGCAAGAACAAATTGATGATGAGCAGATTCAGATAGAAAAGCGCAAAGATGATCTTGATAGTTTGGAGTCTGCTCGTAACTCACTGCAAGAAGACGTAAAAGTCGCCTCGTCGGTTTCCGATAAACTAAAAAAACTAGAAGATGTTCGTAAAGATCTAAGCCGTACCGTCAAGAAAATTGATAGTGAAATTTCTTTTTATGAGGGTAACGATGAGTGCCCTACTTGCAAGCAGGATATAGACGGTGTTTTTAAGTCTAGTGTGCTTTCTGAGCGGGCAAATAAAAAGATTCAGGTGAGCGAAGGTTTGTCAGAACTGAAGTGCAAGCATAAGTCTCTGAAAGAGCGTATGGAGTCTATCAATGAATCTATGAATAAAATCGACAATTTACAAAAACGAATTGTTAGTCTACAGAGCGAAAACACGGCATCCCAGAAATATATTGGTTCACTACAACACGAAATTTCTAGATCAGAATCGGCTAAAAATAACATCAAAGAGCAGCAAGAAAAGCTTGCCAAATACGAACAGGAACTGCTTGATATCGAGGATAATATCCGCATAATGCTCGATGAAAAACATCATCAGGAGATTGCATCTACCTTGCTCAAGGATACTGGAATTAAAACTAGAATCATCAAACAATACATTCCGATTATAAACAAGTTGGTGAATAAGTATTTGGCGTCTATGGATTTCTTCGTGAACTTCAATCTTGACGAAGCGTTCAAAGAAACTATCAAGTCTAGGCACCGCGATGACTTTTCGTATTCTTCCTTCTCTGAGGGTGAGAAACAGCGGATTGATATGGCACTAATGCTGACTTGGAGAACCATTGCAAAACTCAAGAACTCAGCTAGCACAAATATTTTGCTTTTGGATGAAGTCTTTGATTCTTCTCTCGATAATAATGGAACAGAGGATCTTATGAAACTTCTCAATATGCTAGAAGCGACTAATCTATTTGTTATTAGCCATAAGGGTGATATCCTGCAAGACAAGTTTGCTGATGTTATGAAGTTCGAAAAGCACAATAATTTTTCTCGGATGGTAGAGCAATGAAAGCGTGGCAGCATGGGTACGATCTAGATTATCTAAAAGATATAGAAAAATTGTTTGATGACTACAATCAGTATACTTTATCGCCTTTTGCTAAGTACAAGAAAAATAACATTGCGGAGTCTTTACACAAGAACAGGCTGATATTATTAGATGATGCGCGTTTGGAAGTTGCCGAGTCTAAAGCTAAGTCTAAGATCAAGGTGTATGGTAATACTGTGCTGGGTGAGAAGCTATCCGGTGATATTACTATATCAAAGTTGTCGGGTAACATTTCTACACTGAAAAATAAAATTAATGAGTACACTGCAGACTGTTGGCTATACGTGTGGGCAGAAAATAATTCGCACGTTGAGTTGGCGAAGGAATGTGGGTTTTGTGAAGTTGGACCTAAGATTACTTCATACGGAGAAATCTATAAGATATATTATCGGGGCGAGTCGAGAGAGTTTCCTGAGATAGACCCTGTTGAGTTTGTTGGTATCAAAAAAGTTGATAATGTTGATGGGGATTTAATTGAGTCGATACGATCTAAACTGGACAAACTACCCGAGTTTACAAATCATTATAGCAACTATAACAAAGGAAAGTCTTGGTCTGCATTATCTTTGCGCGGATACACCGATGACCCTGCGTTTATCACTAAACCTTCCGAGATGTCGGATGCGTGGAAAAAAGATCACGTAGGTATTGACTTTACCCTACAAGATAGTGTATTATATAATCTGTTCCCTGAAGTGAGGGATCTGATAGAACCTTACGGTGATGATGTTCATCGTGTCAGATTTATGTTATTGAAACCTAAGTCTGGTGAATTGAGTCGCCATACGGATCAAGTTGACCCCGATTCTGGTGGCTCTTTGGGGAAGTTGGCACGATTACATTTTCCTATCGTAACAAATGATATGGTTATGTTTACAGTCTGGGATACTGATGGAGTAGAACAGAATGTTAGTATGAGTGTTGGTGAGTGTTGGTTTCTTGATACGAGGAAGCCTCACAAAGCAGTGAACTTCGGTTCCGAAGACCGAATACATTTAGTTGTTGATGTTGTGACTAAGGAATCTTTATATGGAAAACTTATTGGTTGATGATTATTTAAAGTTGCTTGCTGGTTGGCAAGATCCAAACCCCGCGCCTGTGATAGAGGAATATGATGGCGTATCTGTAGTGCGTGATGACTTACTAAACTATGGTAGTAAGATTAGATTTATTGATTATTTTGTTGGTCACGCAGAAGAAAACAGAGATGTGGAAGAGTGGGTGTTTGGGTCTTGCCCCGCAACTGGATATGCACAGATAAGTTTGCCTGTAGTATGTTCTAAGTATGGTAAGAAAGCAGTTTTGTTTATGGCAGAGAGGAGTATGGACAAACTCCACAACTACCAGAAGCGGGGGATAGAACTCGGTGCTGAATATCACTGGGTTAAGATGGGAATGCTCAATGTTACACAATCCCATGCGCGTAAGTATGTAGAAAAGTCTCCATCTACACGCCGAGTTCTACCCCTTGGATTGGAACACGAAACTGTTCTGGCTTCCATCATAAAAGTCGCTCAGGATTTACCTATCAAACCAGACGCGGTGTGGTCTGTAGGATCGTCCGGTACTCTTAGCAGGGGATTGCAGTTGGCGTTTCCTGATGCAGAAATCCATGTTGTTCAAGTTGGGCATACAATGAAGGAGAATGAAATAGGTAGAGCAATCCACCACATTTCCCCTTATAAATTTGATCGTCCTGTCAAGGAAAAGGAGATGCCCCCGTTTCCTTCAGCTCCTACCTACGATGCTAAAGGTTGGAAGCCTATGATGGATTATTACGAGACTCACGATAAACCACAAAATATTTTGTATTGGAATGTTGCTTTTTAGGAAAAACTGTGTTATAATATGCATTCAACTGGAGATTATATTATGCGAAGATTTAAGATTTATACTGGGCGGTATGGTGGTGAACTTACTATTGGTAGGATTTCTCAAGAACTTTTTGATAATTTAAAGTATGCAGATGAAGATGTTATTATCGAGAATTTTGATGGCTGGGATTCTGATTTAGCATGGCATGACATTGATGATATCGAACATATTAGCGGACCTTTTGCTGATAATGAATATGATGTTTTCGAAGTAAATTCTGAAGACGAGGAGATTGCCGAAGTAGGGCGATTTAGATACAATGGTCTGTATGCCCGTGAAGCATATTTGTATGATATCAGTGCTCATGCTGCACGCCCAGAAGGTGCACCTGCACCAATCACACCAGAACTGCAACCGGTGCTTCATTTCTTTAGTGAGGAGAAGGGTGGGTTTGGTGAGGTTTATATTGAGACTGAAGGTGACTTTGACCCTGCTAAGTTGTGTATCGGTACTGTCGAAACGGATCTGGCTGAGATCATTGATGAGTACTACTATGATGGTAAGCAAGTGGAACCGGACCTAGATTTTTGTGATACTGTGGGTAAAGGTTACTATGCCAAAGTCGGGGCTATGAATATGGAATGGCACGATAATCGATCCAACTATGGTCCTGATAGTGAGTTCGTTAAAGAAGCTTTGGAATACTATGAAGAATAAATTTATTGTTGCGTATATGAAAGTTGCAAAAACTTTCGCTGAGATGAGCTACGCCAAGAGAGCTAAAGTTGGTGCTATCATTGTTAAGGATGATAGGATTATCAGCATTGGGTATAATGGTATGCCTTCCGGTTGGGATAATGACTGTGAGTTGCAAGTTCTGCCCAGCTGGGCGGGCAGCATAAATGACATCCCCGAAGAGGATCACGACACTTATGTGACATATGTTTCCAAACCAGAAGTGCTTCACGCAGAGGCTAATGCTATTGCTAAAGTTGCGCAGAGTTCTGAGTCGTGCAAGGATGCTATATTATTCACGACTCATATACCCTGCATCGAATGTGCCAAGTTGATTCATCAGAGTGGGATTCGAAAAGTATATTATGATGAAGAGTATAATGCAAATAAGGGTTCTGGTAAGCATTTCTTACACAACTGTGGGACAGAGTTGGAACAGGTTTTATGAAATATTTTTACGAAAAGAACAACCACTTAATCGATCATAAGGTGAACAAAACTTTTGACGAAATTCTGTGGATGTCTGATCAAGAATTTCGTGATTGGTTTATTGAGTTGCGAAAAACCGTTGCTCAAATTTGGGATGACTATGGCAATCCTCCTAGAGTTGGTAAAGATGAGGAGGACATCAAAAAACAGTTTAAGAAAATGGCTGGATATCCTGTACACGAGTTCGAGACTATTGACGAACTTACTGGTGAGTCTGATATCATTAGAAATCATTCTGGGTTAGGTAATGCCGTGAACCAATGGTTTCCTACCATGATGAAGACGCGAATAAACTATAGTGAAAAAGATGTGGGGTTATCAATCTACGATCACTTTGCCAAGGATGAGTTGTTAGAAAAAACAATAAAGTATGCGCGCCGACATTTCAAGCGAGATTCGTTCTATCAGCATTCTCGTACTATGATGGTTGGTGAGGAAATCGTGGTGGGTAGTGTGAGGCACACACTAACCGATGTCAAGAGTTTTGTTGAATGGTTTGAAAGTAAAGCCCGACAGTACGGCACACACGATTACTGGATCGAACACAAGAAAGGTATTGACTACTCTGGGTATAACGAAAAGATTAATAAAGTTGAGTTTTTACTATTGACAAAGGAGCAACTTTTAGAGTATAATATACCCGAGTCGTGCAAAACCAACATTGATTATGAAGACAAAGAAGGATTCATATATACGATTCGTTTTTATGAGAAGGGGCAGAAACTTTTCCCTGCCGGATACCGAGCGTTCCGAGTTTCTTGGTGTCAGTATGCGGTAAACTTTCCACCTATGACGGCAAAGTATTTGTATGAAAAGTACACAAAGCACATTGAGAATCAAGATACGATTAAGATTTATGACCCGTCTGCTGGGTGGGGTGGGAGATTGTTAGGAGCTATGTCAGTTAGGTCTCCTCACAAGATACACTATATTGGAACCGATCCAAATAAAGACCATACGATTACTTTGCCTGACGGAAGTTTGAGTACTAAATACCATGATGTTGCTAGATTCTATAATGAGACTAAGAACGAAGCTGTCTTGTTTAAGAAGTCTCATACACACGAAATCTATCAGTTGGGTTCAGAAGTTATTGGTGAAAATCCAGACTTCCAGAAACATAAGGGTGAGTTGGATATGGTATTTACTTCGCCTCCTTACTTTTCAAAGGAAGCGTACTCTGAAGATGATGAGCAGTCCTACAAGAAGTTTGATACATATGAAGTATGGCGTGACGGATTTTTAAAACAAACACTAAAAACTGCGGTTGAGTATTTGCGTAACGATAGGTATTTGCTGTGGAATATTGCAGATATAAAACTCGGAAAAAATATGCTACCGTTAGAAAACGATAGCAGAGAAATTCTGGAGGGTTTAGGAATGACCTATAAAGGTGTTCTTAAAATGGCTCTTGCTAGAATGCCAGGCGCGAATCGAATAGATTCCGAAACTGGCGAAGCAACTATGAAAAATAGTTGCAAAATAAACGGGAATATTACTAAATATGAACCCGTATTTGTTTACTACAAACCTTAAGGAGTTTAGTATGATTACTATTGATGGTACAGAATACACTGAAGAGCAACTAACCGATACCCAAAAGTATTTGGTGGCTCAAGTGCAGGATATTCAGGGAAAAATGCAAAACTTGCAATTCCAACTTGATCAGTTGAATGTTGCTAAAGATGCGTTTTCAAATCAGATTGTGACTTCGGTGCGAGAAGCACAAGAAGCTGAAGCAGAATCTGGTTCTGATGAGCCTACTACTGAAGTTGCGGCTGATCCTGCTACTGCAGCGCAATAACATTAATGGGCGAAGATATTCGCCCTTTTTTGTTGACTTTTTAAATATTATGCTATATAATGAGGTAAATTTATGCCAGAGGTGAATATGAAACTTAGTGAAGATACATTGAATGTTCTTAGAAATTTTTCTATTATCAATCCTAGCTTAGTGTTTAAGCAAGGTAATGTTATTAGAACAATTTCCAAGCAAGAAAATATTTTGGCACGAGCCACTGTTGATGATTCTTTCGACAATAATTTCACGATTTATGATTTGAACAGATTTTTGTCTGTGCTGTCATCTATGGATAATCCTGATATTGGTGTTGATGGCGGTTCTTCTTTGGTAATTTCTGATGATAAATCTAAGGTTCGCTATGGATTGTCCGATGAAGTTTTGGTTGTGTCTCCGCCCCAAGATGACATCGAGTTATCGAATGCCAAAATCCACTTCCGTCTGAATTCTGACAACTTTACTAAGATTGTGAAAATGGCTGGTGTGATGGGACTGCCTAACATTGTAGTTAGAGGTGATCGCAAAAATATTTCCATTGCCGCAATCGATGTGAAAAATGCCGACAGTGATGTTTTTTCTATTGATGTCGGTGAAACTTCGTTGGAGTTTCAAACTATTTTTAACTATGAAAATCTGAAGATTGTAAATGCAGATTATGATGTGTCAATTTCTACTGATGGAATCTCGCATTTCTCACGAGTTGCTGGAAATCTTGATTATTGGATTGCTACGGAGTCTGGATCTTCATTCGTTGAATGACCCCCAATTTTAAGCTGTTTTTGTGTTTCTTGATATTAGTATATGTATTGACACAGTTGCCAATTTATGCTAAACTATTACTTTGTTATGTGTGGGGTGTTCTATGTTAGAAAATGTATTGTGGGTGGAAAAGTACCGCCCCAAAACTGTCGGTGATACGATACTTCCTCAAGGTCTTAAAAAAACCTTCGAGGAGTTCGTCGGCAAAAAAGTTATTCCAAATCTGATACTATCAGGTCGTGCTGGTATTGGTAAGACAACGATTGCAAAAGCTATGCTTGAGGAATTGGGGTGTTCTTACATGACGATTAATGGTTCGATGGATAGGAATATTGATACGCTTCGTAATGAAATTCATAACTTTGCGTCTACCATTTCTATGAAAGGTGGGCGTAAATATGTCATTCTTGATGAAGCAGATTATCTGAACCCCCAATCTACCCAGCCAGCACTTCGAAACTTCATCGAAGAGTTTTCTGCTAATTGTGGATTTATTCTCACTTGCAACTTCCCAAACAAAATTATTGAGCCTTTGCACAGTCGGTGTTCTCTTGTAGATTTCAACGTATCTAATGCAGAGATCAATAAATTGTCGAGCAAGTTTTTTGAGAGAACTAAATTCATTCTCGACGAAGAAAACATTGAGTATGAAGATGTGGTTCTTGTAAAGCTCATTAAAAAGCACAATCCAGACTGGAGGCGCATCCTGAACGAACTTCAGAGATATGCTTCCTTGGGTAAAATTGATACGGGAATATTGACAAAATCGTTGGACACCGATATCGACGAACTTGTTGTTCATCTAAGGGAAAAGAACTTTACTGCGATGAGGAAGTGGGTTGGTGAAAACTTGGAGGGTGATGTTACCCCATTCTATCGTAAAGTATTCGATAGTATGACTGCTATCTTACAGGAAAACTCTATACCGCAGATGATAATTCATCTCGGAAGATACCAGTATCAGTCTGCATTCGTCTCTGACCAAGAGATAAATATCGTATCATTCTTAACAGAAGTGATGGCAGACTGTCAATTCAAGTAAAAGGGGGGGTTTATGGATCCTGTATACTATACTATTTTGACTATGTTTTGTATGATGTGTGCTTATTTTTGGGGAAAACGGAATGGAATTTCCTACGGAATAATTCGCACTTATGCTAGGGTAACTGAAGCCTTGGGTTTCCACGGAGTTGAGTTTGATGATGACACCTCATCGATAGTTTTTATTGATAAGTGGGGCGGTAAACATAACGCAAAAGATGCTTTCAAATGATGAAATATTTTTTGTTGATGTGGGTTTTGATATGCATATTTACTACGTACACTTTTATGACACTTGTGGATGCACCGCAAGAAAGTGTTGTAATTGAGGAGAATTTGCCGCAAGAAAGTGTTGCAATTGAGGAGAATTTGCCGCAGGAAAGTGTAGATGAAACAAATACAACTGAGTCTGTCGCGCTTGACCCTCGTGCAGTAGAGTGTATGGCATTAAATATTTACCATGAGGCTAGATCTGATAACTTTGCAGGAAAAATTGCTGTGGCAGATGTCGTTCTAAATAGAGTAGAAAGTAATAGGTATCCGAACACAGTATGTGAAGTTGTTGAGCAGTCGAAATTAAGAACTAACTGGAAAGGTAACGTGGTTCCAGTAAAAAATATGTGTCAGTTCAGTTGGTTTTGTGATGGATTGTCCGATGAGCCTTACGATGCTGGTTCTTGGGAAGAAGCTTTTGCTGTTGCTGAAGTATCTTTAACTCAGGATAAGTACAGGGGAATTACGGAAGGTGCTACGCACTACCATGCAACATATGTTGCGCCAAACTGGATCGATGATAGGGGAATGCAAGTTGTCGGTCGAATAGGGCAACATAAATTTTACCGGTGGCAATAGGAGAATATGTTATGAAAAAATGTTTGATTACACCTCAGTATAAATTCAATGAGGGTGATTTGCTTGATCAGTTTAGAGACTATGTAAATTCGACATACGACAGTCATTATTCGAAGGACAAGTTTCAGGCAACGGAGTTTGTTATTGATGGTGGGCATGGTACTGGATTTTGCGTTGGTAATGTGCTAAAATATGCACAAAGATATGGTAAGAAGGGAAGCCCCGAAGATCATCGAAAAGATTTGATGAAAGTTTTGCACTATGCTTTGATTCAACTATATATTCACGATGAAGAAAATATCTCAAATCTTGATGACTCCAGAGTCTCTCCGTCATTTCTTACGGAAAACGACTACCCAGAATATGACCCAAAGATGGCGCCAGGTCATCACTCCAGACTGAATGATGCCACTCCCGAAGAGTGGGACAGTGTGTCTGGTTATTCTCCAAGAATTAAGGGCGTTTCCCTTAGCGGTTAACAAGGATATATTATGTACGAGTATAAAACAAAATTAATTAAAGTAGTTGACGGTGACACCGTTGATGTGGATATCGATCTTGGCTTCGGCGTTTGGTTAAAGAAAGAACGAGTGCGCATCATGGGTATCGATACTCCAGAATCTCGAACCCGTGACAAGGTAGAGAAAGTTTTCGGCAAAGCCGCAAGCAAGCGATTGAAGGAACTGCTTGGACCAAACCCAGTACTGCAAACTAAGATTGCTCGTGATGGCGAAGATATGAAAGGCAAGTTCGGCCGTATCCTTGGTGACTTTATGGTGTATGATCCAACCCTTGATGCTTGGAGACCAGTTACCTCGGTCATGTCCGAAGAAGGTCATTGTGTGCCTTACTACGGCGGATCGAAAGAAGATACCCAAGCA